>Ga0315904_10005003_pt1 | contig 18534 bp, 1 predicted proteins | sample LakEriMetagenome_6_FD_203529 | JGI IMG/M metagenome (GOLD analysis project Ga0315904, IMG submission 203529) | Freshwater fungal communities from buoy surface, Lake Erie, Ohio, United States - Buoy 12 MA120 | ecosystem: Environmental > Aquatic > Freshwater > Lake | place: USA: Lake Erie, Ohio...
TTTCTGAAGGTGCTGAAGAAGGTATGCAATATGCTATTGAGCAGGGCATCCACGAATATGAAATGATGGCAAAAGACCCCCGAGCCATGGGTGCTATTGAAAATATCTTTAGCGAGGGATTGGGTAAAACCTTCAATTCCAAGGAAGGTATGGAATCAATCATGCTCGGTGTGCTGACCGGAGGACTAATGAATACCGTAACCAACTTTGGCAAAAGCGGCAAGATTAAAAAAAGCACCAATGAGTTTCTGGACCAGGTAAACAACAAAGCTCCCCAGCTTAAAGACGTTATAGCTACTTACAACGGGGAAGAAAAAAGCTTTGCTTCTGAGATGCTGCGCTCAGTAGCCAGAGGATTTACCGCCCAGGCAGAGAAAGAAGAAGGTCATAAAGAAGGCGACATGGTAAAGGTAAAAGATGCCGATGCCAAAGCATTCATGGCTTATGCACTTCCCCGTATTAAATTCGGCCGGTTCGATATGCTTAACGCTGAATTGGATCAATACAAAGAACGTCCTTTTGATGAGGTTCGTACAGAACTTGGATTGCCTGAGAACGTCACCCAAGAAGATATCAACAAGCGAATAGACGGTTTAAAAGAAAAAGCACAAATAGCTAAAAACTTATACGAAGCGATGAGTATGCGCTTCTCCCAAGCCGTTATAATGAAAGACGGTAAGGCAGTCAGTAAATACTCCGACAAAGAAATTGACGAACTGGTGTATAACGCCTTTAGGGTAAGTGATTACGAAAGGCGGTTTAATGATCTCAAAGATCAGGTAAGTGATGGTTTATCCAAAGCCATGACCAAAGGTGACTACGGGGTAGATGCTCTGTTTGATAAAGAAGAACGTCTGGACGATCAAGGTAATGAGAAAGACCTGGAAGAAATTCGTACCCAGCTTTACAAGCAACTGGATACAATAGATCCTCATCTGCAGCAAGACAAGAACGGCATCTCCTACGCGGAAAAGCTGCGTGATCTGGAAAGGATTCAAAATAAGCGCGAAGAATACCTGTACAAGTTCGAAGATTTGAAGAAGCAAGACATAATGGACTTGGATGCTTTTGATGTAGAAACTGCTACAGTAGATAGTTACACCAAGTTTGAAAGGCTGTCTAAAGGTCGTACTGTCTTGAATCAATTAAATGTCAATACAGAACGCCGCCCGGAAACCTTTAAGCTGGAAAAGCGTATTGCAGACGGTTTAGCAGCCGGTACTCCATTAGAAGATATAATTCTGGACATTAAGAATACCGACACGTTCCTGTATAACGAAACTAAGCCTGAGATCAACGCTGCGATTGATAAAGAAATAGCCATACGTCAGCAGCGCACTCAAGAACTGAGTGACCGAATGGACGCGCTTGACCCTAGTGATCCTATGGACATTATGGAGATTGCCGACATAGAGCAGCAGCTTCCGGAACTTGAAGCCCAAGAAAAGAAACTGATCAAGTTCAAAGAAGACATGGTTCCAGTAGAAACTGAGCCCACTATTGGTAATGATAATCAACTCCGTAGAAAACTGGCTGACAGTTTTACGGATAAAGCAGACGTATTCCTTAGTGCCGCCGAAAAAGATGCGGAATATGGAGATGAAAAAACTGTTTCCGCTATTGATAAATTAATTGCTCAGTTAAAGAACCTGAGAAAAATATTTACCGATCGTAAAGACGGCATACCAGCTACTCAAGAATTTCAAGGCTTTTCAAAAGTTCTGAACGAAAAAATAGAGGCGCTGGAAAAACTTGCCCAGATTATTAAAGAGAGAGTGGCAGATCGTGAAGTCATTCAAAAGAAAGCTATTGAAAGCTACGCAGAGATTAAGATACTTGGAGCCGGTTACGATGTCAAAAATGACAAAATAACATCGCAGCCTTTGTATGACTTTTTCAAGAATTTGATTGGAGAGGTTGCGTTTACAGAGCTTTTGGAGAAAGCCAAAACCACAAAGGAACTGTACTGGTCTGATATTATCGTTGATTTTGTCAATGAAAAAGCGACAGATGCTCAAAAAGATGAACTGAAAACTATCATAGCTAAAGAGCAAGAGCGTCTGGAAAAACAAATTACTGAATCGGAGTTTTTCAAAGCATATCAAACAAATGCGGTAGGCAACAAGCGCTATGTAAAAGACATGCTTGAAAACCCTGCTGCTTTTATAAAAGACATTATCGGAGCCGTTTCTTATGGCTTTAGAAATACTACTGATAATCCGCTTGGTAGATTTGTCATTAAGCATGGTAATACCCGATTGCTTCAGGAAGAACTGGAAAAGGAAGGTGGTAGCTACAACTATGCGGGTGAAAGTATTCCTGCTTTTCTGGAAATGTATCATCAGCTTAAAGCACTGAAAGATGTACAAGATGCTTCTAACGCTCCGATTTCTCAATATGACATTTATATAAAGCTGGAACTTCAAGTAGATGCGGATAAAGCAAAAGGATTACCTGTACCTACACAGCAACAGCTTCTTGCGATTCGAGAAGCAATTGTACAGTTTTATCGTAAGACAGACTACACTACTCCCTTTGAATCCTGGTCGTATCTGGAAGGAATTATCGGTGCCGGCAAGACTTCCATCTTTGGAAAATATTTACTAAACACAATTGGACAACTACAGAAAGTACCGGTTGCGGACTTAGCAGAAGCAACCGCTGACTTAAAAGGTACTTCCGAAAACATCAACCAAGCCTTGGGTCTGAATAGTTCCAAGACTCTTACGGAAGTTGAAAACAGCCTTAACGACAACAGCTTTAACAAGGATCTGCTAATTGTAGACGAGTTTGCCCGTATAGGTAAAGAAGCTGCAGAACGGCTGGCAAAGGCGGTAGCTGAATTCAATACCCGTAACAACAAACAAGTTCGGGTATTGGCAATCGGTGATCAGTCACAGATTAGAGAAATTTCGTTTATTCCAGGTCTGCCCACCAGTATGCGTCATCTCAATCCCTTGACCATATCGTACCGCAGTTCTGTTAATGCTATTGCAGATATTCAGCAAAGATTCAAAACAAAAGGTCAGGACGTAAGCCAAGACATTGTTACGGAATCAAATTTTACTGATCCTAAAACTGCCGGCTCTGAGCCATTGTATGGTGTTAATGGCGGCAATAGTAAGGATGGAATGCTGGACGTAATTGCTACTCGCCCGGATACGGTTAGTAAAATGATAATTGTTGATGAGGACAAAAAGACCGAATGGGATGCGCTTGTGGCTGCTAAAGGTCTTACTGGAAAGGTAGAGGTAATGACTGCCAGGGAAGCCCAAGGAAAAACCCGGGATGAAGTCTATCTCTGGTTAGAAAAAGATCCCAAGAACGACTCTTGGATGGATTTTAATACTCGGGTTTACACATCAGCTAGAGGAAAGAATTTCATTTACTTGGGTAACATGACTCCTAAAGTCACTGAAAACAAGCAAATCGTGAGCGGTGTTACTAAAAACGACACCGATAATAGCAAACGTAGCGATGAACTGGTAGCTTTCTTGAACGATGCTATTACCGCTTTTGAAGACTATTTCGAAAAGGACGAAAAAGTAGAAACAACCAAGCCGGTCACTACCAACGGAATTAATTTAAACGAGCAAGAAAAAGAAATCAAAGAAGAAAAGCAGATTGAAAATGATCTGAAGGAAGATGAAAAAACTGAAGAAACTGAGGAAGAAAAGGAGTATTTCGACGAAAAGCCTGGCACCGAAAACAAAATAGAGGTGAACTCCGGTACTGAAGTGGTTATAATCGATAAAGCTGTGGACAAATCATCTTCGTTTAAAATAAAGTTTCCTTCATATAAAGGACTAAAAAAGTCTGCGGGGCTGGATAGCAACGATGCTTCTACCCACCAGTATAAAGCTGTTCCAGTAAAGAAAGTCATGGGAGGCAAAGCCTACATTAAGGTGATGTTGTTCCGTGAATTCGATGGTCGGTTTTATGAAATCGGCATGCTCAGTCAGGAAGATACCGAAATTCTTGCTGCTGTTCCTGGTGCCAAAGAGAAACTGGCTTCCTATCAAGACGCGCTGGACAATAACGAAGGTAAAGCTTATGTAGACTTCAACGAAACAGAAGAAGGCGTTTATGAGTTGGCAGACAACCGTAACTACATGGATAAGCTAACGCTGTTTTCCGGTAGCATTGTCAATTCAAAGCCACTCTCCTATAAATATGTCAGGGATAGCAAAGAAAGTTCTGAGCCCCTTCGCTTTGTTGATACGGTTCGTAAATGGTTTAGTGGTTTCTTTAATGATGCCAAGCCTCAAAGCACTGCTGAAGACACCATCAATAATGCCAATATAGTAACGATCAGCAAAAAAGATGCAGATGTTATTAATCGCGAACAGGACTTCCCTATAGTAAAGCCAGGATTTACCTACATCGAGATTAACAATACTGCTCAGGAAAATGCTTCTAAGGGTAGCAAGAAACAATATATTGAACTAAAAAGCAGAGTAATCAATTCCGACACTCGTAGTAAAAGTAATTTGATCCATTTTCATAAGATTATTAATCCTATTCGAAAGTTCATTACGGGAAATAAAAATCTGGCAAAAATGCTGGATAAGTTTATGACTCCGGAAATGCTTACGATTGCCAATAAAATAGATGTAAACCGTTTTGAACTTGGTCATCCTCTTTACAATAAGATGGTAAGGGAACTGGCTGACAACGTATGGAACACCCATAGAAACAGAACTACAAGCGGTACGGTTAACAAAGAGATAGAGGCTTTGGAACAAGAGAGAACTGCTCAGCTTGAAGCTGATCCAGTCAGTACTGCTTCTATCAATTTAGAGTTTGACACAAAAATTGCCGATTTAATTGAAAACGTACCTTCCTCATATACTGAAGATGAAAAAGTATTTTTCGATGCGCTGTTTGACTATTTGAAAACAAACAAAGACGGTATCAACAAAGCTGATGTCGTTAGGACTGCCCGGGAATTGGATGAGCAAGTATATGGTCGGGAGCGTTATAAGAACTACAAAAAAGACTACGTTTATACGGTTAAGAAAACCGTCGAAGGCAAAGAGGTTGAGGAAGAAGTAGTTGTTTCTGAGAAAGAATTTAAGGAAGATCCCAAGCATTTTGCGGCTTGGAAAGCTACTTGGGGTCGTGATAGTTTTGTAAAAGGTACTCGTCCTGTTACCACAAAAGACATGGATGGAAACATAGTGCCGTTGCTTAATTCCCGTTCCGGCTCTACTGGTGTAGTTCAACGGGTAATGAACAAGATTGCTCAGTCTAACCGGATTATCAAATCCTCCAATGGAATTGAGTATTATATCCGTAAGTTCAAAAACATTAAGGGTAAAACATCGGTTCAAGCCGCTGGTTTACTGGAAACCCCAAGCAACAAAGAAAGCAAAACATTTACTGCTGAATACAGACTGGCTGTAAATGTTATGACCGAGCAAGGCCTGGACAAAAAATATCCTAACGGGGTAGAGTTTTTTGTACAGGGCGTTCCTTATTTTGCTTTTGCTCCCGTTGGAATAGACGGTAAAAAGGATATTTCGAAACTGGATCCGCTGACAACAGAAGATAAGCAAACAATCGATGCAGCCTTGAAAAACGTCCAGGCCGGTAAACTTTTCCTTTCGGACTTAGAAGATTTGTTTGGAGAGAGTGCTTTTGACGAGCAGGGTAACAATACATCCAACATACGGGCTAATATTCCCATAGATCAAGACTGGAAGAACGAAATGGAGTTAACTGATGAATATGGTCTTCCGGTTACTGACGAGAATGACAAGCCTATAAAGCTCTCTGCTGACGAGTTGAAACAAAACTACTTGCAGACTTCGTTTGTAAGCGTTGATCCTACCACTTTAACGGTTACGGTAGGTCCAGATAGCAAAACCGAAGTTGCTATGCCAGCCGCTACTCCCGCCAGTAATGTACCGCCTCAGCGTAAAAGTCGGGGTACTCTTACGTCCAGAAATCATGGAGGTTCTGGTAAAGCCGCTCCGTTGATGAAAAACAGGATGCGTAAACCAGGACAGACGTTGGAAGAATCAAGTGTTCTCTCCTACATCAAGCGGTTTGTACCGGGTATTACGGCAGAAGAAGTAAAGGTAATGGGTCCAGTAGCTTACATGAAAGCTGAAAGTGCCCATGGATTAGAAGATACATGGGGTATGTTTGCCGACAAGGTGATCTATCTTCTGAATGAAGGCGGCAAGGGTGTTTACAAATTCGTGGCCCGCCACGAGGTATTCCATAAGATTTTTAGGGATTTCCTGACTGAAAAAGAAAGACAGTCTATCTACAATGCCGCCAGGGAAGCCTATGGATGGACCGGTGCCAATTATAAGACCGCCAATGAGATTGAAGAAGAACTGGCTGACATTTGGGGAGAACGCGAAGACATGCTTCAGAACGCATGGGAAAACATGAAACTGGCAATCAAGCGTTTCTTCCGTAAAGTAAGTGTTATTTTAGGCTTAGTCAGTAAGCACAAGGCTCGTATAGATACCTTGTTTGAATTGATTGATGCAGGCGCTTTTGCTAATCCTGCTTATGACAGCCAATGGAGCGCGGCGGCGAAACGAAAATTTAAAAAGCACTACAACAATGATTTTGATCTGGCTAATCGCGTAGAAATGATGTGGAGCCGGCACATGACCAATAATCATAGTATCAATTTTACAAATGAAGACGGCACTCGAAATGAAGATGTTCCTTTAACATTAAGGGAGATCAAGTCAGAGTTTATTTACGGCTTACAAGAGGAAAAAGAATACTATGAAAGTTTACCGCCAGAAAACCTGACTTTTGATAACTACCGTGATCTTAAAGCGATCGAGGTTGCTTTAACCCAAAACAACAATAAGTATGTAGTTATCAACGACTTGTTGAAAGAACTATATCCTAACGTAGAGGCTTCAGACTTCTTAAATAACGAGGAAGTAACTGGTGATGAAGATGCAGTAGCTACCCTTGATGACATTCTAAACAAGGATGACAACTTAGACGTACATTCTAAGCTGACTAATAATGTAAAAATATTCTTGAGTGGTATTACGGTTGAAGCCGGTGATACTATTCAGCATATTAATATTAGTTCGGCGTTGGCTAAGATATACGACACTATTACCAATTTTGATACGTTTGACATTGCAGAACTGAAGAAGAACATTCTGACTGCCTTCAGGCAAGAACAAGGCGTTTTCTTTAAAAAAGGAGAAGCCTTTGGAAATCCCGGTACCGCTGCCGTAGCCAGAGCCATCCTGAAACTGGTGGATGATTCAAACGAACAAAACTCCAAGTTCATTACCAATGAAAAAGGATTGCGTATAGGATTGCCAAACGATGTCTATTTCCAAGACGAAAACACGTTCTCTTACTATGGTCAAGTGTTCAAACGTGAGGGAGTTGAATACACTAAAAAGCTGGAAGCGCAGCTTCGCAATGCTGAAACTGAAGCGGAAAAGCAGCAGATTGATGAGAAACTTACAGCAGTTGCTTTTAACATTGAAAGTACAGAAAGTTTCTTTAGCCGCATGATCAGTAAAGTCAGCGAGATCGATAGCCAAAGTGAAAACAGGTCTGCTTTTAAATCTTTAAACGGATCTGATTCATTTTACCTTTTGAAAGAGATATGGGCCCGGGATATGGCTCAGGACACCCTTCAGGATTTAATGAACTTAATCAACTCCAACTACAACGTACAACCAATGGTGGGCATTCGCAGCGGTTTCCCTGGCGAAAAAGAATATTCCTATAGGGCAATTGGCGAAGACGTTAACAAGCATGCTTTTAAAGACAATATTGAAAGTGCGCTGATTGCAGCCATTGCTGCTGACAGGTGGGATGTACTGGAAACGCTGAAGACTGAAGCTACAGATGTTATCGAAAAAGAAGATAGCAATCGCTATGCTACGATCATCAATAGGTTCTTTATAGAACTGGGTATCGTCAATACGCCTATTCCCATTAGTCCAGACAAAGCCCAACAAGCTATTAAGGCTCTTGAAGGAATTTTAGGAGGCATCAGCAAAGAAGATAGCGAAAACTCTCTGCAAGCCGGCATCTCTGGTTCTAAAGGTTACATGAAGAAACTGGCTGAATTGCTTGACAATAGCGATAATGTCAAAACCGTATCTTCCTATACTCGGGCAGACGGTAAAAAGCAGTTTTTTGCCCGTTACCTTGACTTCGCTCAGCGTACCGCTATTAATATTATGAGAGCTACGCAGAACAAATATTCGGTGAAATTGGATAAGTTCATGGAGTTGCCTTTCTTTAAAAACAATTATTTTCATCCCCAGCATGGTAAGAACATCAATACCATTTTTGATTACGCACTTCATGATTCTATAAAAGAGGACTATACCGAACAGGTTACTGAATTTAGCGATGAAGAAAGCAGCGACTTCTTGCAACGGAATTTCTTCTTGCAGTTCATGAGTATGATTAATGAGTTTAAAACTGCTGGTCAGCAATATCTTACTTATCAGCAGCAGCCTTACACGATCTCCAATAAGACTTATATTAAGACGTACTCCCTTGGCGTATTGTCAAATACGAATAGTCGGTCAAACGAAGTCGGTACAGTTCGCCAGGCCCTTCGAGCTGCTTTAGAGCAAGAGTTTGTAAGGGTATCTCCAAAAGACTTTAAAGCAACTCGTAACGGTCAGATTTTCAATCCGCTTGATATAAAGAACTATTCGGATAAAAAAGTGGAGCAGTCTTACATTGTAGGCATTGAAGGCAATCCCGAGGCAAAGGCATTATGGTCTAAATTGCGGGCAGCCAGGCAAGCTAAACAGACAATAAGCGATGCTGAGTATGACAAACTCATGACTTATGTAGAAAAAGCCATGGATGAGAAGATTGACAACTTAACCAACGTTCTTCAGGAAAACTTGGATAGCTGGAACGCTCCTTCTGAATCTTTTGTAGCCAACACCTACAAGGCATTGCTTCAATCCAAAGTTATTGACCGGAAAGAGCTTACAAATGATCTGTTTGCTATAACCACTGAAGGAGATGGACTGAGAGTAAGTTTCCTAAAAGGCGGCGAAGAAGCCGGATATACAGCAGGCTATGACAGCAAGAATGCCGCATATCTAAAGCCTATGCTTGCTTTGTGGTACAAGAACTTCTATTTGAACGGGCTTATGCTCAATCAGATTACTGCCGGTGACCAAGCCATGTATAAAAACGAATACGATGAGATTAAGCGTATGAGTATCTTCCATGGTATCGGTCAGGCAATGATGACTGGCGAATGGGGTGGTCGTTATGCTAATCCTCAGTTTAGAACTCTGGTAGGAGAAGATATCTTGTCGCTGTTCAATACTAAAGAAAATACGACTGATTACGATTACAAGCAAGCCTTGGAAGAAGCTAAAAAGAATCCATTCCTAAAAGAAGTAAACTGGACGGATGGACAGGGTTTAATGACCATGCGGAGGTTCCAGAATCTTCAAAAAGGATATGGACCTGGCGCTAACCTTCAAAATACGTTAAAGCCTATCTATGCCGGTATTGATGAGTATGGGGTAAACAGGACTATGAAATATTCATCGATCGTAATGACAGATGAAATGTGCCGCTTGTTCCCTAAAATCAAGCAGCTAAGGATGAAAATGGAGCTTAACGGCTTAACCGGTTCTGATTATACCCAGGCAAGGAAACTACTGGAAAGGCAGATAGACAAAGGAGATTTGAATGTAGCTGATACTCAGAGGCTTTATGCGCTGTTTAAAAAGAACGAGCAGATGGCCGCAGACGAGTTTGTTGCGGATTCAGTTACTAAAACGGGTAATCCCAACGGTCGCCTTGCTTTCAATCGTGTCTTGGGTCAATATGAGAGTGTTGATGACAGCGAAGCCGCTCTGAGTGAAGGAGCCATTATTCAGATGGATAATGCCAACTGGCGCATCCAGATCAACCCTGCGCACGATATTGACTCTAAGGTGTCGCTGTTTACGCAGCTGATGTACTTTGCCAACTTTGACGGTCGCAACCCCGGGGAAGCAAAAACCATGTATACCGCACTTGGGGAATTGATCCAAATGGGTATGGATGATCTTAAAGATGAACTGAATATTAGCAACATAAGCAATATTACTAAAGAACTTTCCCCGGCAAAGATTGAAAAATCGCTTCGTTCCCTGCTGAAAAGCAAGATGAAGAACATGCCTGGAAAGGAAAAAGTGCATGAGTTCTTGGAAAACAATGTGAGCTTAAACGCACCTTTTATGGTGAATGATATGCTTACTCAATTAAGTAGTTGGTTTAATAAGAATGTAATTTCTCCTAAGTTCAACGGTTCTAAATTCGTATTGCAATCCGCTATGCTTACGCATGGGGTATACAAAGACGGCCGGATTGATTCAAGCAAAGTTCCCCAGTTTGATGCGAAGAACAATATCATGGAAGTGTATCTTCCTAACCTGTTTAAGAAGTTCCTGCCAGAAGAATACCAGGGTATGAGCGAAGCGGAATTACTTGAAGCCATGCAAGGTGATGTCGTACTTAACAAAAAGCTTCTGTTGGGCTTCCGTATTCCTTCTACTGGTATTAACTCAGCGGTAAGGGTTAAAATCAAAGGCTTCTACCCTTCTGACAATAACATCATTATAGCGCCGCCAAACATTACGTTCCAGCATGGTTCTGACTATGACGTGGATAGTTTGTTTGTGATCAGGGCTTCTACTCTTAGTAAAAAGGAAGCAGCCTTGCTTTCTACCGCTATGGGTACAGAGTACAAGGAAGGTCACCGGATAGGTTATGAAGAAGATTTTGGTCAGGATTTTGAAAAGAAACTGGAAACGCTGTCTAAAACAGGTGCCGACAAACAATCTTTCCGCAACATTCGCAAAAACTACCTTAAAAACAAGATTACTAAAACCTATCTGGATATTCTGGCGAAAGAAGAAAACCAGAAGGACATCATGAAGCCGATTACTTTTGAGATTCCAAAGTCAAAAGAGGATTCCAATTCATTGTTTAATCTGGCTGCTTATTACAGTAGTGATCCTTCGGTGACTGCAGAAATTGCTGAGTTCCGTACGCTTATTGATAAGCTGAAAAACAAGGAAGAAGTGGACTTGAAAAAGCTGGATACGTTACGGGAAGCCATTCTGTTTACTAAGCGTGATCTGAATGATCCGATAGACCTGATGAAAATGCAGCTTGACAACAAAAGTGGTACTAAGCTAACTGGTATTGCTGCAAACTCCGCAAAAGGAGTGGCATATCTGCTGAATTCCACGACTGATGATAAACTGCCTATGTTGCGAGAAAGTCTTCAGTTCAAGATTGGGGAAACCGTTTATGACGGAATCAAAAGAAAGGATTCCAACGACGTACAGGTATCTGAGCATTTTTCATGGATGGTGAACGCTGCGATTGATAACGTAAAAGAGCAGATTCTTCAGGTCATTAACATGAGCATCGGTACTGGTAACATCTGGTTAGGGTTTACTGCTATCGGCATGGCACCCCAGACTTCTTTGATGATCATGAAGCAGCCGTTTGTTGCCCAACTGCTGAATATCGGACGAATTAAGGCCAATGAAATCTCCGAAATACAAGCTGGTATTGCCAGCATGATTCCCGCTGAAGATGCTATTAAAGTAGATGAGATCATTGAAATCAGTGAAGCAGATCTGCTGACTTATATGCCAATGACACAAGAAGCTATCCTGGCGTTAGAACCGGCAGAAAAAACAAAAGCCCTGAAAGCGCAATGGCAAGTACTAGAAATCGTGAAGAAAACGACCGAAATTGGTCAGTCGCTGTTTGATACTACTCGTTCACTGAGTATACTGCAAACTAACAAAGTCACTTTTGAAGAACAAGAAGATGTAATGGAATCCATTACCAGTGTCTATCAGTCTGATATGAGAATGGTAAATGACAGTGCTGTTGCCTTTTCAATGAATCCGTTTGAGTATAAAACCTATGAAATCGGGGAAAAGCCTGCGCTGAATGAAAAGTATGCTTTTACTAATGTGGACCTGATGGAATTACCGCACTGGAAAAAGGCCTACGAGCAATTCAAAATGCTCTATGATCTGGAAAGAGCAGCTTTCTATAAGCATTCACCTCAGATGATTGAATTTTCAAAGATCATTACCAAATACGAGAAGCTAACGGACAAGATGTTTAGTTGGAAGGAAACGCTTAACGAGCGTATGATCCGGGATGAACTGGTAAAATACTTCTTTACCGACTTGAAATTTGAGCAGTTTGGCCGTACCATCGACTTTAATGCGGTATCTGATTCTTATACGGTAAAAGGCGTGTTTGGAAACGATACAACAGTATACGGAAGCGAAGCTTTCTTACAAAGGTTTATCGATAACGTAATGCGTTTAAAAGCTGATCCCGCTTATGCTGATAACAAGTTTCTTCAGAAACTCAGGTTTAAGAAAGACATTAAAGGTATCAGCAGGCTTCGGGTTTCTGATACAAGCGCGCTGACTTACAAGGACATCAAGATACTGGAAAACGAGTTTGTGCAGTTAGGTAAGAAAGATTACGAGCTTCATCAGGCAAAGCTGAAAGAAGAAGTCACCGCAAATGTCGAGAAACTGGAACAGGAATATGCTGAAAACCTGCGTGACACCGGTAGTGCAGAAGAAAGAGCCGAATTGAAAGTTACTTATGACAATAAAATTAAGTTCGAGCAGGGCAGACTAAACCGTACATGGTTTAGTGAACTGCAGACAGATTTTGTCAAGTATTTGGTACTGGCAGAAGGCTTGCGGTTTGGATCAAGTACTTTCGCCAGTTTGTTGCCGGCTGAGATCTACTTACCTGTATTCCGCGCTTTTAACAGGCAAATGACCAAGCTCAACGCCATGCCGATATCGGAATTGACTAAGGTTATGGAGCATTTCAACCTTTCGCTCACCCTCAATAAAGTAACTGAAAAACAGCGGATCAAGAAAAACAAGTTCAAACAGGCCTACGCTAACATCAAAGGTAAAAGCGAGAAAGTAGGAGAATCTACCGTTTATTATAATCTAAAGCTGGAATCTAATGATACGGAGAAAGAACTGGATATGCCGAAAATCATATTTGATTCTTACTCCTATCTCAATGAGTTCAGCGGTAAAACCGTAGATGTAGAAAATGTGTATGTCCGTATTGATGTTCCTGGTGCAGAAAAACATATTAATTATTACCAGTATGCAGGTCCTAAGAACGCCCATGAAACCTACAATTTCCGGTGGGATCTATTTGACAACAAGTATGAATTGAAAAACTATTTCAATGCCGATACGCTTACCGTCAAATCCACGAGTGTCGTTATGGAAGAAAAGAAAATCAGTGCCAAACAAGTACTGAATGAACCTTTCCTGTTTCATAGTCTTGACTTGGTTCCAGGTAGTTATATTCGGGTAACGCAGCCAGGAGATAGTACAGGTATTTATTCTGATGTGTACAGAGTGGTCAGGAAAGTCAGCGAAGCATCTTCCAATGAAATTAAGAAAGAACTGGCAGAAAAAGTAGATGCTGCTAAGAAAGAAGCATCTTCTATTAAAGTTCGCCGTTCCGATATTGACAAACTGGCTGCTGAAATCCAGCGTGAAAAAAACAGTCTTGTCGAAGGCCAAGTCATTACTCAGACCTTTACTGACAATTTGGAACAATTGGAAGCTCGGCTAAAGGAAGCCTCAGCACAACTGCAGCGCAAAAATGAATTAAATGACCAAATCAGTACGCTTATTAAGGAAATGAGGGAAAGCAACAACAAGTATGAATTGATGAAAGAAGCTGACAGCGCTGTACAAATTCCCTACAACACGAAGGCTGAAGAATACAGAGCTTTGTACGCTGGGGTTTCCAATTTTGACGATACCATGAGCGATGAAAAGGTCATTGAATACCATGAAGCGGTTATGCGTGGGGAAATTGTCTGCTAAATATTAGTAACTTTACTTATATCTTTAATCTATGCCCTGTAAATATTACGGACCTGACGGAAAACCTTCGATTCTTTTCAATGAGTTGTATAATTACCACAACGGTAATGAAAAACTTGCCGTTGCGGACTGGCTGACCATATTCACCAATTTCTTCAAGACTATGCATGGGGATTGGCGTAATAAGATGATGCCGGCTGCTAAGATTTACATCAACGGAGAACCGAAAATTGAAACCGTCCTTGAAACAGCCCGTTTCCAGAAAACAGGTCAGTTCGAAGCCGATGAACTGGTTAAAGGGTTTGCTGCTGATCTGAGCAAGCGATTTAATGTTCCGGTCAAAATGATTTCCTATGAACAAGCTTCTGAAATGCTTTCGGCTTATAGCGGTCAGCCCGCGTTTTATATGAACGGTACCGCTTATTTGGTTGAAGGTAGAGCTTCAAGACTAAGTGCTATCCACGAAATATTTGGTCATCCTTTCCTTGACGTAGTAGAAAAAGAGAACCCCGCCTTGTTTAAGCGTTTGACTGAACAAGCGCTTACCAACTCCGAAATAGAAACTTATGTAAAGCAGCTTTATCCAGAGCACGTTTTATCCGATGGAACGCTAAACCCCGAAGGAGCCAAAGAAGCTGTTATCAGAGCCATTGAACTAAATGCCGAAAAGAAACTCAACGACAGCAAACTACTGACCTTGATTAAGAAGTTTTGGGAATCTGTAGAGCGCAGATTGAAGGAATGGCTGAACATATCAGAGTTTAGGCCGGATATGACCATTGACGAACTGACCGATCTGGCGCTTGGAGGCAGTTTAGATCTATCTAGTGTTCAGGCAACCAGTCAGGTAAAGTTCAGGCAAAGCACTGTTCAAGACAAAATTTACGATTCGATACGCAGGGGCAGCCAGTTTATGACACAACAAGTGGTGAACGGTATTGAAAAATACATTAACACGACAGACCTGGCAAAGCAATATGAACGTTTGACAGAATTTACCGGAGAAAAGTTTGATTTCAGAAACCGAACTTCTGATCAAATTGCTGAAGCGCAGGCTCTTAAAAACTTCAACAAGCAGGGAAAGAACCCTGATACCGACCTGTATAAAGACACCGATGGAAAGGAATACAAATTTGCAGACTGGATTACCCAGTTAAAGATTAGGTATGAAGACAGCAGGGTGTATGGTAAAATCGGTCACCTTTATATGGAGCTTATCCTTGGGGGTGATCGCGATAGAATCCAAAAAGACATTGACAATTTAACCTTTGAAATTCCTGGTGTGCGCTCTGCATTTACCCAAGGATCAGCTTTCAAATACATGGTCAATCCAGATAATGTCAAGCAAATTCGTAGTGAAATAGGTGTTGACGAGAACGATCGTGTGTTATCGGAAGTAATACTCCACTCAGATTTGCTTGGTATTGCGACCAGGGCCGATGGTATCTTTATAAAACCCAGCGGACAAATCGTATTAGGTGACTTTAAATTCGGAAAGCTTTATAACGGAGCCAATACATCCCACATTTTTAAATGGGCTACCGATAAAGCACAGATCTCCATGCAAAAGACAAGGCTTAACGATGCCAGATTGGAAGTCGCTTTTCGTGCCATGATGCTGAAACTGCAAAATCCAGATGTAGTATTTGAAGATTTGTTTGTTGCTCACGTCAACGAACGCAGGGGTGCCCGTAAGGAAACAATTATGCTTCAAGACTACTTGGACCTGATAAGCAATTATTATAAGAGTGAACAACCAGACGTTCATCGTCAACTCCTACTTAAAGGGGTTTTTGACTCAAACAAGTACTGGGGTAAATCCAGCACTCTTGTTGCAATGGAAGCTGAAAAAGGTATTCTTTCGAATAAGACAAACGCTACTTATGTCAGAACCTTGTACGATGAGCTTGTAGTTATTCAAAATCAAATTTCCAGACTGCCTAACGAGTACATAAACAAGAATGAAAAAAGAAGCAGGCTTGTTAATTTAGAAGATGAAAGGCAAAAGCTAATAGAAGCTATCATGGAAGTAAGCAGCGACAAAGCAGCGCAGCAGTTGTTTACTGAAAGTGAAGACATTAGCATGGTTGATAAATTTCTCGGCAACAACTACGATGTAAAAAATGAACTGGCCCAGGTGTTTTTCGAAATCATGCGAGAGAAGAAACAGGCTGCGCGGGATAAGATTCGTGCCAATGAACAGCAGTATGAGAAAGTTGCTCAGGCAGTATTAGAAGAATACTCTGCCAAAAAAGGCATTCCTAAGATTCTTAATCGCATAGGACTTAACTCTTTACTAAGCCAGGGTTTTAAATATCATACTCCCAATCGGGATGGTATTTATGATTTTGCCTATGTATTTAAAGACGGCGGCTACGGAAAAGGTTACTACATGATTACGGAAGCCGATGCCGAATGGAGTTCACTTAGTCAAGCCCAAACAGACTACATAAAGTTTATTAAAAGCACGATGAAAGAGCAGTACAAGAAAGCTGTTGGTGATCGTGTAGTAATGAGAAGTTTGGATGACCGTCAGGAACCAGAAACTAAGGCTAAACTATTAGGCAGACCCGCTGAATTAGAAGATGACTTTATGCCTCGTCTTCCGGTACAACAAGATGAGTATGTAGAACGATATGGGATGCGGAAAGGCTTGTGGAAAAAGCACTTTACTGATATCTTGGAAGATTATGTCGATGATCATTACAACAAAGGCAATAAAGACGCTCCTGGTATGCCCGTTAAGTACATGAGTAACGATTTTAAGATCCGTGAAATAGTAGAAAATCAAGAGCACAGCTTTGATTTGGAAACTGCTTATCGCCAGTACATGAACAATCTCTATATGGTTGAGGAACTGGATGAAGTAATGGCACTTGGAAAAGGTGTTCAAGGATGGGTACAAACTCAAACTGATTCAAACGGTAAAATGAAAATGGCTAACCTAAACGAGTTTTTGGAAGGCCAGCTTTTACTGCATACTACCGATACTAAAATTGATAATGTTTGGACAAAGAAATCGTTTGGTTGGACAAGCAAAGACGGAAAGCGGCATAAGATCAATTTTGACAGGGCTATTCGTGCTTTAAAGACTGCGACTACTTATGCGACCATGTGGATACAGCCGCTTAACGCTGCTTCAAACGGTGGATTGATCCTTACCATGAATCATAAAGGAGCGATTATTGGCGATATTATTAAGCATTTCAAATTCCTTAAAATTGATGATAGCGAAATAGATTACACAAGTCGTGATCTGGCAAAAGCAGAAAGTCAGTATTTGGAGTTACAAAAAGACTGGGCTACCAATAATACAGACAACAACAAGCTACATCACATATTAAAAGCGTTTAACTACTTACCGGATTCCTATGATTACGCTATTCGAAATAAAGACAAAGTAGCTGATAAAAACTCTATCATTGACCCCTCTACCCCGATGTTTTTAAATACGATCGTGGAAGATTTCGGATCGATGACTATCCTGGCATCCCTGTTAAATCATATGAAGGTAGAAACTACTTCAGGAGCCAAGATATCCGTTATGGATGCTTATGAACTGGTAGAGAAAACAGGTCCTACCGGAATTAAATACAAAGAACTTCAGTTTAGAGCAGACATAAAAAACAGAGGTGTTGTAGTAAACAAGGCTTCTGGTGAAAAACAAATTATTCGTGAATTGACTTCTAAGGAAATCACTACATTAAAGCGGATCAGCCAGCGTATTCATGGTGCGTATCGCCAGGACGAAAGAAGCAATGCTGAATTATATGCACTTGGTCAGTTCTTTCTGCAGTTTAAAAAATACCTACCCACGCTGCTTCGAAATGCAGTAGGTTCACAATACAAGGACAGGGCCCAGGGTGATTATCGTGCAGTATTAAATGATGATGGAACACCAAAGCTTATTGATGTACTGGATCCCAAGACAGGACAAATGGTAAAGGAAACAGAATTGGAATGGTATGCCAGATTGAATGAAGGTAGACTTGTTGTATTCGCCAAAACCATAATGGCTATGTTAGGCTTCTACGGTCACAATACAGCATTAGGAAGAATGTTAGAAAAAGCCGGCATTAAACTAACCGGTTACAACAAAGACTATAAGTGGAATAACTTAACTCCTGAACAAAAGAAAGCGTTTGTTCACATGAGTACTACTCTTGTGTTTTGGGCTACTACACTTGCTGCGTTTGGATTAATGTTTGACGATGATGATAAGGATAAAATGATTTATCGTAAAGCGCAACGATTCCACGAAGATATGTTTGAAGGTATTGCTCCTAAAGACTTGCTGAGAACGTTAAAATCTCCAATTGCAGGTCTTACCAGGTTGTACAATTTGACTAATGCCAGCACAGAGTTTTTGTCTGATCTAATAACAGGTGAAAGACAAAAAGATGGCAAACTACATGGAGAAACAACTATTAGAAAAAACCTTCCGGTGTTTTCCAGTATTTATAATATTGACAAGTTAATGGGCGAATCAGATCTTAGGGTTCGATAGCCGTGTCAATGTCTTCTTGTGTAACAGGCTTGCGTTGTTTAACACAAGCCTTTACTGCATTTATTACTCTTTCAAAGGCTGTTTTAATTTCTGTTTCATTGACAACTTGATTGTCTTTAATATCCACAAAGA
>Ga0315904_10005005_pt1 | contig 18531 bp, 10 predicted proteins | sample LakEriMetagenome_6_FD_203529 | JGI IMG/M metagenome (GOLD analysis project Ga0315904, IMG submission 203529) | Freshwater fungal communities from buoy surface, Lake Erie, Ohio, United States - Buoy 12 MA120 | ecosystem: Environmental > Aquatic > Freshwater > Lake | place: USA: Lake Erie, Ohio...
CAGTCGATCTTCACACCGGTCCCGTCGATGCAGAGGCGGGTCGCCTCGGCAATTTCGGGGCCCACACCATCACCGGGGATCAACGTCACGTGGTACATCGTCGCAAGTCTCGAAGAGGAGGGAGAAAGGAGGGGTCGCGGAGGCGCACCGGGGCCACAAAAACCGGGGCCCCGTAGGTCTGGCGAGGGTAGCCGATGCCCCGGGGGGTTGCAACGGGTTGGGGGTTGGGCTGGCGGCCACACTGTGGAGACCAGACTCTCCCGGCGGGGGAGGCAACTCAGCCCAGATCCGAACCGGGCAGGGCCCGCCGGAACCATTCGGGAAGCCGTTCCGGGGGAAGCTGGAGTTCCCGTGTTCCATCGGGGAGATATTCGGCCAGCCAAATCGGCTCTGCCCCGGAATTGTCGAAAATGAAGGCACGGGTCGCGTAAGCCACCGCGTCCGGGAGCAGGTCGAGGCTGCGGCGATAGCGCTCGATGACCTTCTCCGGGGGCACATCATGTCCCCCTTCACGGACTCTGGACTGCACCCGGCGGATATTCAATTCGGCCGACTCAGTCGCCACAAAATAGAGATAGGTGCGGTAGCCCGTACTTGCCGCCTCCGCCAGGAACAACACCTTGGAACGGTGGGACATCACCGTCTCGAACGAAAACGACCGCCGCACCGCCAGCAACTCCATCCGCAGGAAGTCCACGAGCGACGCGGCGACGTACGAGTCGACCGCCGTCTGTGGGGCGTGCAGGATCCCCTGTTCGAGACTGGCGGCGGCGAAAAATGGATGCGAATCCGGCAGCCGACCCAGCCCCTGCAACTGCCCGGCCAACTCCTCACGCGACAGACGCAATCCAAACCGATTCAAATCGATTCCGGCCGCGCTCAGGTCGCGTTGCAGGTTGTCGGCGTTGAGGAATTCATGCAGGGAGAACAGACCGGCCGGCCCGCCATGCTCCTTCGACAATTGGCGGGCCAAAAGAGATTTGCCCGAACCATTCGGACCGGCGAACATCCGCAGCCGGGGGGTCTGCCCCGTCATGATGCCCCTCGTTTGAGCCGCGACGGCTCCGCCGGCTCCAACACCACCTGTCCCTGGTTCCAGACGGGCAGAGGATGACCGGCCAGCGCGGCCGCCTCGGCCGCCGCTCTCCCCACGCGGTGCAGTGCCTCGCGCAACGCGGCGGGGGTCTCCGCGCTCCGGCCCTCGTCGCTGCCAGGCGCTTCCTCGGGCAGGGCCTGCCTGGCTTCCGTCTGGAAGAGCTTGCGCCAGTCTCGGAAGGCGGGGTGGGTAGCCGGAACACCGTGCAACTGCAGAAACAGGTCCAGAGCCCGTTCGAAGTAATGGGGCTGCTGGCGAAAGTCGACGTACACCCGCTTGCGCAAAAACGGGGGAAACGATGCCACCTCGGAACCGCTCAACAACAGGGGAATGATGGTCTCCCGATCGGCTTCCCGGGTGCCGATGAAGCGTTGATTGATCAGATCCATCTCGGCCGAGACGACATTCCCCTGGGACACATGTTTTCGCAGATAGCCTGGCGTGCCGATCACAAGAATGCGGGGGGTCTCTGACACCCGTTCGACAAACCGGGCAATGCTTTTCCCCGGGGCCGCATTGTGGTGACGATCAAACCACGGCTCGAAACCGGCCTTCTCCAAATCCTCGACGAATTGCTCCACCCAACGCTCTTCCTGACTGACGCCCCAGGCATAGCTGACGAAAAGTTCGGGGGGAGGTGCCGGCGCGGACTGTTGTGCCACGAGGCTCTTTAGCCGGTAGAGCGCTTGCTCGAACTCGGTCCGCAGGCGGCTGGTGATTTTTTCCACCTCAATCCGCCGCTCCATACCGGGGGTGAATCCAATCGGTTCCGCCGCCTGGGGGATGTTGAGCCTTTGGCCACACTGGTTGCAAAACGTAAAGCCCTGTTTCTGGAACTTGCGTTGCACAATCCAATCGAGCCCTGTGCGACAGGCGGGACACTCCACTCGGGGCCAACGGTGAACCTGGACGGACCTCGCCTGCTCCTGCGGAAGTTGTCCCGGATCGAGAAACGACTCGAACAATCCCTGAAACATTTGCCGCGTGTGTGGGGGCACCTGCCGACCAAACAGCAGATAAAACTCGCGCACACCCCCCTCACCCACCTGTTGCCGAAAGCCGCAGACCGACGTGCGCTGGTGCAGATACCGCGCCTCATTCTGCCATTGCTGTGCGCTCTCGAACACGTTGGTGTAACCCAGTCGCACCACCAGTGAGGCATAGAGGTTTTCCGTCGCTCCCTCGACGGTGTAGCTGACCGTCTCGTCGACCTCCTCGACGCCCGTGGAGGGCTTCCGCAGATTCATCAGTTCGGGAAACACCAGCAGGCGGGTCGTACCCAGCATCTCGCGGAAACAGCGATAGCTGAGCCGGCGTTGCAGGAACAGTTCGACGACCGCCTCGATCAGGTACTGGCGATCCTCGGGGGGCAGTTCCTCCAACTCGGGAAAGCGGTATCCACCCGCCAGCAGTTGGTCTTCCTCGAGCGCTCCCAGACCCCGTGGGTTCCGGCGTGCCTCCAGAATAAAGGAAGCCGCGAGGTTGTTGACCAGCGTGGGGTCCAGGAGCAAACGCTCTTCCCCCTGCGAGGTCGTCAAGAGCCGGACGAATCCATTGCGTCCCAAATGCAGGCACGTACGACGCACTTCCTCAAGCGTCCAGTCCCCAGGTGTCGGCCCCACGCGCAGTCGGTCGACCAGTGTTTCCAGCGGGATGAGACGCGCGAATTCTGGAAGTTCCTTCATCGCCAACACCGCCTGGCGAATCTGGTAGTAGGCTGTCCCCTCCACAATGTGTGGTCGTTGGCTGGAACTCAGTTGTTCTGTGATGCGCTGGCGCAGTTCGGCAACGCCGGTGCCGGTCGTCGCGGTGGTTGTCAGCCAACTACCTTCCACCTGGCGGGCCGCGCACCACTGATCCAGATCGGCCGGGGTCAGCCCACCCCAGCCGCGATCAATCTTGTTGGCCACGAGAATCTTCCGGCAGCGAGGGGGCAATTGCTGCAGCCAGTACTCGACCGTTCCCAATGAATCGCGATGGTCACCGGGATTGAACACGATGATCGCCAGATCGGCATCTTCAATGTGCAGGGCATGAATCAAGCGGTAATCGGCCTGGCCCGCCAGGTCCCACAACACGGTCTCGCATTCGACGTCGGGCTGCTGCGGATCGGGCGGCGCGAGATCATCGACGCGCCAAAATTGCTGTCCATGCGTGGATTCGAAAGGGCGAAATTTTTTTTCCGCGAGCTGCCCCCCCAGCGTGGATTTCCCGGCCCCGGAATCTCCCAGCAGGACGATCTTCGCGCTGGTGTAGCGTCGGGTGACAACGACTTTGTTGCCGATGGCTGAATTGGACCCCGACGAAGTTGTCACGTTCGGAAAGTCCAGTAACCAGAGCGTCGGTCCTCGGCCCGATTGCCAAAAATCATTCTGGAGTATGGCCACCTGGCGCGCCCCCGGATTGGAAATCATCCCGCCCCGATTCATCAATTCGGGTGATGGCGCAATGGAATCAAGGTCCACCTCAACCATGTCTGATTCGGACGCTCTCAGATTCAACAACTGACATACCGAAGTCGACACCGAATCTGTTTTGCGGGTTCCGATTGCGACCAACAGCTCGCCGTTATTGCAAATCTGTAACCCGGTCAACCAATCGAGGTTGGTCTGAATGCGGGCGGAATGGTCGTAGTGCTCCGCCAGCAGACAGAGCTCTTGAGAGAGCCTGGTACCAATCACAACTGGAGTCGACGCAGCGCCGCGCCCCATGGCCAACAGGGGATATGGCCCCACAGATTGATCTTCGTGAATACTCATTGCAGTCGTGCAATTCCACACCTGCAAACCATTCATTGTCGATGCCAGCAACGCCTCGGGATTCCAGGGTGAAAATACCATTTCGGCCACCTTGGCAGAACCCAGTTCTACCAATTGTGGTTTGCGTGCCGGTTCGCCAGCCAAACACGCCAGCCGTTCCAGACCGTCGGCCATCGCAATCCGAACGCCCTGCTTTACAATCCGGGGAATGAGCGGCATGAGCAGGTTGATTGTCGGACCGAGAAACCCCTGCATTTCGTCCAATACCTGATCGTACTCGAAATCTTGAACATCGAGCAATGATTCCGATTGAAGTGAAATTCTTGCGAGGCGGAGTTGATCGCGACGTGCATTCCAAAGGAGCACCAACAGCGAATCAAGATGACTGGGATCGAAGCAAAAGGCCTCGATTTGTCCCAACGGTTCATAGTTCGCACGTTTCCGCGCCAGACCTTGGTCAAGCAGAATCAGCTCCCGATGGGCCGTGAGCACGGCCAACCACCGTCCGTCAGGTGACCATTGAACATGGGCGATCGGTTCCCGAAAGGAGATTTCACGAGCCCAGACCCCGGCGGCGATCTCCCGGGATTCCGGAGAGCCCACAATCTGAAAGCCGTTGGATTGGTCGGGCGTTGTCACGGGCGGACGGCCTAAAGTGCGAAATGGAACAACGGCGGGCGGCACCAGCCTCGTTACGGACCTACCGAAGTGCGCCTCTGCAACGGGGGAGACTGGGGCGACTTCCGCACGGAGTTCCTTCCGTCATCCTGAAATTCTCTGACAGACCTTCTCCCGTCGCAAGTCGCTTCGCAGTTTCCGGGGGGCTTGGACAGGTCGCACCTTGCCACCCCCCGGTCTTGCCCAAAACGCACTTTTTCACTACGTTCGACAACTCTTGTGCACCGCGCCGGGCACCTTGTCGTTTGTGATTTCGCGCCGTGCCGCCGCCGCGTCCGTTCCTGGGCTGTTCTGCCCGCGGGAAGGATGCGCGAGCCTCTCTCAACCCCGGTTTTTTCCGCTGCAGGTCTGCTCTCATGCCTATCGCCACGCCCAAACAATATGCCGCCATGCTGGATGCCGCCCAGAAGGGGGACTACGCCTATGCGGCCATCAACGTCACGTCGATCGTGACCATCAACGGGGCCCTCAAGGCGTTTGCCGACAAGAAGTCGGACGGCATCATCCAGATCTCGACCGGCGGGGGTGAGTTCGCGTCGGGGCTGAACGTGAAAGACGCCACCTTCGGGGCGATCGTGCTGGCCGAGGCGGCCCACCGCCTGGCCGAGAAGCACAATGTGCTGATCGCCCTGCACACCGACCACTGCCAGCCCAAGAAGGTCGACAGCTTCCTCCGGCCGCTGATCGCCGAGACCGCCCGCCGCCGCAAGGCGGGGCTCCCTAACCTGTTCCAGTCGCACATGCTCGACGCCAGCGAATTGCCTCTGGCCGAGAACATGAAGCTCTCCCAGGCCCTGCTGGTCGAATGTGCGGCCAATGAGATCATCCTCGAAGTCGAGGCGGGAGTCGTCGGCGGGGAAGAAGACGGGGTCGACCACAGCGGTCTGCCCCGCGAGAAGCTGTACACCACCCCCGAAGACATGCTGGCGGTCTACGAGGCGCTGCAGGGGAAGGGGCGGTACATGTTCGCCGCGACGTTTGGCAACGTCCACGGGCACTACAAGCCGGGTGCGGTGAAGCTGCGTCCCGACATCCTCAAGAATGGCCAGGATGCGGTTGTGAAGAAGTACGGCCAGAAGGCGAAGTTCGACCTCGTCTTCCACGGCGGTTCGGGAACCCCGGTGGAAGAAATCCGGGAAACCCTGAATTACGGGGTGATCAAGATGAACATCGACACCGACACCCAATACGCCTTCACCCGGCCAGTGGCGGATCATATGTTCAAGAACTACGCCGGGGTTTTGAAGGTCGACGGCGAGATTGGTGACAAGAAGGCTTACGACCCCCGGTCGTACCTGAAGGCGGCCGAAAAGGGAGTGGCCGAGCGGCTGGGGTCCGCCTGCGACGACCTGCTGTCGACCGGCAAGACGCTCTTCGGCAAGGTCTAAGTCGCGGTCTCGGCACCAGCCTCGGGAGCCACCCCGCCCACCCATCCGCCCCACCGGCGACTCCAGCCCATGTCTGGAGATCTCCGGCGGGGCGATTTTTTGTTCCGGCGGGAGCTGCAGAACCCTGCCGAGCGCTTCTGGAAAAATTGGCGCAACTTGTTTTTTGGTATCGCTTTGCGCTCCGAGTTCGCGATCTGTTCCGGGGTCGGGTTGTGCCCGATCCGAGTGGGGGGCCAGTCCCCCTCCGTTCCGCATGCGGTCCGCCGATTGGGGGGGGTGTTCCCCTGTCGCCCGGGGGGGACAAGCCGGGTCCGTTGGGGGTGCGGACAGCGGTTGGGGAGGGCTCCGTTCACCTCCCCGGCAGAGGGGGTGGAACCGGCTGGGGAAGACTTGTGGAAAACTTGCGTTTCTTCCGGTTGGGAACGAGTTTACGTCCCTTCCAGCTTGTGAGAAAACCCGGCGCTTTCGCGGTTCCGATGTTGTTCCCTTTCCGGTCGATTGGCAGAATCACCAGACGATTTACTCTGGGGAGAGAGTCTCTCCAGACCGAGCTGACATGAGGCACACATGGCGAGCGATTCTTCCGGCAAAAAGCTGACCACCGCCGAGATTCTGGCGAAGGCGCGGGGCGAAAAGGGTGGGTCTGCCGCGGCTCCCGCGAGTGAGGCGGCTCTCCCAGCGGCGGCACCTGCAGCGGCCAAACCGGCGGCCCCCAAGCCCGCCGCACCGGCGTCGACAGGCAAGCCCAAGACCACCGCCGACATTCTGGCGGCGGCCCGGGCCCAAAAAGCGGGCGGTGCCGCTGCGGCTGCTGAACCGGCCGAAGAAGCGGCGGCCCCCGCTGCCAAACCCGCCCCGAAGCCGGCGGCGGCTGGCGGTGCGAAGCCAAAGTCGACGGCGGAGATTCTTGCCGCCGCCCGCGCTGCCAAGGGAGGAGCGGGCGAAGCTCCGGCCCCCGCAGCCAAGCCGGCGGCAGCCAAGCCCGCCGCCGCCAGTGCCGGGGGCGGGGCCCCCAAGTCGACCGCCGACATTCTGGCGGCCGCCCGGGCAGGCAAGTCGGCGGCAGCCGCACCCACCGCCGCGGCACCCGCTGCGAAGCCCACCGCGGCCAAACCTGTTGCCGCCAAACCCGCCGCCAAGGGAGCGGTGGCTGCGGCAACCGAAGACGGCCCCAGGCTGTCGGTCGAGGAGATGCTGGCGGCGGTTCGTCCGGCCGCGGCTGCTCCCGCCGAGCCGAAGGTGACTCCCGTGCTGGCTCCGGCGGCCAAAACGGCTCCCCCGGCTCCGGTGCGTCCTTCCGCCAAGCCAGCGGCGGCAAAGGCCGGTGCGAAGGGAGCGGCCGGCGAGACCCGCCGGGGCTTCCTGGGCACGGTCGCCGCCACCCTCGCCTCGCCGTTTGTGATTGCGTGGACCGCCCTGACCGCTTCGGCCGGGTTTGCCGGTTTGGGGCTGGCGCGGTTCATGCTGCCCAACGTGCTGACCGAACCGCCCAGCAAGTTCAAGATTGGTCCACCGACCGACTACGACCTGGGGACGGTGGCGACGAAGTGGGTGGCTCAATTCGGCATCTGGATTGTGCACACCGACCAGTATCGGGGCCAGAACCTGATTTACGCCCTGGCCTCGGTCTGCACCCACCTGGGATGCACCCCCAGCTGGCTGGAAGGCGAGCGGAAGTTCAAGTGCCCGTGCCATGGTTCGGGCTTCTACATCACGGGAATCAACTTTGAAGGCCCGGCCCCCCGGCCGCTGGAGCGGGTGGGAATCCGGCTGGCCGAAGACGGGATGCTCGAGGTCGACAAGAGCGTCAAGTTCCAGGAGGAGATGGGGCAGTGGAACGATGCTGCCTCGTTCTTCGAAGTGACCGCCTGACGGGCGGATTGAGGGTGGGGACTGGTCGCCGTTGACAATCGGCGGGCCAGGCGGCCGGCATCACGGTGCCGGCGAGTTGTTGTTCGTTCTGTTTCCTTCGTCCTGTCACGGCAAGCCGCATCGATGTCCATCGGCGAATACATCCGAGACTCGCAGATCTGGAAGAGTGTCTTCCGGCATCCTGCGCCCCACGACCGCCGCAACCGCATCGTGGTGGTGCTCACCAACTTCTTCCTGCATCTGCACCCGGTGTCGATCAAGAAGCAGGGGATCGCCCTCTCTTACACCTGGTGCATGGGGGGGATCACCTTCTTCCTGTTCCTGGTGGAGGCGATCACCGGGGTGTTGTTGATGTTCTACTACCGGCCGACGCTGGAGTGGGCCTACAACGACATCCTCGCCCTGCGTGACGTCACGACGCTGGGAATCATGCGGGAGATTCACCGCTGGGGTGCCCACTCGATGGTCATCACGGTCTGGCTGCACATGTACCGCGTGTTCCTCACCGGCAGTTACAAACCTCCCCGCGAGTTCAACTGGGTGGTTGGAGTGTTGCTGCTGGTGCTGACCCTGCTGTTGTCGTTCACCGGCTATCTCCTGCCGTGGGACCAACTGGCGATCTGGGCCATCACCGTCGGTTCGAACATGGCCCGAGCCACTCCCTTCCTGGGGCATGAGGGTCCCGGAGCCCAGATTCTGAACCTGGGCGGCTACGACCTGATCACCAACGCCAGCGATGCCCGGTTCATCCTGCTGGGGGGCCGGTTCGTGGGCGAGGCGACGCTGAACCGGTTCTACATCCTGCACTGTGTGGCGATTCCGCTGGTGGTGTCGCTGTTGATCGCGATTCACTTCTGGCGCGTCCGCAAGGATGGCGGCATCAGTGGACCCCTGTAAGCCGACATCCCCGCACATTCTGTCTGAACCATGAATCCGCATCCCGATCTCACGGCACAAGTCATTCGCGGCCTGGGCTGGCTGTACCTGCTCCTGTGCGCGATGAACATTGTCTGGACACTCCGGCTGGGCAAGCTGAAGGCCAGCGTGGCCTCACTGGCCGGCTGGGCCTTTTACTGCACGGGCCTGGCACTCGTCGGCCTGGTGCACATCACCAAGTTCGCCGAGCCGCAGAACTTCTGGTTCGTGATGCCCCAGGCGATCAAGACCCAGATCGACGGGCTGGCGAACCCGGTGATTTTCTTCGCCATCTCGACGCTGCTGTTCATCGCGATGATCGTGCTGCGGGAGTGGTGGACGAAGCCCACCGTGTCGTGGATTTTGCTGAACGCCTCGATTCTGTTCCTGGCGCTCAGCATGACCGACTACGACTTCCGCCAGATCGTGGGGAAGCCAGACAACGTGCCGATCGTGGCGATGTTGTTCATCGTGGCGTTCTTCACCTGGCTGTATTTCAGCCGGTCGGTCGAGAATGACCGGCGGATCGCGGCGGGGCTGCCGACGCTCGAGAAGGAAGCCGATGAGAAGGTGCTGGTCTGGCCCGACCTGGTGTACTCCGAAATGATCTGCATGATTGCCCTGACGGCAATCCTGGTGATCTGGGGTGTGGTGCTGCCCGCACCGCTGGAAGAACCCGCCAGCTCGGTGAAGACCCCCAACCCGTCGAAGGCTCCCTGGTACTTCCTGGGGCTGCAGGAAATGCTGGTTTACTACGACCCCTGGATGGCGGGTGTTGTTTTGCCGAGCGTGATCCTGGTCGGTCTGATGGCCCTGCCTTACATCGACTTCAACAAGGAGGGCAACGGCTATTACACCTTCAACCAGCGAAAATTCTCGGTCATCACGTTCCTGTTCGGGTTCATTCCCCTGTGGATCGGGCTGATCATTCTGGGAACGTTCCTGCGGGGTCCGAACTGGAACTTCTTCGGCATCTACGAGTATTGGGACGTGCACAAGCTCGAGGTGCTCAACAATGTCAACCTGTCGGAGTATTACTGGATCCGTTCGCTGAATCAGCCCTTGCCCGCGGCCGCGGCCGACGCGTCGGCGATTGAGAAGGTGCTGGCGATTCTGAAGCGGGAATGGGTGGGCCTGGCGGCCACCGCCGCCTACCTGCTGGTCCTGCCCCCGCTGATGGCGGCGACGATCTTCCAGAAGTTCTTCGTAAAGATGGGATTCGTGCGGTACATGGTGCTGGCGAATCTGGTTTTGTTCATGGCGGCTTTGCCGATCAAGATGGTTTTGCGATGGGCCTTCAACCTGAAGTACATCGTGGCCATCCCCGAGTGGTTCTTCAACATCTGAGTCAGACCGACCTACCATGCTTGCCACAGAAAACGTCTGGCGCAGCCTTCCGCTGATGCACAAGATTTTCGCCGTGAGTGCGGTGGCCCTGTTTGGCGCCACCCTGCTCATGTTCCGCTCGGACTATGCGGACGAATGGCGAAAGATCCAACGTGTCAACAACAAGCTGCAAACGCAGTTGATTGATGCCGACCTTGCCCAATTGACCTCGGGTGACTTCAACAAACAGTTGGACTCCCTCACGGCCAATGTGGCCGCTGCCGACACCCTGGTCAGCGAGCGGAAGGCCGATGCCGACACCGTCGCCGCCGAGGTGAAGAAGCTCGATGGTGAATTCCAGAAGCGGTCTCAGGAAGTTCGCTTCAAGCGGGCGGAGCGGGATGTCGCCCGGGCCAACTACGACCTGGCGATCCGCGACCAACTGAAGTCGGACGTCGTGCTCGAGTTGCGCGAGAAGTTCAACAAGGCCCAGGCCCTGGTGGACGACCTTGAATCGAAGCTGCAGGTCCTGCAGGCGGAATTCGCGGTGGCGCAGGAGAAAAAGGCGCAGGTCACGAAGGAGAAAGATCTGGCTCAAGCGGACCTGAAGAAGTTCCGCTTCGATCTTGACCGGCTGTCGACCGCGAAGGACCGCATTGCTCCCACGGGGATCGCCGCGGCCAAGCGGTGGCTGATGGAATTGCCCATCGTGGAGGGGTTCAACGGCCACCTGAAGATCAACCAGATCTGGTTGCCGAACCTGCAGATGAACTACGGCGGAATGAAGAACGTCGCCCGGTTCGATCGCTGCACCACCTGCCACGTCAACATCGACCGCGTGGGTGCAGGGAATGTTCCCGCGTTTCCCCACGATCCCGAGGGGATCAATCCCGACAACGCCCAGGATTATCTGTCGGGCAAGAAAAAGCTGGTCCGGGAAGATGGCACCAAGGTTGGGTACGCCCATCCGTATTCGACCCACCCGAACCCCGAGTTGTACCTGACCTCGGCCAGCCCGCACCCGATGCAGAAGTTTGGCTGCACCTCGTGCCACAACGGCTGTGGATCGGGAACGAGTTTCCAGAACGCGTCGCACAGTCCCAACTCTCCCGCGCAGGCTGAAGAGTGGAAGAAGAAGTACGGCTACTCCTTCAACCACTACTGGGAATACCCGATGCAGCCGAAACGGATGATGGAGTCCACCTGTCTGCAGTGCCACCACGACGTCGTGGAACTCGGCGTGAATCCCACCTTCGGTGCTTCGGCTCCCAAGTTGTATCGGGGTTATGAACTGATCACGGAGTATGGCTGCTACGGCTGCCATGAAATCAACGGCTACAACGCGGGCCAGCCCATTGGTCCCGACATTCGTCTGGAGCCGCAGACTCAGGAAGAGATAGATCGCCTGGCGGAGGATCCCGGCGCCAAGCCGGGCACGTTCCGCAAGGTCGGTCCTGGACTGCGTCACTATGCGGCGAAGACGAGCCGGGGCTGGACGGAGCAGTGGGTCAAGAACCCCCGCGACTTCCGTCCCGAAACCCGCATGCCCCAGTTCTTCGACCAGCCCAACCAGCAGGATGGGCAGGCGCACAATCTGCAGCCGGTCGAGATCGCGGGGGTGGTGGAGTACTTGTTTGCCAAGTCCGAGCAGATCAAGCTCGACAACTGGGCGGCCGATTACACTCCCAACGTTGAACGCGGCAAGTTGCTGTTCGCCCAGCGTGGCTGTGTGAACTGCCACGCCCATGAAGAGATGGAAGGGATCAATCCCGACTTCGGGCCCGACCTGACCACTGTGCACAAGAAGCTGGTGTCGGCCCAGTGGCTGTACTCATGGATTCGTGAGCCGAGCCGGCACAGTGCCCGCACCCGGATGCCGAATCTGTATCTCGATCCCGAGACCGTCAACGGCGTGACCGTGGATCCGGCTGCCGACATTGTGGCGTGGCTGCTGTCGAAGGGGCCGCAGGAGTATTCGGAGACTGCACTGCCAGTCATTCTGGGGGCCGATCTCGACAAGAACTTCACCACGGCCGAGGCGGCCCGTCTGGGTTTGTCTGAACCGAAGGGTGTGCGGGTGACCGCGGTCACTCCGTTCAGCCCCGCTGCACGGGCGGCGGGGGTGTCCAACTTCTCGAACCAGATTCTTCCTGAGAAGGGGGGACTCGTGGTCGACAAGCCGGGTCTGCAGCTGGACGATGTGATTCTGTCGTGGAACGACGAGGCGCTTTCGTCCGCCGCCCAGGTGGACGGGAAGCTGTCGGCCGCCCAGCCGGGAACCGAAGTGACCCTCACGCTGTGGCGTGACGGTTCAGAGCGGAAGGTGAAGGTTAGACTCGACCGGGCTCTCGATGCGCTTGTGCGGATGAACCTGGTGAAGGTCTTGTCGAACGAGGCTGTTGAGAGAGTGATGGCCGAGCGGAAGTATCCGACCATTGAAGCCGATCGCCTGAAGGCGGCTCCCATCAAGCCGGACGAAATTGAACTGGCCGAGGGAGAACTGAACGACCAGGCGCTGCTGCGGTACATCGGACGCCGGACGATCTCGCGATACGGCTGCTTCGGCTGCCACGAGATTCCCGGCTTCGAAAAGGCCCGTCCCATCGGCACCGCCCTGCAGGACTGGGGCCGCAAGGATCCCTCGAAGCTGGCCCTGGAGCACATCGAAGAATACCTGCACCACCATGGCGAGAAGGACGGATCCAGCACGATGGATCGCGTTGCCCGGGCGGTGGAGGACGGAATCAACGGCCGCTTCCCGTCGGCGGAGTCGGCCGACAAAGAACTGTCGGCCGCGTACTACGTCGACCAGATCAACCATCACGGCCGGGGTGGCTTCCTGTGGCAGAAACTGCGGGAACCCCGCAGCTACGACTACAAGAAGGTGGAGACGAAGGGGTTTGACGAACGCCTGAAGATGCCCCGGTTCCCGTTCACCGAGGCCGACATTGAGGCGGTGGCGACCTTCGTGCTGGGGCTGACGGCCGAGCCTCCCGCCCGTGAGTTCGTGTACCAGCCCAAGGGGGCCGACAAGGCCCGCATCGAAGGCGAGAAGCTGATCACCAAGTTCAACTGTTCGGGCTGTCATATGCTCGAACTGCCCGAGATCAGCTATGCAGCCAGTGTGGGTGAATTCCGGCTCGACCTCACCGACGAGCAGAAGGAAAAGCTGGCGGCGGGTGAGTCCGTTGAAGTGACCGGTGAAGGCCGGTGGAATGCCCTGAAGGATTACCTCGAAGGGACCCCGAACCGGATCTATGCCCGCGAAGTTGATCCTGCTGCCCTGGCAACGGTCGACCTCTCCCAGTTGGAGTCGATCACCAAGGGAATCAAAGCGGCCAGCGAGGCCCAGCCTGCCGTGCATATCCCGACCGATGCCTTACTGGCTCTGCACGACCGACTGCGGGCCACTGTGCCCGACGCAGGAGTTGAGGCGTTCTACAAGCGGTTCCTGCCGTTTGTTGAAACCCTGGCGATCGTGGAAAGCACCTCCGTCGATCATCCCCAGGCGTTTGACGCTCTGATGAAGCTCAAGCCGCCGATGGATGGGCTGGTTGGCCCGGGCAAGACTCCGGGTGAACTGCTGGTGAAGTTCAAGGCGCTCGTGAATTCGGTTCCCGATCCGGAAGATGATCCGGCCGATCAGGAATTCGGCTACGACCTGTGGGAGACGCTAAAGGTCGCCAACAAGGTTCAGGTCCCCAGCAGCCGTATGCTGGTCCCGGCCCTCAAGCAGGTCGCGGCGACGAAGGGTCGCGGTGGCGAATTCGCCGAATGGCTCACGAATCACTCGATGGCCAACGACCGTGGTCTCGACCGCTCGAAGGCCCGTCAGATGGCCCCTCCGCCCCTCTACAAAGAGGGGGTGAAGGTGCAGACCCCGTGGCTCTATTCGTTCCTGAAGAACCCCGGAAAGATCCGCTACACCCCACTGCTGCGGATGCCGCAGTTCTCGCTGAGCGATCAGGAGGCCCAAACACTGGCGAACTACTTCGCGGCGGTTGATGGGGCTCCGTTCCCCTACCAGCCGATTCCGCAGCGTGACCCGGCGTATCTCGAGAAGATGGAGTCGGCACACGCCAACTACCTGAAGCAGAGCTGGGATCTGGTGACGATGGCGCCGCCGACCGGCTTGTGTGCCGGGTGTCACTCGGTGGGAGGCCGCGAGTTTGTCGCCGGCGATCCGACCAAGGTGGTGCGGGGACCGAACCTGGAGGGGGTGTACAACCGGCTGCAGCCCGACTGGGTCGAGCTGTGGGTGTACAATCCGAAGTGGATCACCCCGTACACCTCGATGCCGCAGAACTTCCCGGCCGGCAAGCAGCAGTTCCCCGAATTGTTTGGTGGTGACGGCCAGCTGCAATCGGTCGCATCGCGGGATGCCCTGATGAATTACCTGCGGATGCTCGAAAAGACTGGTAAGCCCACGCCGACGCCGGCAGCGGCTCCCGCTGCGGCAGCCGCCGCTGCGTCCCCGGGTCCCGAGACTGCCAAGGTGGAGGAGACGAAGTGAGTTCGTTGTCGAACTGGATTGTGCGTCTGTCGCGAGCTGGGCTCGGCCTGGCCTGCGTGACTCTGCTTGCCGGCTGCCCCGAACTGCATCACGTCGAAGTGCGGATGAAGGCGGGCAGCAGTGGGGCGGCGGAGGGAACGGCTGAAGGGCCGGGAGCGGCCGCGGTTGCCGGCTACGGCAATCTCCACGGCGTCCTGACCCTCGAAGGCGATGTCCCGGCGACGAAGAAGCTCTTCTCGGCGGGAGATGCCTCGGTGAAGGATTCGGCCATCTGTGCCGCGGGTGACGCCATCGACGAGGCGTTGCTTGTGAACCCGGCGAACAAGGGCATTGCGAACGCGGTGATCTTCCTCGAGAAGGCCCCCGCGTCGATCAAGCCCGAGCTGGTCGCCCCCCCCAAGGACCCGGCGATCTTCGACCAGAAGGCGTGCCGGTTCTTCCCCCGGGTCGTGGCGTTCCGGATTGGCCAGCCGTTGATGGTGCTGTCGGACGATCCGATCCCGCACAACACGCACACCGATCCCAAGCGGAATTCGACCTTCAACCAGACCATTTCCCCGAATGATCGCAAGGGGGTCGAATGCCGGTACACCAAGCCGGAGGCGACTCCGGTCAAAGTCGTTTGCGACTACCACGCCTGGATGAAGGCGTATCACTTCCCGGTGGATCACCCGTACTTCGCGGTGACCGACGCGGATGGCAAGTTCCGGATTGACGGCCTCCCCGCCGGCAAGCACACGTTCAATATCTGGCACGAGGCGGCTTCGGGGGGGTTCCTCGAGCGGAAAGTCGTGGTGGAGATTGCGGTCGACGGCGACACGGAGAAGAATTTGAGCTACGCCCCCGCAAAGTTCGCGGCGGTCCCTGCTCCCCAGCCCGCGGTGGCCTACGAGCGGCTCCGCCAAGGGGGAGAAATCCAAGTGACACAACGGGAGAAGCAGTGATGTCTCTGAATTCCAAGCGTTTTTGGCGGGCCGCGGCGATGATGGGCTGTTCGAGCCTCTGTCTCGCCGGCACGGCTGCCCTGGTGCTGACTCCTCCCCGGGCGGCCAAAGCCCAGGGGCCCCACCCCGTCCAGACGGCCGTGGCAACCCAGGCGGTGGCCCCCGCTCTGGCTGAGGCGACCGTCGGCTTTGCCGATGGAGGCAAGGTCACGGGCAGTGTGACCTTCAGTGACGACTTCAAGGCTCTGGCACCATTGGTGGCCAAGGGAGCCTCGACGAAGGACCCGGCGGTCTGCGGCGCCAGCGACGAGATTCCCAACGAAGAGCTCGTGGTCAATCCCGAGAACAAGGGGATTGCCAACGTCTTCGTGTTTCTGCCCAAGGCTCCCGCCGGTTTCAAGGCTGCGAAGCCCGAGAAGGAACTGATCTTCGACCAGAAGAACTGCCGGTTTCTGCCGCACAGCCTGTGCATCCAGGTGGGCCAGACGGTGAAGGTGCTGTCGGACGACGGCGTCCCGCACAATACCCACACCTTCCCGCTCCGCAACGCCGGCTTCAACCAGACGGTCTCGCCGAATGACCGCAAGGGTGTCGAGCTGAAGTACTCGAAGGCCGAGAAGCTCCCCATCGAGGTGAAGTGCGACTTCCATACGTGGATGAAGGCCTATCACCTGATCATGGACCATCCGTTCATGGCGGTGTCGGACGCCAATGGCAAGTTCGAGATTGACGGCCTGCCCGCCGGCAAGCACGAGTTTACCGTCTGGCACGAAAAGAAGGGCTACCTCGACAAGAAGCTGACCGTCGAAGTGAAGGCGGGGGAGAGCAAGTCGGTTGATCTGAAGTACGGAGCGAAGCAGTTCGCCACGTTCGAAGGCCCCCAGCCGAAGAGCACCGTTGTTTCGCTGACGAAGTAGTTTGATGTGAGTTGCCTCTCCCCGGGCCCGAACTCGGGTTCCGGGGAGGTTTGTTCTGATGGTTCCACCCGGATCGATGTCCTCCGGAAGGATGTTGTCGTGCGGTCTTCCAGCCTGTCACTGTCCCTCTGTGGTTTGACCCTCCTCTTCGCAGGATGCGGCCAGCCTCCCGAACCAAAGTTCTCTCTGAACGCCAAGACGGCCGCTCTGACCCCGGCCGCCCAACAGTTGGTCACCGAAGCACTCATTGAGAACTTCGGCACCCCCAACAATCTGGTGGCGTGGCAGGAATTGCCCATCGACTATGGCAAGGGGTCCCCGACTGCGGCGGAAGCCCATCGCCAGGCGGACGGCTGGCGGCTCAAGGAAGGGCGCGACCTGTACATGGTGCACTGTCTCCACTGCCACGGGGTGGCGGGGGATGGCAACGGCACAACGGCACGGTTTCTCAATCCGCGTCCCCGCGATTACCGGCAGGGGAAATACAAGTTCAAGTCGACTGCGGGGGGCAATCGGCCAACGCATGCCGACCTGACCCGGATCCTCGAGGAAGGCATTCCCGGAACCTACATGCCGTCGTTCGCTCTGCTGGGCCAGGAACAAGTCGGCCTGCTGGTCGACTATGTCCGGTGGCTGAGCATGCGGGGCGAGATCGAGGAAGGTCTTGCCGTCGAGCTCGCCCAGGTTGGTTTGAAGACTGCTGATCTGGAGCGGACGTATCGCGAGAAGCGGGCCGACGACAAATCGGTCACTTTGGACTCAGTGCGTGATGAGTTGCTGGCCGAGGTGAAGTCCTCGTGGACAGACACGGTGGCCGAGAAGGCCAAGGATGTCGTCGACTTCTGGACTGAGGCGAACAACCCCGAGAACCTGGTGATCCCCCAGTCGAAGCGCGTGGTCGCCGACGCCGAATCGATCGCCCGTGGCCGGGCTTTGTACCTGTCCAAAGAGAACAAGTGCAGTGATTGCCACGGCCCGGCCGGTCGGGGTGATGGGCCGCAGACCGAACAGTTTGCCGCAATCGACGGAGCCAGCCCAGCCCGCAACTACGATGAGCCCGGGCTGAGGGATGCGTGGGGCAACGTGATCATGCCGCGTAACCTGACCCGGGGTGTGTATCGCTTCGGTCGACGTCCGCTGGACATCTACCGTCGCGTGCATCAGGGGATCAACGGCACCCCGATGCCCGGATTCGGCAAGACTTTGAAGGATGAACAGATCTGGGACATCGTCAACTACGTGTTGTCGATTCCCTACCAGGATGGTACCGCCCCCGCCCCGGAAGGGGTGGCCGGGGGTGAGACCCTCCCCGAAACCGCAAGCCGCTAGGTTGTGGTCCCGGTGACCGCTTCTTCCCCAGTGAACACTTCGCTCCAGTTTGACTGAGCAGAGGTTGATCCCGTGAATCGTCTCTGGTGTCTCTTCTTCAGCGTGGCGGCCACTTTGGCCGTCATGTTCTTCTACATCGGTCCCTCCATGGGCTGGTGGTTCCCCGGCGCGGCTGCTTCGCCCCTGGGTCAGCAGATCGATGATCTGTTCTATCTGATCCTCGCGATCACCGGAGTCACCTTCATCGGGGTCCACCTGGTGTTGGGGTACATCCTCTGGAAGTTCGGGGAGGTTCCTGGCAAGAAGGCACACTACCAACACGGCAGCCACGTTCTGGAAGTCGTCTGGAGCATTGTGCCCGCCGGGATCCTGCTGTTCATCGCCCTCTACCAGATGGATGTGTGGGCGGCTTACCGTATGAAATCGCGGTTCGACCAGGAAGCACTCGCCAATCCGGTGGCCGAGGTGACAGCCCGGCAGTTCGAATGGCGGATCCGGTACCCCGCCCCCGGGAAAGTCCTGCAGGACACCCCGCAGCCCGATGACCTCTACACGGTCAATGATCTCCACACCCCCGCCGGCAAGCCGGTGGTGATCAAGCTTCGCAGCGATGACGTGCTGCACTCGTTCTTCCTGCCCCACCTGCGGGTGAAGCAGGACGCAGTTCCGGGACTGGTCATTCCGGTCTGGTTCGAAGCGAACGAGCCCAAGGTCTACGACCTGGTATGTGCCGAGCTGTGTGGTTGGGGGCACTACAAAATGCGGGGGCAATTGACTGCCCAGTCGCAGGGGGA
>Ga0315904_10005006_pt1 | contig 18530 bp, 14 predicted proteins | sample LakEriMetagenome_6_FD_203529 | JGI IMG/M metagenome (GOLD analysis project Ga0315904, IMG submission 203529) | Freshwater fungal communities from buoy surface, Lake Erie, Ohio, United States - Buoy 12 MA120 | ecosystem: Environmental > Aquatic > Freshwater > Lake | place: USA: Lake Erie, Ohio...
CTGGCATTCGTTCAGGGTAGACTTACCGTAATCAGGTTTTTGAAATAAATTCTAGTCTTAAATTCAGTTATTTGGTAACTATTCTGTTCATTCTTGTTATTTTGCGGTCATTATTCACAGTTATATGAAAGGATTAACACTTGTTTTATTTGGTCTGATCGGCTTCAAAGCGATCTCACAGAGTACGCTCATCGAGTTCAATTATCACGACGAAACCTACACGTTCTATAAGATCACAAAAAAGGGTGATACGATTAAGAAAAAGCAACCATTCAGCTATCGTAATGTGCCGGTGAAGGTGGTAGTGAAAGATCTAAACACCTATTTCTATGATGTTACGTTTGCCACAGAATCCTATGATGAAGTGCCGGTTGGAAGTGAGCAGAATGTGCAGACGCTTCTCTCGGGATACTCGACGGGATTGAGTGCGTTTAACGACTTGATCGGGGAGGTAAAAGAAAACGATATTTATCAATCAGTATTTCCAAATGGTCAGTTTGCAGGTTTAGGTGGGTTGATGGAGATTTTTGGAGCAGCTGAGGACGAGACGGCGGCGGAACTTCGGAAGCATCAACTTGAAATAGACGAGTTAACGGAAGAGTCGCAAAAGTTAGCGAATGAGTATGAAAAATTGGAGAGGAGTTCTAAAAGAGTAGAAGACCTGTTTGATTATGTCATTCTTTGCGATTTTACTCAGGCTGAGCTGCAAAAACTAATGTACGATCCCAATCTTACACACAAGCAAATGATGGACAGGGCAAACCTTTTGGTGAAAGAGGTGATCGGAGATAACCCGGATCTTGCCATGGTAATTGAGAAATCCAAAGAAAGTTTTAAGGTGGTGAATGATCTCAGAGATGATTATTCTAACTATGTTGTGCACAACGAAACTCTTCGCAATTCAATAAGTAGTCTTACTGCTCAATTTCGAACCTCAGCTAAGGATAAATTAACAACCTTTATACCTTCCTTGGAAGCTGACAGACAGTCAGCCTTGAGAAGTATGGATAATCTGGAGACGTCAATGGAAGATCTCAGTGAGACTTCAATTAGAGATCAGTTGATGTCTATATATGAAGATTATGATAAGATCATTAATGCTGATTTTAATTACGAGTACTCACTTTTAACGGATAGGGATGTTACCCGTGTGACAATGTATTTTGGTGTTTCCGGAAATGACTCTATTGGAGCGATCAAGACGAGGATCATCAATGTGCCAACCCATGGAGGACTCAGGATCAATACATCCGCGGGGATGTCGTTTGTTTCTTTCCTTGATGGTCAGAACAGCTACATCAATAACTTTGGACAAATTGAGGAGGTTAAAGGTGATCTTTTCCGTCCGGCGATCTCTACCATGTTCCATTGCTACCGTCAGTCTTTCAGACCATTCACAGTAGGGGGAACCTTTGGACTAAGTGTTCCTATTGAAGGAGACAAAGATTTCATGTATATGGCAGGAATCTCCGGTATTATTGGAAAAAAGCAAAGAGTGATCGTCAATCTCGGTGCGTTAGGTGGGAAGGTAGAAAAGTTAACCGACGGCTACAGTGCAGGAGATATGCTTTTATCTGAATATGCTGAGGTTCCTCTGAAGAGTGTATTCAACGTGGGTATTTTTGCCGGAGTGACGTTCAATATAGCTACGCTTACGGGAAATAACTCTCTGTCAAATAGTTCATCCAGTGTCACACAGATAGATTCTTCAGGTACAACGGAAGACGTAACAACAACTGATAATCCAACGTTCCGACCCTTTGTAAAGAATGCGATCAAAGGGACATTGAGAGGCCAGTGATCTAATTTTTTAATGGCGCAATAATAAACGGCACATTGATTACGGAACCGTCCTTTGAGCCAAGATCTCCCCGAGATCCGGAACGATATGAATTCTTGAATACCCTTTCAAGATCAGAAGTTATATCTGTTTTTACATCACGCGTGTTTCCTGTGATGTATTCAAGATCAAGAATTTTATTGCTGACAAATATTTTGAACACCTCCTCACCATATGGAGGAGAGATTTTGATCGGGAAAGAATCAAAGATAATAGTCTTTCCAGGTGGAACTGTTAAATCGCTTGCCAAAATGTTCTTTTTCTTGTCAGGGTGTTTTCTGGGCATAACCGCGTTGATCCTTCCTGTAGGTTCCATGTCTACGATATTAAAGTAGATCTGATTTCTACTATGATTTGTTACTTCCACTACTATCTGATCGTCTTTCTTTAGTGTGAGCACGCCGTTTTCCAGTTTTGAATGAAGGAGGCTTGTATCAACATTATTGTTTAAATAGGGTAAAAGCCTTACGCTGATTCTGTAATTTGAATCGTCCAGTGTGTAGCTTTTAAGAAATTGGTATCGAAGGAATGTGTCCAGACATCCTGTCAGCTCCTTAATATTTGGCATATCGGTACCCAAGGTATCGAACACATAATCTGTTTTGACATCCACAAGGACATCCTTTTTGTTTTTCTGAACGATTCGCAAAGAAGGTGCTGCGCGTTCATCATATTGACTCATTTCAGCAAAAAGATCGGTATATGCTCTCTGTCGCTCTGAACTCAGCCCGGATTCGCCGTTTTCAGGAACAGGTGTGAAAGAAATACCTACAGGCTTTACCGGGAAATATACTTTCTTAAGAAAAGCCCAATAAGCGGTATTCAGTTCAGGAAGAGGTTGGTCAAGATCAACAGTGGCTTTAAAATTCTCACTTGAGGTCACCGTACCAATTGCAATCACTTTTGCCTCGGTTGTATCATACGTGTCGATAGGATAAAGATGGATGACGGAACCTTTGGAGATCCCGGAAATAACACCCCCATCAATTACGATCATGCGCTCGTCTTTGACATGAGTGATCGAATAGAAAACGGGTTTCGTTTTAAATTCTCCCCTCCAGAAAGTTTTGTTCAAAGCATTGCCTTCAATAACGGGATGTTGCTTTGGTACAACCTCGTTCATAGTTGCAAGAACATTGGTGTAGAAACCTTGGTAGGTTGAATGTTGATGCAGATTATCCATAGCTTTACTAACTGCATAGCTCAGTGAACCATATCCGGTATTTCCTATCCTAATCTCTTTATTGAGCTCATCCGCCCTGGATGCACTCACTACAACATAAGGTGCCAGGTTTGAAGCTTGAGAAAAATTATCACCCGAAACACTACTTTCCTTAGCGTATGGCTTTGCAGGACTTTTTGAACGGAATGCAGGCTCTCCACCACGATATACGTTCTCGATCGCCCTCGTTCCACTTCCGGAATGACAATTATCCATCATTACCAGCACTTCACCGTTCTTTCCTGCTTCTTGTCGAATCTCATCGATCATTTCACCCAATTCGTCATCTCTAAGATATTGCGTTTCATCCTTTTTGAAATCGGTTGATTTGGTTGGCTGAACGGCATTGTAACTTACAATGGATTCGTCCAGGCCATCGATCTCATCTCCATTATCATCCTCTATCTGACATCCATGAGCCGAGATATGGATTACCACTACATCATTTGGCTTAGTGTTCTCGATTAGCTTATCGAAGGCGCTTCTGATATTTTCGATAGTAGCCTGTTCATTGATCAATAGAGTTGTATTGCCTTTTTCAAACCCCTGTTTGCGCAATGCAGGCAGGATTAGAGCCGTGTCGTTGACACTTGAAATGGGTCGCCAACCCTTTCCATCCAGTGCGGCATATTTCCCAATGGCAATGACCATTGCACGTTTTGTTTGCCCAAAACCACCAAAGACTATCAAGATGAACAGGAGGAATAGAATTGGTTTTTTCATAGAAACCTATTTAAGATCCACTAAGGTATGAAAAACAGATCTTTCAAGGTCTGATGTATACAGCTATTTTGATGATCAAGAAAATTTGTAACCTTGGTCCATAAGAGAGTTATTGGATTTGTTTACAATTATTTGGGCTAAAAAAGTTGCGAAGAAGTTATTTTTTTGTGGGGTGGAATAACTATATTCGTGGGGAAAATATGCAACTAAAACTGAAAAATACAGCTCTTGTTTTATTGGTTATCAGTTCTACTCATGTGTATGCACAAGGGACGGGTCTTGAGTTTGATGAAAAGGCCTACAGAGCAGTTCCTGAAGAAGAACGACCACTCGGTTTCGGAGAGAATTTGCCGGCATCAACGTCACTAAGAAAATTTGCTCCATCAGTTGCCCATCAAGGAAATTTCGGAACTTGTGTTGGATGGTCCAGTACCTATTATGCTGCCACCATTGAATATGCGAGGCTTTCTGGTATAACAGCTGTAGGAAAAGTAAATGCGCAGGCATTTGATCCTTATTATACCTACCTCAATATCACCGAGAAGGCTGATTATTTTTCATGTGCTGAAGGCACATTGATAACCAATGCTGCTGAATTTATTAAGGCCAGAGGCCTAAAGAGGTTCAATTATAACTCCTTGGAGTGTGGGGCAAAGATCGATGTCTCTAACCTGCCCGGTAATGTGCCGATGAGGGTGACCGATTTCAGACGACTGATCGATAAGAAGGACGCAGACGAGGAAAATATTGTTAATGTCAAGCAGGCTCTGGTAGATGGTCACCCGGTCATTATTGGAATGGCACTTCCCAAATCGTTTTATTCGGTTGATTCAACCGGATTGTTCAAGCCGGACCCATCTGAGAAACAGTTTATAGCTGACTACGGTGGGCATGCCATGGCTGTTATTGGTTATAATGATCAACTTCATGGTGGGGTGTTCGAGATCGTTAATTCCTGGGGTGACGATTGGGGAGATAAAGGATTTGTATATGTCCGATACGATGATTTTGTTTCCTATACCCGAATGGGCATTCGTTACGAGACGGAGCTAGTAACTCTGACAGAGAACAAAGGGTGCGTTATCGGTAATTGTGAAAACGGTTACGGACGACTTGTGTACGATGATAACAACATGTACGAGGGTAACTTCGTCAGTGGGGAAAGGGTTGGCTACGGTTTGTTCTACTGGGAATCGGATCAGTCTTCTTTCGGAGGAGAGTGGTATGGATCCAAACGACATGGAAAGGGTCAATTGTTGAATTCCAATGGTGAAAAACAGCAAGGATTCTGGAAAGAAGACATTTATGTTAAAAATGAGATCGTGATCAATCCGATCATAAGCGGACAGAATTCTTCAAACATTCGGGACAATTTGAAGTTTTTAACCCTGAAGGAGATTTCGGGTCTGCTCGGTCAAAAGCCTATTGTGGATTCCATTATTGCAGGTTTTGAGCAAGGATGCATTTATGGGGATTGTAAAAATGGTGAAGGGGTCTTATTGGGTCAAAACTACATTTATTGCGGATCTTTCCAGAACGGATTGCGTCATGGGTATGGAGAAATGAGATGGACCGGTGAAAGTTGGGGCAATTCTTACCTCGGGAATTCAGAATCTAATGTTAGAACCGGCATCGGAGCTTATTTCTGGCCTAACGGAAATAAGTATTACGGAGAATGGCAAGGGGGAAATCGAAACGGTTTAGGTGCATTCTTCAATTCGAATGGTGACATCCAGGCCGGATCATTTGAAAATAACAACTTTATAAGTGAGGGATTGGGATTTGGTAATGGAACTCAAGCTAAAGTGCTTGAGGATCCGGCCAATAGCATGGAGATCAAGGGAGACAAAAGCACTGCACCCTCTTTGAATCAAGTAAAGCCAACTAAGAAAAATAAAAAGAAAAAATCATGATGAACCGAATACTATTCGTTGTTGCAGTCCTACTTCAGCAAACTGTTCTTGGGATTGATACAAAGGAAAAAGAAAAGATCGTTGAGAAAATTTACAATGATGTTTGGTCTTCAATGGGAAGCTCAGAAGAGAAACCCAAATTTTACTTCGACACCAAGCAAACCAGTTTGGTAGCCTATATGATGAATGACAAGAACGGATTTCCAATGATCGGATTCGAAGAAAAGGCTTTTGATATCTGCGCAACATTTGGGAACAGGAGGAATGATGCTATTGCCTATCTAATTGGCCATGAAATAACCCATCATCACTTGGAGCATCATTGGGGAAAACAATTTGCCTCGGCATACTCCATTGTCGAACTAGGTAAAAAAGTTCGAGGAATAGACAGTGACGGAATCGTTAAGTTTGAAGCTCAGGCTGATGAACGCGGTGGTATCTTTTGCTACCTGGCTGGATACAACACTTCAGGGATCGCAAGAAACTTGTTGAACAGCATTTACGACGGATATGGAATTCAAGACGGCCCACGCTATCCGACGCGCGAAGAAAGGATCCAGATAGCAGTCCGACAGGATTCGATCGTGTCAACCTACATAAAGGTTTTTGAAGCTGGAAATTACTCTGCATTACTTAAGGAGTATGATGTGGCGATCAGTTGTTATGAATACGTGATTTCCAAAAAATTTCACAGTCGAGAGATCTATAATAATCTTGGGGTGATCTATTTTTTGAAAGGGCTGGAAATGGCTGATGAAGATGATATCCGCTTTATTTATCCTGTTGAGATTGACCTGGAAAGCAGGATAACCAGAGGTGGAGCAAAGGGTTTTGGGGATGATGTGCGCTCGATCTTCGAAAAGTCTGTCGAGTATTTTGATAAGGCAGCACAATTTGATAAGTCTTACTCTACAGCACTTTTAAATAAATCCTGCGCGTTGTCAGTTTTAGAACAATACACCGATGCTGAGTATTGGTCAAAGAAAGCACTTGAACTCGCCTCCAAGGAAAAGCTGGAAAATGTAGCCAATAACGCGAAGTTAGTTCTTGCTCTTGTCAATGAAAAGAATCCGGTTGGGGATAAAAGTCTTTCAAAGAAGCTGATAGAGGAGCTAGTTGCCAAGGGTCATGATTTCGCAATCTTAAATAAAGCGATTATTGAAGGTACACCTGTAGAGTCCTTGACATTCACCAAACCTCTGGGATGGGAGGGAGATGATGAGGCTTCTTTCGGTGCATCGGGTATGGCACGTGCCGAATTAATCGAAGGTATAAGGGATTATGGTGCTGACGATCTATTCAATTATACGGAGGAGATCAAATTATTGGGAAACAGCTATCTACAGACGGGAGTCAGAGATCAATCGGTTGTTGTTATCGTTCCATTCAAGATAAGCCAAATGATCTTCCATTATACTCTTTCGGGATACACCGGACAAATGTCTAAAGGGTTGAAAATTGGATCTACTTCGCAACAATTGACAGAGGCCTATGGCGCTCCAAATGTGATCATGCCTTCCCGACAGGGTTGGATCTATTTGTATAACCGGAACAAAATGATGGTGTTCCTGGATGGAAACAGGGTTATCAATAAATGGGTAGTTTATTCAGAGTTGTAATCAAAAAATAACTAAATCAGTATACATGAAAAAGATAGTTTTATCGTTAGTGATCTTTACTGCAGGGGCGGGTATTTCTTTTGCGCAGGTCCGAAAAACAGGATTGAAAAAAGATCAGGCAAAGTACGAAGCCATGAATATGGTGGAGAAGCCATTGGGATTTGGAGCTAATCTTCCGGAAAGTTATACGTTGGAAAAGTATGTGACTGCTATCGGTGACCAGGGTGATATGGGAACTTGCGTAGGTTGGTCTACGACATACTACGCCGCCACTATATCCTACAACGTTGCAGCTGCTGAACAGGGTTTGCCGACTTTGGAACAGTTCAATTACGATCCTATCCATACGTTTGAAAACATTAAAAGTAGTGACGACGCAGGATGTCAAGACGGAGCCTACATCGAAGATGCACTTGTGCACATGATGGAAAATGGTGTGAAGAGATATTGGATCGATCCGGATAACTGTGGTGATAAAAGTACATGGTTCGAAGAAAAAATGTCGGTATTGGATATTACAAGTGCATGGCGCATATACAGTAACTGGGATTCAGATGAAGATAAATTGACTGCTGTTTGTCAGGTTCTTTCATACAATAGACCGGTAATCATTGGTTTTGATGTTGCTAGATCGTTCTTTTCAGTTGGAAGCGACGGTTTGTTCAATCCTGATGATGGTGAGCCGGGTAATTACGGAGGTCACGCAATGTGCGTTGTGGGATATGATGACAATAAGTTCGGAGGTTGTTTTAAAGTAGTCAATTCATGGGGAAGTTCATGGGGCGATGACGGATATGTATATATTAAATATGAAGACTTTCTGGAATACTGCCAGATGTCATATTATTTCGAATCAGAGCTTAAGACGGTAAATTCGATTCCTGATGGTTGTTTGTATGGCAATTGCAACAATGGATACGGACTAATCGGTATTAGGGGAAGAGGTGTTTTCGAAGGAAACTTTTCTGCTGGAAAACCGGTTGAAGGTTTGTACTACAATCCTACTAAAAAATTAGGAAAAGGAGGAAGAGGCTGGATGAAAAAAATGGTAAAGAAAGGTGGATCTTCATCAAGATTGATTTATGATGGATATGACTTTAAAAAGCCGATAGGATTTGTTCTTGTACGTTAAATAAGGCGATAATGATCATTAAAGAGTCTGTTTTTGGAACAGACTTTTTTTTGGTATATCTTTTGAATTGAAGCGGTAACCCATAAATCGAACAATATGAAAAGCATCTTTGTTTTGATTACGTTGATTATTTGTAATGAATCATTTTCGGGTATCCTCTTTCAAGATTTGACAATTGAGAAAGCCATTGAGAAGGCTAAGATCGAAAACAAGAAGGTATTCGTGGACTTTTATTCTACTCAATGTCCTCCATGCGCATACATGGAAAAAAACGTGTTTTCGGATCAGCAATTAGCCAATCATGTAAATGCTGAATATATTGCCGTGCGCTCTAATGCAGGTAATATTGAAGGGAAGATTGAAAAGGCTAAATATAACGTGTCTTTGTATCCGACAATCTTAATAATCGATCCTGATCAAGGTGAAATAGGCCGAATACTCGGTAAAAAAGAAGTGGAGGAATTGATTAAGATCCTGATCGAAATAAAGGAAGGAACGTACCAGGATAAATATCAGGTGCCCGTCAAAAAAGAAATGCGAGAAGGAAATATACTTGATGTTAAAAGGGATTAAACCTATTGACTCTTCCAAGGATTTATATCAAAATAGGGCAGGCACTTGATATGTATGTTCTCTTTCGATGTTGGATGTCTAAACTCGATCTCACTGGCATGAAGAAAAAGGCGCTCATCCTTTCTGCCATACAGATCATCCCCAACGATAGGAACATTCAATCCTAATGAGTGAGCTGCGTGCACACGTAACTGATGGGTTCTTCCCGTTATCGGGTAGAATTCAATCTTTGCCCTGCCATTGTTCACCCCAACCACCTTAAATTCAGTTGTTGCCTTCTTCCCATGATCGTAACAGACCATTTGCCTCGGTCGGTCATCCAGATCAACGCGAATAGGCAGATCGATTGTCCCTTCTCGTAATTCCGGTATGCCATCCAGCAGAGCAATATATTTTTTACGCACTTTTCTTGTCATGAACTGACGCTGCAGTACCTTATAGGTAAGGGCATCCTTAGCCAGCAAAAGAATTCCGGAAGTACCCATGTCCAGCCGGTGTACGATCATTGGACCGTTAGCGTCCGGATACCTGTTCTTGATCCGTGTCAGGACGGAATCATGAATATTGATGCCTGGAACAGACAATAGCTCAGCCGGTTTGTTTACCGCCAACATATATTCGTCCTCGTAGATGATCTCCAGGTCTTCCTTAGGCCCTATACTCGTAATCAATGGGTTTGGATCAAGGCTGAGACCTTCGAGCATATGACCAAGTATCGGTTCACATTTACCCCGGCAAGCGGGATAAAAATGGCCATGCTTCCTGATCTCCGTAGAGGGAGAAATGCCCCACCAGAATTCTGCCAGTGCGATTGGTTTCAATTGATTCCGGTACGCATAATGAAGCAACTTAGGGGCACAACACTCACCTGCACCTGCCGGCGGACGGTTCTCCTCCGTAATTGAGAAAATAGCTCCCAGACTTTTTTGCTCTCCTCTTGAGTTCAGAAAGCGATATGCGTCGAACAATCTTCTTTGCAGAGCTGAAGAACGTTTCTTGCGCTCTGCCTTGAGTTCATTGATCCTGTTTCTAAACGCTTCAATCTTTTCGCTGAGTTCCGCTTTTCGTTCGTTCCAGTAATTCGTTCTGTCTTTAAGGAAGTATTGCTCCCGGATGCTTTCTTTCCTCAATTCTTCAAGTTCCGTGTCATGTTGTTTTTCATTCAGGTCCTGTCTTTGTTCTTTGCGACGCATCTTATTTCGCTTGATCTCCGACTTTATTGCTCCAATGTCAGCATTGGCAGTGTGATCCAGTTCAACCGCTTGTTGCTGAAGCGAGATAAAAGCCGGCTCGTTCTCCATCTCTTCGATAGCACGGTTGATCGCACTGATCTCTGCTTCTTCGGAAAGAAAAAAACCATCTTTTTTGAGCATGTCATAAACCGGAGGAACGAATACATCCGAATCATTGCCACTTTGCAGTTTTCCGGAAAATGCACAGAGAAATCCTAATTCTCCTCTCTTTGTCTGAACCACCAGTACACCAAACATTTTACCGATTTCAAGGTCATTGGCATCCTCCTTCTTAAGTCCGAAATTATGATCCAGTGAATGTTCTTTCAAAAAGGACTGAAGTTGTTCTACAGCCTTTAGCGCTATGGGGTGAGGGTCATAGTAAAATGGGAAGGTGAAATTTTCCGGAAGTTCAATCTCGCTAACGGATCTGGAAAAACGATGGAATAATTCCGGGAAGTCTGACATAAACAAAAATACTTCCCAAAGGTAGTTATCCTTAAGATCACAATTAGTTAACCTGATTGAATTATCTTCGACCGGTGAAGTATTTGCTGATTCTTTTTGTGTGTTTGTCCTCCTCGGTTTTTAGCCAGGACTCCGTTCAGATCTTTGGACACAGAGGTTGTCGAGGTTTAATGCCTGAGAATTCCATCGTTTCTTTTCAGCACGCCTTGCAGTTGGGCGCTGATGGAGTTGAGTTGGATGTGGTTGTGAACAGGGATAAACAACTCGTCGTTTCACATGAACCCTTTTTTCAATCTGAATTCTGCTTCGATTCGATAGGTAACAGGATCAACCATGAAAAAACCTTCAATATTTACGAGATGACTCAGGAAGAGATCCGTCGTTTTGACTGTGGTTCATTAGGAAATAGCAGATATCCTGAGCAGCAGAGTATTGCTGCGTCGAAGCCGCTCTTCTCGGAGTTTCTGAGTCAAGTGAACATGGCCGGAAAGACACTGCTTTTTGAGGTGAAGTCTTCTCCGGTTGAATATGGTAGGTCACAGCCGGCCCCGGAAGAATATGTTTCTATTATTTTAGAGGAAATGACTTCCGTAAATGATTCAGTCGATTTGATAATCATGAGTTTTGACCGAAATATTCTTGAAGAAGTAAACAAACGCTCTCCTGGTCAAAAGATGGTCTATCTGACCTATCAGCCAATAAAAGGTGTTAAAGGTTTCCTCGATCAATTGAGTTTTAAACCCTATGCATTGGGTATGTTCTATCCGACAGTATCCAAACGCAAGATCTCCCGGTTGAAAAAAATGGAAGTTCAAACGTTCTGCTGGACCCTGAATGACTCCGGTAAAGCGCGTAAATTCATGAGGTGGGGTATCGATGGGATCATCACGGATTATCCGGATAGAGTAGGGCGCTAGAATTCCTGTATTCTGGAACATTTTACCGGAATAATTGTCTTTACATCATACATGTTAAACTATGAGATCATCGTTATTTCTTGTATTCGTTGTGAGTTCTCTTTTCTCTTGTTCACAGTCGGAAGCAACCTCTGGTAAAGCGAAGAAACAAATTGATTTACCATCTGATAGGATGGATACCCTCACCCTCGGAGGAGGCTGTTATTGGTGTGTAGAAGCAGTGTATGAGCGTCTGGAAGGGGTTCAGGAAGTTATTTCAGGGTACTCAGGCGGACGAATGAAAGACCCAACGTATGAGATGGTATGTACAGGAACAACCGGACATGCAGAGGTCGTCAGGGTCATTTTTGATACCACCAAAACTTCCGTATATGAAGTGCTGAAGGTGTTCTTTACAGTTCATGATCCTACGACACTTAACAGACAAGGGGCTGATGTCGGAACTCAATACAGATCAGTTATCTTTTACCGCAACGAACAGCAGCGGAGGATTACTGGAGAATTGATCGCGGTATTGAATGAGGAAAAGGTGTATCCGAATCCTGTTGTTACGGAAGTCAGTCCTTTAAAAGCTTTTTACATAGCAGAGGATTACCATCAGGATTATTACGCCAGGAATCCGTCTCAGGGTTATTGCAGACTGGTGATCCAGCCCAAGATCGATAAATTTGAGAAGGTTTTTAAGGATCGACTCAAGGAGGATTAAGTGCTGTAATACCTATTCTTTAGACTTTTTCTTTGATGAAGTTTTGGTTTTTGCCTTTTTCTTGATTTTAAAAGGTTCGTCCATTGAACGCAACTGAGTAACAACAGATGAGCTGTTTCGCTTCAGGAATTCTTTCATGATCACATTGTAAAGAATATCCTTGTTTTTAAGAAGATCCTTTAACTCGAATTCAATGTCATCCCTATTCTGAATCATAAGATTTATGAAGTCTTCGGCGATGGCAATGCGCATTGAATGGAGCAATACGTCGTTATATTTATCTAAGAGATCCCGTAACTTTTTCTCCTGATTTGTAGTCATTTTGGTGCTATTTTAATGAAAATAAAGGGGAGTGGTGACATAGATCAAATGTACTTTAGTTCGATCACTTGACAAAGGCTATCGAAAAGTCATATCTTTGTTTAAGTTCTTTGGGGTCGACATTGGATTTGACAGCGATAGCGGTAGTCAGGTGTCAGCATGCAGAGCGTTGTGGTGTAGCTCTTAAATATCATGTCACGAACAATAAATGACAACACGTCATACGCACTTGCTGCTTAATTTACGGAATGTAAATTGGCTTAATCTTTCCGAAGTATAGTAGGTTAGACAAGTACTTCCTCCGGGGTTCTGCCCATTAATTCCGGAATTTGGAGGTTCATCCTTTTGGGCTGGCGGGAATGATGGTTCTAAGTTCCCGCGAGATCTAAGAACCTAAGTCGGGGTTTTGGGTGCCTTTGTCCGTGCCCCGATCGAAAATCAATCACAGGATAAGCATGTAGAAAGCTTGAAAACTCGTCGTTTGGACGAGGGTTCGAACCCCTCCGACTCCACATCACTCTAAAAGCCCCATAAAATGGGGCTTTTTTGCTCCTATCCCTCAAGGTTTTCTCCAAATTTATTTTTAAAATACATTGGTTTTGTGACAAAAAAATCAATATTTAACCCTTACTATTTTACATTATTGAAATTATTTTACCCTGTTTATGTTACATTTGTTCTAAAATTGAGCACCGATGAACATAGAAAGGCATATTTCAAACGAATTATTGAAATGGAAAAACGCTTCTGATCGAAAACCATTGATTTTAAGGGGTGCCAGACAGGTCGGAAAAACAACGCTCATTCATCAATTTGCAAAAGGATATAAAAATCAAATTCTGCTTAATCTTGAATTAGGAGAGGATAAAAGATTCTTTACTGATTTCCAGAATGTCCAGACTATCGTGGAAGCTTTATGTATCTCACGTAATATTCAAACGGCTGAAAAAAAGAATACTATTCTCTTTATTGATGAAATTCAGGAATCGCCCGAGGCAATAGCTTTACTTCGTTATTTCTATGAAATGGAACCGGAAATCCATGTAATTGCCGCCGGATCCTTATTAGAACATGCAATGAAAAAAGTGAAAAGTTTTCCAGTTGGCAGGGTCACTATATTGTATCTCTTCCCGATAAACTTTCTCGAATTTTTAAGCGCAACAGGTAACACAAGTGTATTGGAACAACTTAAAACCATCCCGGTAAACGAAACGGCACACAAAACTGCGCTTGATCTTTTTAATCGGTACGCAATCATCGGAGGTATGCCTGAAGTTGTAAGTAGATACGTTCAAACAAAAAGCATCGCCGACTTGCCACCGGTTTATGAAAGCATTTGGGAAACATATAAGGAAGATGTGGTAAAATACGCGTCAAATAATACAGAAGCCAGAATTATTCGACATATCATGTCTACTGCACATCTCGTTTTGGATTCAAGAATTAAGTTTCAAAATTTTGGAAATTCGACTTATCGTTCAAGAGAGGTAGGTGAAGCTTTTCGAAATCTGGATGATGCAAAAGTGATTCAGTTGATTTATCCAACCACGCATACCTCACCTCCGTTATTAGCGGATTTGAAGAAATCTCCTAGACTTCAATTTTTAGATACCGGACTAATCAATTATGAATTGAATATTCAAACTGAGATGCTTGCCATGAATGATTTGAACGATGCCTACAGAGGAGCTGTCATTCCACACCTTGTGGCACAAGAGCTGATGTCATTGAACGCTAACAAGAATATAAAACCGGTTTTTTGGGTGCGAGAAAAGAAACAATCTTCTGCAGAGGTCGATTTGGTTGTTCAATTCAACAAAATGGTTATCCCTATCGAAATCAAATCTGGAAAGGAGGGTAAACTGAAATCATTGCATCAATTTATAGAAGAGGCTTCTCATCCATATGCAGTTAGGATGTACGCAGGAAAATTCAGTGTTGAAAAACATGCTACAAGAAGCGGAAAATCCTATTTTTTAATGAACTTACCTTATTACCTATCCACTAAATTATTCGATTATCTAAACTACTTTGTCACACACTATAACATAGATTGAAACGAGTCCATACCCTCCACAAACCGGTTCGAAAACAAGTCAGTTAAGACCACAACTCGGATTAAAAAGGAAGCAGAAAGGCCACGAATGGTCGGAAGAAAAATCTTCCGACCATTTGTTTTGAGAGACTCCCTTTTTCCTTTTGTTCGTCGTCATTGAACAGATACGCTTTTCATTTTCGATTCTGTTGTATTTTCGTCCTATGAAAACTGTAAAAGATCCCGGATTAGGCAGTGCATTCCGTAAACCGGTTTCCCGCCTCATGAATGGTGATGGGACCTATAATATTGTACGGAAGGGTGGACTTAGCGGGATCAACGATTTTTATAAATTCCTGGTTGAGATCCATTGGTTCTGGTTCGTTCTCATTCTCGTTGGTGGTTATTTTGTCATTAACCTGATCTTCGCCTTTATCTATTATTTCATCGGTCTTGAACAGATCTCAGGAGCAGATCAAAATGCCCTTTCCGATTTCAAGGATGCCTTCTTCTTTTCATCACAAACTTTTACAACCGTTGGTTACGGCGCTCTGGCTCCTAAAGGACTGGCTGCGAGTTATGTGTCCATGATCGAGTCATTCCTTGGTTTGTCGAGTTTTGCCATTGCAACCGGACTTCTCTGGGGAAGGTTCTCAAGACCGGTGTTAAAAATTGCCTTTTCGGATAAGATCATTGTAACGCCTTTTGAAGGAACAACTGCAGTGATGTTCAAGATGGTCAACATGCGAAATAATGTGTTGCTGAACTCCAAGGTCAAATGCCTGTTCATTATTGATAAAGGCACCGGTGAACATTCATTCAATAAGGAATATGCTGAATTGAAAATGGAAACAGATGAAGTCAAGTTTTTTCCGTTGACCTGGACCCTTGTACACAAGATCGACAGTGACTCACCTTTTTATGGGATGTCTCTGAATGACTTGAATGAGCGACATGCTGAGGTGATCATTCTGGTAGAAACCTTTGATGAGACGTACAGTCAGGTTATTCTTCATAAACACTCCTATGGGGCCGGGCAGTTTATGGAAAATGTGCGTTTCGACAGAAATTTTGAAGCCAATGAAAAAGGACAGGTCGTTCTTGATGTCAAGGCGATCAACAAGGTTATCCCGCTGGATTCATGAATCGCATAATACTGTTGGTCACGATCTGTTTTACCTGATTTTCACGGAAAAGGAATTTACCCACCAGACGCTCCCTTTTGTTGTGATCCTCAATGCTTGTGCACAACTCCTTTCTTAGAGCTTCGCGTTCCGCTTTGGGAATCTTTGCAGCCAATTTTAATGAGCAGTGGGAATCGCATTTTCCGGCAGATCGCAAAAGGATCCGTATAATTTTCAAAAGTCGATACATTAACACGAAGTACTTATCTTTATGGAAAAGACTTCTTCCGTGAAATATCAGGTACTTTTATTCGCTCTCTTTTTCTCATTCTTTGCTTTCTGTCAAAGCGGGAACAGAGGGGCCGCAGCAGAAAACACACAGGGTTCGGGTTCTGGTAAGACACATGTTGTACTGGTAGGGATCTCTGCCTACAAGAATCTGCCCGATGGACAGCAATTGAATTTTGCAGACGATGATGCCAAATTGCTTGCAGACTATCTGAAAGTAAATGGTGATCTGAATATGAAGATCTTCCTTAATGAGGACGCGACCAGTAAGGATAAAATAGGCAGAGAGATCCAGATGACACTGCTGAATGAAGCGCAGCCCGGAGATGAAGTGATCATTTATTTTGCGGGTCATGGCGATGTAGATACCCTGATGAATGATGGCTATTTGCTACTTAACCAGGTTGAACCGCCGGAAGTTGCTCCGTACTCATTCAACGATGCTGTTTCCCTTACGTTGATCCAACGGTTTATAAATGTTGCAGCTGAAAAGAGAGGGATCAAAGTGACGTTCATCGCTGATGCCTGCCATTCGGGAGCAGTTACGAGTGCCAATGATATGATCAGTAAGATCAACGCCAATGTGGTCACCATTACGTCGTGTCAGAAAAAGGAAGTCTCTCAGGAATCCATTGAATACGGAAACGGTCACGGGGTATTTACCTACTACCTCGTTAAGGGACTTATGGGTCTTGCCGATATGGACCAGGATAAAGTTGTTGATCTGATGGAACTGGAAATGTATGTGAAAATGAATGTCAGTAAGAGGACATTAAAAGCGCAAAATCCGGTTTTTGCAGGAAGTTCGAACGAGCCAATGGCGGAGGTTCAGGATGATCTTTTAAAGCTGGCTAAAAAGGGGGAAGCGCTTGATTTTCAGGAACTAGCCGCTTTAAGCAAGACAAAATCTCTGAGCGGAATATCTGACGAACTGTCGGGTCCTTGTAAAGCCATGCTTCAATTGCTTCAGGAGCAGTCTATTGAAAGCAAATTCTTCGAGGATGAGCTGGACTCACTGGATAAAGTGCCATTAAGTGTAGGCAATGTTCAGGCGAAAAAAGTACATACCAAACCTGTGAATGCCATTTGTACCAGTGGGGACGGATTGTTCACAGTCTCTGCTTCAGGCGATGGTATTGCACTCAACAAAGGGCAGGACTTTAAGCAAGTAACATGGCTAAAAGGTCACTCGGCAGAAGTTAAGGATTTAGATTTTGCCCCAACCGGCCATCTTTTCGTTTCAGGAGCTTTGGATCAGACAGCTGCGATCTGGGATGCCATTACCGGGGAAAAGAAATATTCGCTTCAAAAGATTTCTGCACCGGTTACTTCGGTCAATTTCTTGTCAAAGGATCAAGTATTGATAGGCACGCAAAAAGGCTCCTTGATCCTGTGGGAGCCCGAATTGAATATAAGCAGGGAATACAAACTGCATAAAGGAGCCCTGAATGATATTGAATACCTCGGTCAAACCGTCGTTACATGCGGTGACGATGGTAAGATGATCACGTTCGATCTTGTAACCAGGAAAAAGGTAGGGACATTTACACCGGGATCCGGGTTACCGTTGCGTTCCGTTCAATATCTGCCGGGAAATCAGCATTTGCTGAGTGTTGGAGATGAGGGGATTCTGCACGAGTGTACCCTCGATCCGAAAATGATGATCGTTTGCAAGGACAATAAGCTGGATCTTGGACCCCTGAGTGATATACAGGTCGATCCTTTCGAACGCTACTGTTTTATCGCAGGTAAGCAAAAGAAGATCGGTGTGCTTGATCTGGCCACAGGGAAAGTGGTCAAGTCAAAACTTTCAAGTATAAGTGGGGCAATTAGTATCGCTTATGACCCTGTTTTTCATCTTCTTAAAATTGCAGAACCTGATGGTAGTGTCTCTGCTCAGGAGATTAGAGTACTTCCTGAAGAGCCTGCCGCGGTAGACCTTCATCGGCAGTTGGAAGAGTGTGATGGGTTGAAGGAACTCAAGTACAAGATCGATGGCACCCTCATCATTGGTTTGAACAATAAAGTAAATGATGTGCTGAATTCACTGGTTAATGGAGAATCAGATCCGGCAGGGTTGGAAGAGATCATTGATGCAAAACGATATGCAGAAAAAGCATACGAATTGGGAAAGGATTATGAGCTGGATGCCGATAAGTTAGAGATCAACCTGAAATTGTTGGAAGTATACGAGATCCTCCTTGCAGAAAATAAAGCAGCTTACCCGCAGGCTTTGGAGAAACTGAAGCGAATCGAGCAGTTGGATCCAACAGGAGCTTATGCGTTCAATGTCGCCGCCCAACTCTACGCTCAACTCGACGATAAGAAAAACGCAGTTGAAATGGCTCAGAAAGCGGAAAAGTTGGCCCCTAAATGGTCACAGGCCTCTGTCAATACAGGAAAAGTACTCCTTGTTA
>Ga0315904_10005008_pt1 | contig 18529 bp, 20 predicted proteins | sample LakEriMetagenome_6_FD_203529 | JGI IMG/M metagenome (GOLD analysis project Ga0315904, IMG submission 203529) | Freshwater fungal communities from buoy surface, Lake Erie, Ohio, United States - Buoy 12 MA120 | ecosystem: Environmental > Aquatic > Freshwater > Lake | place: USA: Lake Erie, Ohio...
GGTGGCCACACGGGCGAGGTCGGCACCATGGTGCTGATCCCCGAGATCGTCGACGCCGTCGCACCGGTGCCGGTGCTCGGTGCGGGCGGCATCGGCCGTGGTCGTCAGATGGCGGCGGCGATGGCGATGGGCGCGCAGGGCGTGTGGTGCGGCAGCGTGTGGCTCACCACCGACGAGGCCGAGACGCACCCGGTGGTGAAGGAGAAGTTCCTCGCCGCGTCGTCGAGCGACACGCTGCGCTCACGGTCGCTCACCGGCAAGCCGGCGCGTCAGCTGCGCAGCGCGTGGACCGACGAGTGGGACGACCCCGCCAACCCGAAGCCGCTCGGCATGCCGCTGCAGCCGATCCTGGTCGCCGAGGCCCGTGCCCGCATCGACCGTGCCTCGTACCGGAAGGGCTCGGGCGCCGAGCAGCTCGCGAACTACTTCGTCGGCCAGATCGTCGGCTCGATGAACGAGGCCAAGCCCGCCGCGCAGGTGGTGTTCGACATGATCGACGAGTTCATCGACAGCGTCCAGCACCTCAACCGCCTCATGGAGGCCTGAGCAACCGACCGGATGGTCCGCACCAGCGATCGCGGCTCAGGCCAAGATGTACCGATGCGCCGGGCACTCACCGCCTCGTTCACGGTTGTCGCCCTGATGGGCCTCACCGGATGCTCGCAGGGAGGCGACGACGAAGGCACGCCGATCGAACCGGCTTCGACGGGCTCGGGCTCGAGGTCGGTCACGGTGTGCGCCAGCGACGGCGGTCCCATCGAACCGGATGGACTCCTGACTCCGTGCTCCGTCAACGGCCTCGACTTCGGCATGTCGCGCGACCTGGTCATGCCGGCAGCGATCGAGATGTTCGGGCCGTTCGACTTCGAGAGCACGGAGGAGTATCCCGAGCCGACGACCGACGGCCGGTTCGCCGCCGAGTTCGGTGACGAGACCTTCGCCCTCAGGATCATGAGCTACGCCTGCTTCCCGAACTCGCTCTGCCTCTTCTTCGGCGGCGACGAGGAGGCAGACCTCGTCTTCACGGGTTGGCAGTTGCTCGGCGGATCGGTGACCGACATCGACCTCGCCACCGCGTCCGGCGTCACGCTCGGGTCGTCGTGGGCCGATCACCTCGACGAGATCGTGCTGGAGGCGGGTTGCGAGTGGACGGCCGTCGCTGCGCACGAGGGCATGAACCTCATCCTGCTCTCGTCGGACGAGTTCTTCGGCACTGCGGGCGTGCTGGCCGAGGAACTGCCCGATCCGACGACCGTGAAGGTCGACGGCGCCTACGCCGGTGAGATCTCGATCCCGACCGACGGCTTCTGCTGACCACGATCGTTCGTGAGCGACACCCTGCTCGTCAGGGGTAGGGGACCCAACGGCCGGCGTCGAAGTCGTCGAGCTTGCAGGCCTTGGCGGCCTCCAGGGACGAGCCCATCGACGATCCGCCGGTGCTCATGTCATGCGATCATCGGGGTCGTGCGAGTGATGCACCGTGGATGCCGTGGTGCCCTCCGCTGAGCAGGTGCGGGTCGTCGAGTCGTTCGACGACTTCTACCGACGCGAACGACGCGGTCTCGTCGCGCTCGCCTACGCGCTCACGGGCAACACCGACGCGGCCGACGATCTCGCGCACGAGGCGCTCACCGCCGCGGGCCGGCGATGGGATCACGTCGGTGCGTTGGAGCAGCCGATCGGGTGGGTGCGGCGCGTGGTGTCGAACCGCTCGACGTCGTTCGTGCGTCGACGCATCGTCGAGGCGAAGGCACTCCCCCGCCTGCTCGCCCGCACGGAACGTTCGACGATCCCGTCGATGCCGGTCGAGAGCGAGCACGTGTGGGCGGCCATCCGTCGCCTGCCCCGCCGTCAGGCCCAGGTCGTCACGTTGAAGGCGCTGTTCCGGCTGTCGCTCCAGGAGATCGCCGACGAGCTCGGGATGACGAAGGAGACAGCACAGACCCATCTCACGCGCGCCCGGGCGACGCTCACCGCCGTGCTCGAACAGGAGGACCTCCGATGATCGACCTCGACGACCGCCTCGACCGCGCCGCCGACGACCTCTGGACCGTGGTGCTGACGACGGCGAGCACCGGGCCGACGATGCGCCGCCCGACCTCTCGCGTGCTCCTCGGTGTCGCGGCTGCGACGGTCCTCGTCGTGACGCTCGCCACCGTGTGGGCCTGGCGAGACGCTCCGGCCGATGAAGCAGCGGCGACAGAGCCGGACGCGCCCGTCGCTTCGGCGCCCATCACCCCCGCGCCCGTCGCTTCGGCGTCTGGCGACCCCGCGGCGACCGTCCCGGCACCTTCGGGCGGCCCAGGAGTTGCTGGCTCGGTGCTGCGAACCGAGGTCGAGTACGTCATCCGGGATGGCGACACGCCCGCAACGATCGCGAGCGACTGGAGCGTGCCGTTCGCGGACCTGCTCATCTTCAACGGCATGACCCTGGAGCCCAACGGCATCGTGCCCGAGTGGCCGGGTGTCGGCGGGACGATCCGGATCCCTGCCGGCGCGATCGTGCCGGCAGGGTTCACAGACACCACGCTTGTGCCCACGGTCGAGGTCGTCGAGCAGGACATGCAGGTGACGTTGACGTCGGACTTCGACTGTGAGGTGCCGTCCGGGTCCGCAGGATTCGACACGTTCACGCTGTCGCTCTTCTCCGACCGGGAGGCCGGCCGATGGGTGCTGCGCGCCACGTTCCCGGATCAAAGCACCTTCGATCTGATCGGCACCGGCAGCGTGCTCTACCCGACCACGCTGCACGCCCGAGGGGTCTGGAACGGGATCGACACGAACTGTGCCGTGTTCGGACCGAATCAGGTGCCCGGACGGATGATCGGCGAGGGAGCGATCGTCGCACTGAACCTCGAGGACGACCTCGCCGAGGAGGACCGCCCGTTCTTCGCCGGCGATGTCGATCCGGCTGCGACGGAGGATGGGGATCTGACGTCCACCGGCTTGCCCGGGACGGGGTGGACGCTCACACGAACGAGCACGTACACCGCCGACGACATGACGCCACGAGGCCTCGAGCAGACGACGCATTGGATCGTCTTCGACGGCCTCGTGGTCGAGCGGACGTTCGAGAACCGGATGGAGGTTCTCGGCACGGCGACGGTGACCACGTCGCTGCTCGGGTACGGCGACACGCTGATCGATGCCGCCTCGTTCGACACCTCGGATGCCCGCCCACTGGTCCCGTCCGAACGCCCGGCCCCGCCGGACAACGACGGAACGCCACCTTCCGACAGCACGCCACCAGAGGTCGCTGCCTGCGGCACCTACACGGTGGTCGAGGGTGACGTCCCCGCGATGGTGGCGGCGCAGCTCGGCACCACGTTCGAGGCGCTCGCGGCGGTCAACGTCGACACGCCGGGCTGGGACTCGTGGTTCCCCGGCCTCGAGATCCTGATCCCCTGCTGACGCCAGCTCGGGACGGAAACACCCGAGCTGGGTGCATCCGTCCCATGCCGTCACGACCGGCGGGGAACAGAGGGACGGAAACGCCCAGGCTGGGCGCATCCATCCCGCACTGCGGGCGACCCGCCGCGACCGCGGGACACCGACGCCCGATGTGGGCCGACTCGTCCCGCGGCGGGTGGCGTCAGGCCTTCGCGGCGCTGTACGGCAACCAACGGCCGGCGTCGAAGTCGTAGAGCTTGCAGGCCTTGGCGGCCTTCAGATACGAGCGGAGCGACAGGCGTCCGGAGCGCACCGTGTCGGGGTACGCGGCGCGGATCGCATCCGCCGCTGCCGGCAGCTGGTGGAACGGGATGCGCACGTCCACGTGGTGCGGCACGTGCACGAAGATGTTGTGGAACCAGAGCGTGTTCACGATCGGGTTCACGCGCAGGATCGTGGTGGAGTCCATCTGGCCGTGGAACTGGCTCCACTCCTTGCGGGTCCACCACCGGATGTCGGGGTCGACGTGGTGCACGTACACGGTCCAGCCGATGATGTGGATGAACAGCAGGAACGGCACGACGAAGAGCTTGATCGGCAGCCAGATCGCCTGCACCCAGCCACCGGTGAGCGCACCGATCACCACGGTCGCGGCGGTGACGACCAGCATCACCGAGCCGAGGGTGATCTTGTCGCGGATGATCGCGCTGCGTCGCTGACCCGGTGCGTTGAAGCGCCACATCTTCTGCCACCAGACGGTGCGGAGGAAGTAGGTGCCCGACCCGAGGAAGCTCCACTCGAGCCGGTGCTGCAGGCGGGCGAGACGCCCCATCGCCCGGTACTCCTCGGGCGTGGTGGGGTGCCACACGAAGTCGAAGCCCTGGCGGGTGGTGTAGCCGTGGTGGATGCGGTTGTGGCCGAGATCCCACGCCGCCTCCACGTGTGCGCTCGGCGCCATGCACGCCTGGGCGACCAGGCGGTTCACGCGGCGCGACTCGAGCAGGGCGCCGTGCGAGGCGTCGTGGCCGAGGACGAACAGCCCCGACACGGCGAGGCCGGCGAGGAGCCAGAGCGGCAGCACCAGGTACCAGCGATCGGTGAGTGCCAGCCCTGTCAGCGGCAGGAGGTACAGCACGACCGCCTGCACGAGGGCGAGCGACGCCCGGCCCGCGGACCGCCGGTAACAGGTGGCGGGGATGATCTCGCGCACCTCGTTGAGCGATCGTTCTCGCACCTTCGGGCGGCGGGGCGCGGTGGCGGCAAGCTGGTCCGGCGTGTCATCGACGAGACTCACGCGCCGCACCCTAGCGCCCCTACCGACCGGTAGGTAGGGACTTCGGTCCCGCGCCCGGTTCGGCGGCGGGTCGTCACCCGAGTCCGATCAGGAGTCCCACGATGAGCGCTGCGCCGTGCAGCACGATCAGGGCTTCGGCGACGTGGACGGCCTGCCGGCGTCCACGCTCGAACCCGGCGTCGCCGGCGTCCCGCTGGGGACGGCGGTGCTGCAACGGCATCGGTCCGGAGACGTGGATCATCCCGCTCGGATACCCACCCGACACCGGCACCACACGCGCCGACGTCGGTCAGTTCCCCGATCGGGTGGCGCGGCGTGGCCGGCCGGACCTCGGCGCCGCTCCGGCCTGGTCGAGCGCGGCGGCGAGCATCCAGTCGAACATCGACCGCAGCGCCGCACGGTCGGTCGTGGCACCGCGGTGCTGGGCGCCGACGAGGGTCACCACGGCGAGCCGTCCGTAGAGCTCGGCCTGAACCGCGTCCACACCGGCGGCGCGGAACGCGTCGGCGATGATCCGCTCACGCGCCTCGTCGACCGCCACGCGCACCCGCCACGCGTCGGGGTCGCGCTGCGACCACGCGCGGATCGCGGCCTCGGCCTCGTGGGGCAGCTCCACCCCGGCCTGGAGCAGCACGCGGAGACGCCGCACCGGATCGTCGATCGCCCCGGCAGCGGCCACCACCTGCGCCGAACGGTCCGACGCCCAGTGCGTGAGCAACTGGGTACGGTAGTCCTCCACGCCGCGGAAGTGGTGGTAGAAGCTGCCCTTCGTCACCCCGAGCTGCCCGCACAGGCGGGCGATGGTGAGCGCGCTCACGCCCTCGGCGGCCAGCAGGTCCATGCCGGCGTCGAAGTAGTCCTGGGGGGACGAAGGTCCCTGTCGCGTCGCCATACCGATTGGTATGTTGCCACGAACCGATCGCCATACCCTGCGGTATGGCGCGACGACACGCCCACGACGCCCACGACGCCGACGCACCCGGAGACACCATGACCGCGACCGACCTCCCGGCCCAGGCCCCGCACGATCCGACGCTCGAGGAGTGCGGACTCGCGTTCCTCACCGGCGCGACGTTCCAGGACGAGGCGTTCTTCCACCGGGTGAGCACGAAGCTCCGCCGCGAGGATCCCGTGCACTGGGTGGAGCACCCCGACTTCAACCCCTTCCACGTCCTCACCAAGCACGCCGACATCCTCGACGTCGAGCTCCACCCCGCCGAGTTCCTCAACGCGCCTCGCGCCATCCTCGGCACCAAGACCACCGACGCCGAACGCGAGATGCAGGGCCACCTCGTGAAGTCGCTCGTGCAGATGGACGACCCCGAGCACCGGGCCCACCGCAACCTCACGGCCGACTGGTTCCTGCCGAAGAACCTGGCCAAGCTCCAGCACCGCCTCGACCAGCTCGCCGTGCGGTCGCTCCAACAGATGGTCGACGCCGGTGGCGAGGTCGACTTCGCCAGCGACATCGCGATGCAGTACCCGCTCTACGTGATCCTCGCGATCCTCGGCCTGCCCGAGAGCGACTACCCGCGGATGCTGCGGCTCACCCAGGAGCTGTTCGGCGCCGAGGATCCCGAGTTCAAGCGCGACGAGGACGCCTACGCCGGTCTCCTGCAGACCGTGGCCGACTTCGTGAACTACTTCGACGGCATCACCGCGGACCGTCGGGCCAACCCGACCGACGACCTCGCGTCGGTGATCGCGAACGGCATCGTCGACGGGCAGCCGATCGGGCACAAGGAGCAGCTCGGCTACTACATCATCGCCGCCACCGCGGGGCACGACACCACCTCCAACTCGATGTCGGGCGGGATGCAGGCGCTGATCGAGCACCCCGACCAGCTCGCCCGGCTGCAGGCGGATCCGTCGCTGATGGCGACCGCCGTCGACGAGATGATCCGGTGGACGTCGCCGGTGAAGCACTTCATGCGCACCGCGACCGTCGACTACGACATCCGCGGCACCACGGTGACGGCCGGACAGGACGTGCTGTTGTCGTACTGGTCGGCCAACCGCGACGAGGACGTGTTCACCGACCCGTTCGCGTTCGACGTCGGACGCACGCCGAACAAGCACCTCGCGTTCGGCTTCGGCATCCACTACTGCCTCGGGGCGATGCTCGCCCGGATGGAGATGAAGGCGCTGTTCTCGGCGCTGCTCCCCCGCCTCGAGCACGTCGAGCTCGCCGGCGAACCGCAGCTCACGCGCTCCACGTTCGTGAGCGGACTCAAGCACCTGCCCATCCGCTACCGGCTGCGCTGACCTTGCCACGATGGCGGGGTGAGCCGCAGAGCCCCCGTCGTCGTCGAAGCCGCGATCAACGGCAACACGACCAAGCAGCGCAACCCCCACGTGCCGCGCACGCCGGCGGAGATCACGGCGTGCGCGCTCGAGTGCCTCGACCGCGGCGCGGCCGTGGTGCACAACCACAACGACGAGCCCAACGTCGGCGGGCCGGCACGCCACGACCCGGCGCCGTACGCCGAGGCGTGGCGCCCCGTGCTCGAACGCCACCCGAACGCGCTACTGCACCCCACGGTGCGCGGCATGGGCGAAGGCGCCTCGATCGAGGACCGCTACTCGCACCTCGACGCGCTGCACCAGGACGGGCTGCTGCCGATGGCGTCGGCCGATCCGGGCATCGTGTCGATCGGTCCGATGATCTACGGCAACACGGCCGCGGACGCCGACCACCTGTTCGCCTGGTGCCGTGAGCGCGACCTGCCGGTGCACGTGTCGGTGTTCGAGCCGGGCTTCCTCCGCGTGGTGATCCAGCACCAGCGGCGGGGAACGCTGCCGGATCGAGTGAAGATCCAGCTGTACTTCGGGGGCGCCGCGCCGTTCGGGCTGCCGCCGAACGAGGCGTCGCTCGACGCCTACCTGGCGATGATGGACGGTCACGACCTGCCGTGGATGGCCGGCGTCATCGGCGGCGACGTGCTCGCCGACGGCTTCGCCCAGGCCGTGGTGCGGCGCAACGGGCACCTGCGGGTCGGGCTGGAGGACTTCCACGGTGACGGCACGCCGCGCAACGAGGATCTCGTGGTCGCCGCCACCGAGGTGGTGCGCAGCCTCGGCCGCGAGGTCGCCACCAGCGAGCAGGCGCTCGAGCTGTTCTCCGCGCCCCGCCGCCGCGGCACGCGGGCGTAGTGGTCAGGCCGCGGACCGTCCGCCGTAGGTGTCGTTCCAGCGCGACAGGATGCCCGCCGCCTGGGCGTACGCGAGGTCGTAGGCGCGCCGCGCCCGATCGGGTTCGAACAACTGGTCGGGACGGCTCGCCAGCTCGGCGATCGCCCGGTTCGGCCGGATGAGCCACAGGCGTCCGTCGGGGTTGCGGCGCTGCCACTCCCCCATCTCGCGTCGCAGCACCCGCTCGGCGAGGCGGCCGGCGGGACCGAACATCGGCCCGGCGATCGGCGCCATCACGAGCAGCGAGTCCGCCGGATCGGCCAGGTCGGCCGACGCCATCGAGCGCACACCACCGTCGACGTACCGGTGGCCGCCCACCCGGTGCGGGGCCAGCATGCCCGGCACCGCCGACGACGCGGCGACGAGGTCGCTCACCGGGTGGTCGGCGCCCGACAGCACCACCCGGCGCAGCCGTGGCAGCGAGCACACGACGGCGCGCATCGTGGGCACCCGCACGTCGTCGAAGATCTCGGCGGCCACGCGCCGGAGACGACCCGACCGGGGGTCGGGCAGCCGGGGGATGTCGTCACCGATCTCGTCGATCGCGTCCTGCCAGCGCACCCCGAGCGCCAGGGCGGCGGCCGCCCAGGAACCCGCGGACGTGCCGATCGCCGGCGCACGGCCGAGCTCGACCCCACCGTCGACGAGCGCCTCACCCACACCGAGCAGGTACGCGATGCCGAACAACCCACCACCGCCGTAGGCGCACGCGAGCGGAGTCGTCCCCATGACCTCATGCAACCCGAGCGACCCGCCGCCCGCATGAGCCGTTGGTCCCGTTCGCACCGGCTCCGCCTGACGTTCTCCCGGCGTGTCGATCCGAAGTGGCCGAGACCTCCCGGGGTTACGCTCGCCCGTCGTGGGCATCGACGCCGAGGTGACGCGACGGGCTGAGGCGGCGCTCGCCGCGTTGTCGGATCTCACCCCGACCGGCGGACGACGGACCGACACCTCGAGTGTGCCGACCGAGTGGTTCCGCTGGCTCGACACCGGGTTCAACCTGTTCGACGACCGCTTCAAGGACGACCCGGGTGAACACAGGCCGAGCACCGCGGCCGCCGTGCTCAAGGAGGTGATCCTCAAGGAAGAGGTGCCGATGAACCCGTCCCTGACGCTCGACCGGACCTACGGCGAGCGGCTCGCGGCGGTGCAGCAGATCCGCCAAGGGCGTCACTCGGTACGTGTGGGGTGGTTGTGGGTCGCCGGCACGGAGACCACCCGGAACGCCGACGGCGCCGAGATCACCCGGCGCATCTTCCAGCCGCTCGTCACCCGCACGGTCCGGGTGATCCAGTCCGACCGACGCTGGCGTGCCCTCGGCTACGGCGACGTCGAGATCACACCCTTGGTCACCGATCGACAGACGGCGTACCGCCTGGAGGACCGAGCCGAGTTCGGTGGAGGTGCCTTCCGCTCCATGAACGACGTCACCGCCCCGCTGCTCGGACGGATGCCCCGGCTCACGTCGTTCGCGGTGGACTGCGCGGCCGCTGCCGGGTTCGACACGCGCGGGTTCGTGGTCGAGCGCGTCCAGCCCGAGGAACACATGCGGTCCGACGGGCTGCGCATCGTCGTCGGGATCGGCATCTACACGACCGACGAGGTCAGCCGGATCAGCCGCGCCGGCGTGCTGCGGGCATGGAGCAAGCTGCCGGTCGAGGAGCCGACGGCGTTCCACGTCGTGTACGCCGGAGCAGAGGGCGCGGCGGAGCCGATCCCCTCCCGGGTGGAATCGCCGCTGCCGTTGACCGGGCGACAGCTGGAGGCCGTCCGGCGCGCCCGCTCCGATCCGCTCACGGTGATCTCCGGTGCACCCGGGACGGGGAAGAGCCACACCCTGGTCGCGATCGTGTGCGACGCCCTCGCCCACGGCCGCAGCGTGTTGGTGGCCGCCAAGGACGACGCGGCGATCGACGCGCTGACGACCCTGCTCGGCCGGCAGCCAGGGCTCGTCCCGATCCTGTTCGGTTCCAGTGAGCAACGAGAGCGACTCGCCCTGCGACTCGCGAACGGCGAGCTGACCCCGTGCGACGAGTCGGCGCTCGAGCGGGCCCGGGTGGCGCTCGACGACGCCGTGGAGGCCCGCGACGCAGCACAGGCCGGGGCGCGACGCTCGTTGACGGCCGCCTGGATGCACACGCCGCACGGACGGCGCGAGCACGAGCGACTCCTCGCCTCCGCGCCCGGAGCGGTGTCGCTCACAGAGGACGAGCGGCGCGAGCTCGTCGCCCGAGCGACCGAGCCGGCGGGCGGCTGGTTCGCGTCCCGGCGACGGCGTCGTGCCGAACGCACGCTGCGGACACGAGTCGGTGCCTCCGACGAACCGTCATTGGACCGCCTCGTCGAGGCGATCGACGCGCGCCGGGCGGCCACCGGCTCCCGGAGCGATGTGCGGCCGGTCGAAGCGTGCCATGAGCTCGAACGAGCGGAGGAGCACGTGCGCCGGTGCCTGACCGCCTGGCTCGCCCTCGAGACGCGCTCACCCGATCGACTCGATCGGGCAGGACTCCGCGCGGTGTCGACGTTGGCGACGGCGTTGCGCAGCGGACGCAGCGCGCGCCGGGCACAGCTCGAGCGGCTCACCGACCGCACACTCGCACGGGCGCTGCCACTGTGGATGGGAACACTCGCCGACGTCGACGATCTCCTCCCCGCGCTCCCCGGCCTGTTCGACCTCGTGCTGGTCGACGAGGCCTCCGCGACCGAGCAGACGATCGCCGCGCCAGCACTGCTGCGTGGCCGCCGGGCGGTGGTGGTGGGCGATCCGCGTCAACTGCGCCATGTGTCGTTCCTCAGCGACGCGACGATCGAGGAGACGCTGCAGCGGCACGGCGTCGAGACCGCGCAACGCGCGCAGCTCGATGTCCGGCGGAACAGCCTGTACGACGCCGCGGCGGCCACGGCGCCCGTCCTCCAGCTCGACGAGCACTTCCGCTCGGCGCCACACCTGATCGACGTGGTGGCACGCAGCCTCTACGGCGGCAACCTCCACGTCGCGACCCGGACACCGCTGACGCACTCGCTCGACTGCGTGCACCTGCAGCCCGTGCCCGGAACCAGGGATGTGGACGGGGTGGTCGCCGCAGAGGTGACCGAGATCGTCGTGGCGCTCAAGCGGTTCGGTGACGGCGCAGGCAGCGTCGGTGTCATCACGCCGTTCCGGGCGCAGGCGGACGCGATCGAGGCGGCCGTGCTCCGAGCGTTCGACGCGGACACGCTCGTGCGGCTCGGGGTGCGGGTCGGCACCGTGCACTCGTTCCAGGGCAACGAACGGCACACGGTGCTGTGCTCCCTCGGAGTCACCGACCGGGAGTCCACCGGCTGGCGGTTCGTCGACGACCCACACCTGCTGGCCGTGATGCTCACCCGCGCACGCACGCACATGACGGTGATCGCGAGCGCATCACCACCGGCGACGTCGCTGCTGTCCGAGTACCTGAACACCGCCGACTCCCCTCCGGGCGCTCCGGCACCGGCTCGTCCGGCGACGCCCTGGACCCGATCGATCGTCGAGGACCTCCGCCTGGCCGGCATCGTGGCGTGGGAGAGCTACCCGACGGGCCGCCACGTGGTCGACGTCGCGACGGTACGTGCAGGACAGCCGGTCGCGTTGGTGTGCGACCTGCACGACGACGGCATCGACGCGCACCTCGAACGCCACCTCGCGCTGCTCCGCTCCGGGTGGACCGTGGTCGACGCGCTCGAGGTCGACTGGGGTGACGACGCGGCCCGACGGGTGGTGGAGCTCCTGCACTGGCTGCAGCTCGGTTCTGCGCCTGGCTCGTGACCCGGCCACGCGGGTCGCGAGACTCGGCGGCCATGAGCGACTCCCCCGCCTGGCGCGTCACGCCGTCCGAACTCTCCCTGCACCCGGTGCACGACCCGGCCCACATCGAAGGGGACATCGAGGTCCGCCTGGTGTCGCGCGATCCGTTCGTGCTCGTGAACACGTTCGCCCCGAACACGAAGGTCGCGGCGCACTCGCACGGGTGCGACACGCTGTACCTGTTCCACGCGGGCGAGTTCCACATCGAGGGCGAGGGCGTGTTCCGGCCCGGCGACATCCGCTTCGTGAAGGCCGGGCACATGTATGGGCCCGAGTGGGCCGGCCCGGAGGGCGCCACCATCCAGATCATCGGGCTCGCACCCGGCTTCGACACGGCCTACGCCGACTGAGCGGACCCGCGCAGACGGGCGGCCGGCCGCCGGACCGGCCCGCTCAGCGGGCGCGTTCGAGCTCGAAGAACGGCGCCGGGCAGCGGCGCGAGAGCCAGAGGCCGCCGCCGATCTCCGTGAACCCCCCGGCGAGCCGCCGCCGGTACCAGGCGCCCGTGCGCCAGTGCACGTCGAGATCGGTGCCGTCCGGGTCGATCACGCCGTCGCGGTCGGCGACCGTCGGCACCTCCAGCACGAGCAGCCCGCGGCACGCCTCGGCGAGCGCGTCGATCGCGCGTGCGCACGCCCGGTCGTCGAGGTACTGCAGCACGCTCTGGCACACCACCAGGTCGTAACGGCGCCGCGGCCACCACGTCGCCAGATCGGCCAGCTCGTGGCCGTGCGTGCGGCACGCGTGCTCGCTCACGTCGATGCCGTGGTAGCGCACCTTCGGCATCGACCCGGCGAGCCAGGTGCGCCAGAAGCCAGGGCCGGCGCCGACGTCGAGCACGGACCGGACGGGGATCCGCCACCAGGCGGCGAGCGACGTCACGCCCGCCGCGAGCTGGGCGATGCGACGGGCGTCGTGCACACCCGACCGGCCGTAGAAGCGTCGGTAGTAGTCGGCGTCGAAGCGCTCGGTCCGCTGGCTCACGGCGCCAACGTAGGCGTGCCCCACCACACGTGACCGCCACCGTGCGACGACCTGAATCGGAACAACAGCAGGAACCGGTCGACCCCGACGTGCCTGGTGGTGACGACAACAGGCCCGCGGCGATCCGGACGTGGCGCGACACCCCCGCGTCGGGCACAGTGTGCGGCATGACTTCGACCGCAGATGCCCCGGCACCCGCCACCGACCCGTCAGCCGTCCTCGCCGCGGCCGCGACCGCCCCGTTCGGAACGGTGTTCGGCGAGGTGATGTCGGTGGCCCGGGCCGACGCGTCGGGGTGGAGCGAGCCGGCGCTGGAGCCGCTCACCTCGTTCTCGCTGCACCCCGGCACCCACGCCCTGCACTACGGCAGCTCGTGCTTCGAGGGCCTGAAGGCGCACCGCACCGTGGACGGTGGCATCCGCGCGTTCCGCGCCGACAAGCACGCGGCCCGGCTGCAGCAGAGCTGCGACCGGCTGCTCCTGCCGGTGCCCCCGATCGAGCTCACCACCCGACTCATCGAGATGGCGGTGGAGGCCAACGCCGCGGTCACCCCGCCCGCCCCCGGGTCGCTGTACCTGCGCCCGACGATGCTCGGCACCGACGTCACGATCGGCGCGGCGGCCCACCCCAGCCACACCGCCATCCTCTACGTGCTCGCCTGCCCCGTGGGCCACTACCTGCCGCCGCGGCCGCTCACCATCGTGGTGGAGACCGAGGTGCCGCGCACCACCCCGCAGTTCGGTGTCGTGAAGACCGGCGCCAACTACGCGATGGCGCTCGGTCGCATCGATCGGGCCCGCCGCGAGCACGAGGCCGACCAGGTGCTGTTCGCCCCCGGAGGCATCGTGCAGGAGACCGGTGCGGCCAACGTGGTGCTCGTCGACGGCGACCTCCTCGTCACGCCCGAACTCACCGACTCGTTCCTGCACGGCGTCACCCGCGACTCGCTGCTCCAGGTGGCCCGCTCGCTCGGCTGGACCGTCGAGGAGCGCACCGTCACCGTCGACGAGTGCATCGAGTGGTCGGCACGCCCCGGCGCCGAGATCGGCCTCATGGGCACCGCCGCCGTCATCGCCCAGGTGGGCACCCTCGTCGTCGACGATCGACGGCTCACCCTGTCGGCACCCGACGACGGCCGCCTCGTCGAGCTGCGCCGCACGCTGGGCGAGATCCAGACGGGTGCCCGCCCGTTCACCTTCGCCTGACCCGGCGTCCCCGACGCCGGGAGGTCGCGCGACCTAACCTCGGCGGCCGTGGACCTCGTCGACTTCCTGCAGCGCTACACCGAGGACGTCTACCTCGCCCGTGATCCCGAGGCAGCGGCGCGCTACATCGCCGACCCGTGCCTGCGTCACGAGCACGGACACCTCGTCACGATGCCGCTCGCCGACAACATCGAGCGGATCCGTGGGTTCCTCGCGTCGTCGCCCCACCTCGCGTTCGACAACCGGGTGGTGGTCACCGACGACCAGCACGTCGTGAGCTGCTTCGACATCACGATCGGTGACGGCACCGAGGCGCGCGTGGTCAGCGGCATCGAGGTCTTCCGGATCGTCGACGGCCTGATCACCGAGACGTGGAACTCGTCGGTCCAGCCAGGAGCGTGGGGATGACCGCACCGAGCCACCAGGTCGCGCTCGTCACCGGGGCGAACCGCGGCATCGGCCGCGCCATCGCGGCGGGCCTCGCCGCGCAGGGTGTGGTGGTGGCCGTCGGAGCGCGCTCACCCTCCGCCGCCGAGGCGGTCGCGGCCGAGATCGGCGGCAACGCGTTCGGGATCCGGCTCGACGTCACCGATGCCGTCGGTGCGCACGCGGCCGTGGACGCCGTCGTCGAGCGCACCGGCCGGCTCGACATCGTGGTGAACAACGCGGGCGGCCACTACGACTCGGGCGTCACCCCCACCGACGTCTCCGACGCCGACGTGCTCGACGCGATCGAGGTGAACCTCCTCGGGGCCTGGCGGGTGTGCCGGGCCGCGGTGCCGCACATGCTGCGCCAGGGTCGGGGCCGGATCGTGAACGTGTCGAGCCGGTCGGGGTCGTTCGCCTCCACCTGGTCGGACGCCCCGGCGTACGGCGTGTCGAAGGCCGCGCTGAACATGATGACGTTCCAGCTCGCCCAGCAGCTCACCGGCACCGGTGTGCTCGTGAACGCGTGCTGCCCCGGCTGGGTGCGCACCGACATGGGTGGCCTCGACGCCGACAAGTCCCCGGAGGAGGGTGCCGACACCCCGATCTGGCTGGCGCTGCTCCCCGACGACGGCCCCACCGGCGGCTTCTTCGGCGAACGCGAACCACTGCCCTGGTGAGGGCCGACCGATGGGGTCAGCCGTCGCCGCTGATGTCGGCACCGATGTCGCGTGCGGACTCGCCGGCGGGGGCCGCCACCTCGACGATCGGATCGTCGCGGTCGTCGTACTCCAGGCGAAGTGCACGTGAGATGGTCGCGTGCATCTCGTACATCGCCGTGATGTAGGTGAGCTCCAGGATCTCCTCGTCGGAGAGGTGCTCACGGAGCACGGCGAAGTCGTCGTCGTGCACCCGACCACCGTGCAGCACCAGCGCGTCGGTGTACGCCAGGACCGCGCGCTCGACCGGGGTGAAGCAGTCGGCGGTGGTCCAGCGGGCGATCGCCCGGATGCGCTCGTCGCTCACGCCGAGCGCGCGCAGGCTCTTGCAGTGCTGCGAGTAGACGAACTGGCTGCCCCGGGCCCACCCGGCCCGCGTCTGGCCCAGCTCACGCAGCACCGGGTCGAGCGACCGTGAGCGGTAGAGGGCGAACCCGTCGACGGCGTGCCGCATCACCTCTGGGACGAGCGCGAACACGGTCCACCAGTCACCCGGCGTGCCCGTCGCCGTGCCGGGCTCGGCGACGGGATCGCGATCGCCGAACAGCAGCGAGTACATGCGCAGCGTGAGCTCGTCGGAGACCTGGTCGCGGGGCACCTGTCGGAGGCGTGGCATGCGGCATCCTCGCACGGTTGCGAAGGTTCACCGGAGCCGCATCGGGCGTTCACCTGACGGCCACCCGTCGTCCACGTGGGGCGTGCACGATTCGGCCATGTCCCGACTCCGATCCTGGGCGGCCCGGCGGCTCGACCGGTGGGCGAGCGCGTTCGTGATGGAAGCGACCTGCGACGACGGAACCCGCCTGTTGATCGGACTCGACCCGACGCTGCACGGGGCCTGCGCGGTGACCGCCGTGGCGAACGACGAGGCGAACGACCTCGCACGCCTGCGCGTACCGGACGACCTGCGCGACCTCGTGCCCTGACCGCGGCCGACCTGACCGATACGGGCGGGGGTATGTGACCTTCGGCCCTGGGAGGTGTCACCGGCGCGGCGTTCGATGAGGGCATGAAACACCGCATCGTGATCCTCGGTGGCGGCACCGGAGGCACCCTGACGGCGAACCGCCTCCGCCGGCTGTACACCGTGGCCGAGGCCGAGATCGTCGTCGTCGACCAGGACGACCACCACGTGTACCAACCCGGCCTGCTGTTCGTCCCCTTCGGGCTCACCCACACGGAGGACATCGTCCGCTCCCGCGGACGGCAGCTGAAGGACGGCATCGTGTTCCACCAGAGCGCGATCGACCACGTCGACGTGGCGGCGAACGAGGTCCACCTCGCGGACGGCGAGGTGCTCCCCTACGACGTGCTCGTCGTCGCCACCGGCGCTCGACTCGCACCGGAGGAGACCGACGGCCTCACCGGGGCCGGCTGGAACGAGACGGTGTTCACCTTCTACACCTCCGAGGGCGCCGCAGCGCTCGAACAGGCGCTCGCCGGGTTCGAGGGCGGCCGGATCGTGGTGAACGTGGTCGACATGCCGATCAAGTGCCCGGTCGCACCGCTCGAGTTCTGCTTCCTCGCCGACTGGTGGTTCACCGAGCGCAAGATGCGCGACCGGGTGCAGCTCACCTACGTCACGCCGCTCGACGCCGCGTTCACGAAGCCGGTCGCCGCCCAGCAGCTCGCCGGGATGCTCGCCGAGAAGGGCATCGAGCTCGTCACCGAGTTCAACACGGGCGAGGTGGACGGCGAGGCCCGCACCCTCACGTCCTTCGACGGACGCGAGGTGCCCTTCGACCTCGCCGTCGTGATCCCGGTGCACGCCGGCGCCGAGTACGTCGGGCGCAGCGAGGGGTTGGGGGACGCGATGGACTTCGTGCCCACCGACAAGCGCACGCTCCAGAGCCACGCCGCACCCAACGTCTTCGCGATCGGTGACGCCACCGACGTGCCGGCGTCGAAGGCCGGCTCGGTCACGCACTTCGAGGGCGAGGTGCTGGTGGCGAACATCGTCCACTTCCTCGCCGGCGAACCGCTCGAGGAGGTCTTCGACGGGCATGCCAACTGCTTCATCGAGACCGGCTTCCACAAGGCGCTGCTCATCGACTTCAACTACGAGACCGAGCCGGTGACGGGTCACTACCCCGCCAGGGTCGGACTGCCGCTGCTGAAGGAGAGCCGCCTCAACCACCTCGGGAAGCTGATGTTCCAGTGGTTCTACTGGCACACCCTGCTGCCCGGCCGCGATCTCCCCGGCATCGGCGCCGCGATGCCGACCTCCGGCAAGGAACTCAGCCCGACCGGCTGACCCCACGCGGCCGCCCCCACGACCACCGACCGACCACCGACCGACCACGACCCGACCACGAACCGCCACCCGCACCACGGAGCAGACGAACCATGAGCACCACCACCCTCACCACCCCGGCCGGCGTCACGAGCGTCGAGCTGACCGACGACGGCTTCTTCGTCGACCCGAGCGTCTGGACCGAGGACATGGTCCCCGAGCTCGCCGCCCGGGAGGGCATCGACACGCTCACCGACGGCCACTGCCGGATCGTGCGGTTCATGCGTCAGGAGTACCTGCAGAAGGGCACCGGCCCCTCGGTCCGAGCGCTCGGCAAGACGTCGGGCATCGGCGTGAAGGAGCTCTACGAGCTCTTCCCGAAGGGCCCCGCCAAGATCGCCGCCCGCATCGCCGGCATCCCCAAGCCCAAGGGCTGCATCTGACCGGGCGCCCCACCCTGTCGCCGAGCACGTCCACCGAGGAAGGAACCACCATGGCCGCCACACCCGCCCCGATCGAGAAGGTCTCGATCATCGTCTCCAAGGGATCGCTCGAGGGTGTCTACCCCGGGCTGATCATGGCCAACGGCGCCCGCGCCGAGGGCATGGAGTGCAACCTCTTCTTCACCTTCTTCGGGCTCGACGCCATCCACCGCAAGCGGATGGAGCACCTGAAGGTCGCCACCGTCGGCAACCCCGGCATGCACCTCCCCACGCTCATCGGCGGCCTGCCCGGCATGAGCGCGCTGGCGACCCACATGATGACCAAGAAGATGGAGGAGCTCGACATCCCACCCGTGGGCGAGTTCATGGAGATGATCGCCGACACCGGCGCGGGCATCTACGCCTGCAAGGCCAGCGTCGACATGTTCCACCTCGAGAAGGACGACTTCATCCCACAGCTCGACGACATCATCACCGTGGGCGAGTTCTACGAGATGGCCGCCGGCGGCCAGATCATCTTCACCTGAGTCCGACGACCGCTCCGGCGGCCCCCGTCGTCCGGACCGGATTCGACCCCCCGGCTCCGGGCGAACCGCTGCGACGAGCACCGGCTCGTCGCAGCGGTGTCGCGTCGGGGTGGTTGATACCTCCGGGGGTATCTGTTAGCATCCATAGCATGGAACTGCCCGAGGACACGATCGCCGATCTCCAGCGCCGCCTCCGCCGCGCCGAGGGCCAGGTACGCGGCGTGCAGCAGATGCTGGCCGAGGGCCGCGACTGCCGCGACATCGTCACCCAGCTGTCGGCGGTCACGAAG
>Ga0315904_10005009_pt1 | contig 18523 bp, 10 predicted proteins | sample LakEriMetagenome_6_FD_203529 | JGI IMG/M metagenome (GOLD analysis project Ga0315904, IMG submission 203529) | Freshwater fungal communities from buoy surface, Lake Erie, Ohio, United States - Buoy 12 MA120 | ecosystem: Environmental > Aquatic > Freshwater > Lake | place: USA: Lake Erie, Ohio...
CTGCTCATTCTTGATTCCCAATGTACGCTCACTGGCCACAACAAAGTTGTTTTCAAAGTTCTTCATAGACCAGTTAGCAGCATCTGTAACACCATCAAATCTAGTCTCAAAAGTCAGATCCTTGATTAATACCGGATCATACACTTTCAGATTCAGAGGACCACGGCCATTGATGTATTCCGGCTGTAGGATACGGTAAGGAGGATTCAGGATTTCATTCTCATAGTTATTGGCGAAATCAAGGATCCTTCCACCGTTACCCTGTCCTTCAATTCTTTTGATTCTTGGACCTGAACCATAGTCAGATGAAAACACCTGTCCTGAATTGTTAGGATTAGCAATGTGAGGGATTGCTGAATAGGTTTTAATATTGTTACGACCTGCCAGATAAGGCTTCTTTTGACCATCAAGTGCAAAAGGATCGTTTTGATCATACTTTTTATACTCGTTATGAGCATATGCTACGATAGAATAGAAATACTGCTTGTGATTAATCAGATTGGTACTTCCGGTCGCAAAGAGATCCTGCTTCACTTCAAATGTATGAGAGATTCCCTTGTTTGCACCGTTGACCATTTCTACGGGAACGTTTGCATTCAATGCTGGATCAAAATTATAATTGACAATCTGAGCAACACCATCTTCGATATCGCACTGGAACAGCAAACGAACCTTATCAGGATTTCCGATATCAGAAGTAGTTACAGATGCATCACGGAACTGATAAATCTGATAACCCTGGAATCTGAATGTTTTCAGTGAATCGTCAGAAACTGAAGTAATGGTAGGATCAATAGCAGCGTAGAGTTCTGTTTGCTCAGTGGCATAATTCTGAATCGACATGATCAGACGCTTATCAAGTTCGCGGATCACGAGATCAGGAGCAGTCGGACCGTCAATCAGTTTAAAGCAATTGTCAAACAAAGCCTGTGCTTTATCATCAGCCAGCTTCATCAGGTTCACTGACTCAAGCGGACCGCCCTGTTGTGCACGGGCCCAAACAACACCGGTGGTAACATAGTTAACTGCACCGGGCTGAAGAGTAAAGACACCTGCCGACTGAAGGAAACGACGGTCAGCGGGAGTATTACCTGCGGTAAACTCAGACCATTCACCTAAAGTGGGGAAGTTATCAGGGTCAGATGTTCCGGGGAACATGAAGTTACACACGGGAGCGTTTGGATCACGACCGTCGCCACCATAGGTGATGGGCTGATTGTCTCTCCAGATACCACGCAGGTAATTGTAGAAATCTGCAAAACCAGCAGGGTTACCAAGCGGAGTATTGTCGTTATTATAATAAACAAACTTCGCCATGATGATTTGCTCACCAAGTACGTTATCAGGAATGATTTGCTGCACCCCTAATGTATCATCCAGGAAAGTACAATCAACGCAACCGTCACGGTCGTTGTCAACCCCATCGCCAATGTCTGCTATTGGACCCTGGAAAAAGTCAACACCCAGTGCAGGAGGATTCAATCCGTAACCTGCGGCCGTTTCATCATCAGCATCTCCGTTGTATACGAATCCTAAACCACGTGGAACGTCACAACCTACATAGTCATCAGTATAATTACCCAAATCCGGGTCAACCCACTGTCCGAAATAAGTGTCAGTCAGCGTAAGTGTTGAACGGTTGATGATCTGATACTTGTAGAAGGTCATATTGTTGATCTCATCGTTGGTCTTGAACGCGAAAGCCTGCGCACGGATTTCGAGACCGATAGGATCGGAGTTGGTTTCAGTGTGTGCGTTACCCACATCATTGAATACCCACCAGATTGTTTCATCACCGAAGAGATAATCGTTACAAACCGCTTTTTTCACTGCGCCCAGGTTAGGTATATCAGGATAGCTGTTGTTAAACGGATCTTCATCAAGAATATATTTCGGATAATCACCTGCCTGCCAGTCATAATTACCATCATTGCCCTTATCCATAAAAGGAGCCAGGAACTGACCTTCATTATAAGCGCCTACTCCGTTTCCGGGATAATTTTTAATGTCGTTGGTAACTTTGGAGTTATCCAGATAGAACTCCCGAACTTCGTCCTTGGTCAACTTCCAGTGACGGTCAAATGCCTGACAACGATCCTGTGTAATGTTCACAGTAGTGGTATCAATAGGACCACCCCAGAAGTCGATACCGGTCTGACGATAAGTCTGAGCTGCCACTTTTACCTGGCCACCCGCATCAATACCACCGATCCAGAGAGAACCGGCGAAAATGGAATGTTTACCTGAACCAAAAGGTATTTCATACTTCGGGTCGGAGAGGTTCCACCAGAGGTCACCACCAACAAGCACGGTTGTCCTGACATTGTTGATGTCAAGTTCTGCCTGTGATGTAGTGGGATTACAGTTAGCTGCCGCAGTGGTAACTCCGTTCTTGTTATTACCACCGGTGATACCGGTAATTTCCCTGGCCATTGCCGAGTACCCGATGGATACAAGGACCAAGGTAATGGCCATCAAAAAGTTAGTGATTGGATTGCGCTTCATCATATTAGGGATTAATGGTTTCTGGGTTTGTAATGATTAGAAGTCGAGTTTGATACCGATTCTAGCCCTACGGGGAAGGCTGTAGTTATCGGGGTTGTTCAATTTGATGTTGTACTGATCCACGAAAGCAGCAGGATCAGTTTGTACGGCTACGTCCTGCTGACCAACTCCGGAAGAAAGATATCCGTCATCAGTAGAGTTACCGGTGTAGCGGTATACAGAGATAATGTTTTGAGCATCAAGCAGGTTTTGAACCTGTACATAAACGTTGAGTACAGCTTTTTTCGCTCCTTCAGACTTACCGAACTTAACATTGAAGTCACGGTCAAGACGGAGGTCAATTCTGAACTGCCATGGTAAACGTGAACCGTTGATTTCACCATCCAGCTGACCGGCACCAACCTGCTGTACACCGAGGTTATTGGCTTCAGTTCTGACATCACGGAAACGTGAATAAGGAGTTCCTGAACCGGCTTTGAAGATCACATTCAAACCTGTGTTGGCAAGAATCTGAGTGTTTTTGATCATAGGACCATTATAATCTTTACCTGAACCGTAACGGTAGTCAACTGACAAAGTCACAGCATGTCGCTGATCATAATCAAGAGGAGCAATGGTACGCAGGTTTGGCTGTCCTGTCTGGAGCAGACGGTCAGCAGTCTGATCAGCTGATCCGGTACCGTCAGCGAACTGAAGGGTATAGTTGGCGGTCAGACGAACGTTACCTGTTCTTCTCATATCGTAACCCAATGAAAGACCTTTAACAGTTCCGAAATCCAGGTTTTCGAATGTCTGGTACTCTTTAGGAAATGCAAAGTTTACTTTGGTTTGCTGAATCATATCACGCAATTCACGATAGAAACCAGAGATGGTGATGGCAGAACTTTTTGACAGCGTCTGCTTGAAACCGATTTCATAGTCAATGGTTTTTTCAGGCTTCAAATCAGGATTGTTGAGGAGTGAACCCTGAGATTCAATGTAGTAATAATCGAGTGGATTATTCCTGAGTCTTGAAGGAGGACGCTGGGTCAGTACATCATAGTGAGCGAAGAACAATGCTTCATCAGAGATCGGGAACGAGAAAGCTACACGAGGCATCACGGTTACTTCAGGCTCATAATCTTTGAAGCTGTCGGAAGGCTTGAAGTTTGCTGTCTGAACACCATTCTGAGCAAGCTTGGTATCAACCAGCCAGGGAGCGATCACACCACCTGCCTGCTGTGCCAGAATATTCGGGTTGATTACAACTGCGCCAGTGGCATCGTACCAGGTGTTTTCGTCACGGTAACCAACGATGGTAGCATTTTCAGGGTCATTTACGTCATTAACGTAAACGATGAAGTCTGAACCAATGTTGGAAGGTCTGTCTGGAGAAACCTCACCTGCTGTACGTGCAGGATAAAGAAGGTATTTGTCGCGAAGCACTTTCTGGTTGGCGTCAAATCTGTCAATCCTCACACCGATGTTGAAGATGAGATCGTTGATGGCAAATTTGTCCTGGATGTAACCAGCCATGTAAATTGGCTCAAATGCACCTACAGGACGCGTGAAGTTTCCGTTGGCATCTTTTGCAGTCCAGAAATCATCAAATGCTACTGAACCACTTTGCTTTTCACCGGTATAATCTGTACCATAATAAGAAACGAAGTTGTTACCGGAGTTTAATAATTCGTCAGGTGTGAACAGATCCAAGGAGAGATCAGAAGGATTCACAGCGTCAATGTCAACAAAATCCGTAAGACCCATATTTGAATAGCCTGCAGCGGCCAGACGTGAACGAAGATTCTCATAAAATCCGGGCAAACCTGAAGTATTGGTGTATTTTCTGTTATAATTGACCACATTACCAAAGTATAGTGGGTTATCCAGGTCCAACTGCTGATTATGTTCGTTGGCACGAAGACGCATCAGACCCCACAAACCGACAGGACTGACTGCAAATCCACGATCAGTTCTTTGCTCATACTCAAAACCTGCCGAAATCGCGTGATCCTTAATGTCGGCTGAAACCTGTGCACTGACACGAAACTGACTTCCTTCGGTGCTGCTATACTGGTTGTAAGTATAACCAGGGCTTCTCCAGAGAGAGTAAGTGTTCAATGGCAACTGTCCGTTCAAACGACCACCGTTAGTGGCAATTTGAGAAAGAGTCTGGTAGTTTCCTGTTGCCCCAAGTGGTGTAACGATGTCAAAGTACTGCTGGGTATAAGCTTCGGTCAGATCATTCAAACCACCGGGAGTAAAGTTAACAAGTGAATCACCCGGGGTGGCTGCCTGCATAAAATAGATGCCTTCACCGGTTGTAGGGTTGAACATGGTGAAAAGGGTGTCACCGGTGATAGGATCAATTGGAGCTGTTGAGTAAAACAGACCCTGTCTTTTAATTGTTTCAAATTTTCCGATGTAACCATAGTCAAAATATCTGTCTTCATGATCTTCATCCTGAAGAACGGTTTTTGTTTGACTATAGTCAACCTGAATAGAATAGAATGCATTTTTCAGAATTGAAGCAGACGCTTCGGTATTTCCTTTTGAGCCTCCGAGTTTCTGAGTGATTCTTCCGAAAACCCTCCAGGTATCGGTCAGACGTTGTGGATTATTATCGAAGTTATAAAGAGAGTATGTGTGTATGTAATCGTTGCTGTTTCTGTAATCGTACGAACCTCCGAAAGAAAGTGTCACATTTTCAAATGGCTGAACATCAATCTTACCGGAAACCCTGAAAGATTTGGCGGCAATGTTCTGCTTGTATTTAATTTTCTCGAAATCATCGGCACGCAGATACTCGGTTTTGCGGTTGAAAACGGTACTTCCTCCGGTTCTTGTCGGAAGAAGAGGAGCTTTTTTAATGTCATTATAAACATCATCCTTTACCTTGTACATTCCGATGGCGGATGGATCAGGGTCTTTTTCTGTTTGATATTCACCGGAAAGGAAGAATCCTACAATGGTACGATCTATTTTACCTTCGGCATTCTTCTTAGACCAGATAGGACCGGAAACGTTGGCACCAACCAGGTTATAACCATACTGATCGAACAGTTCAGAGGTAACAAATTCAACTCCTCCGAAAAACTCTTTGGAAGGTCCTCGTGTAGTAATGTTGATGATACCACCTGTGGCGTCACCGTACTGGGCAGGTACACCACCGGTAACAACCGTGATCTGCTCGATACCTGACTGAGGAAGGTTGGTAGAACCGCGGACTTTGATACCATCGATATAATAATCAGTAGCATCCGAACGGGAACCTCGTACGTTCACATCATCACCTTCATCCCGCTGGAAGATACCGGCTGAAGTAGCCGCAACCGACTTAACGTCACGGGTTGGCGCTACTTTGATTTCTTCCTGAGTAACAGTGCTTTGTGTTGAAGGGTTACCTTTGTCGATAATGGGAACCTTATATTCCACAATATCAACAGCCGTAATGTCTACGGCACCTTTTGTCATAGACAAATCCTGGAAGGTGATTTTGTCGGCAGATACCAGAACGCCTTTGATTTCGATTGCGGCATAACCGACAAACGAAGCCTTCAGGCTGTAACGACCGGGATTCAACGGCTTGATGGTAAAGTTTCCGTCAAAATCCGTTTGCGCTCCACCGGCCTGACTGCCATTAAGTTCTACAATCACGTTGGCGAAAGGGAGAGGCTCCTTTGAAGCCTTGTCAAAGACTTTTCCCTTAATCTCACCCGATTGCGCCATGGCGGCGAACCCGGTTCCTACGATAAAAGCAGCTGCTAGTACGTATAATTTTCTCAGCATAGGGTTAATTTTATGTTAGGTTTGTAATAATTTTCAATGAGGCGGGTAAAAGTAGGAATATTTAAAAATAATCTCCAAACAATATTTAATATTTTACGCTGAACTGACTTAACTATTCAATTTATCTGATTAATTATAAGGCCGTTTCAATACTTCAGATAAAATTATGGCGGTTTTGAAGTCGGCATTTCTGACTGCTTCGGCCCAAGGGTTGGCAACCATAGTTTCATGGTGTGGTTCTTCGAATCTCACCACTTTGGAGGGTTGCATGGATCCACCTTCACGACTCGAAGTCAGAAACATATTATTGCTTTTAGACGAAGACAGCCTCTCCTTATAAAGAGGTGTTCTTTTCATAGGCACTGGAGCGGTTCTCACAGGAACCGGAATCCGCTCCTCTTTTTTACGCAAAATCTTTGGTAATGAGGATTTTCTGGCGACCGTTGTCTCAGGCTTTCTCACCACGGTAGGTTCTTTGGGCCAGTTTTCCTCAATTACTTCGCCGGCAGGAGGGGCAGACGGGTCTCTTTTAGAAGATTGCTCCGATAGCTTTTTATAATTATTATACACCATCCATACGATGGCTACAATAATATAGAAAACTATCTTCAGATCGTCCACGTTTGCGGTTTTTGTTAAGATTGGGGCAAATATGCGGAAAAATGATATTCCGCAAAATATCCCGCGCCTTATTTGCTTTATATTTTATCACCACTTTTTAACTAAGATTACATTTCTGACCTGTTGAACCCGTAAAATCGGTAGCGTAAAGTATATTCACAATAACATTATTCTGAATATCAACACTCTGCGTAATTTAAATATACTCCACCTAAAATAGGAGTCATATTGGCTGCAGGTTGCCTTGGAAAGCCTAAATTTGCACTCCCTCAAAAAAAAAATACAAAATTTTAATCTAGTCAATCCCCCCTCATGCGCCTCACCACATTAGAAGTAAAAGGATTCAAGAGCTTTGGAGACAAGGTCACCATCCATTTTGCGGAAGGGGTCACTGCAGTAGTAGGTCCGAACGGCTCCGGTAAGTCCAACGTAGTGGATGCCATCCGGTGGGTTCTTGGTGAACAGAAAACCAGAATGCTGCGTTCCGAAAAAATGGAAAACATCATTTTCAACGGAACCAAAAACCGCAAACCCGGAAACCTGGCTGAAGTATCCCTGACTTTTGAAAACAATAAAGGCATTTTGCCACTTGAATACAATACCGTATGTATTGGCAGAAGGCTTTACCGCACCGGGGAAAGTGAGTACCTGCTTAACGGTGTTACCTGCAGGCTGAAGGATATTACAGATTTGTTTCTCGATACAGGTATCGGTCCTGACAGCTATGCCATCATTGAGCTTAAAATGATCGATGAAATCCTGAACGATAGAAACAATACGATCAAAAATCTTCTCGAAGAAGCAGCAGGAATTTCAAAATATAAAATCCGTAAGAAGCAAACCTTCAGCAAACTTGAAGAGACTGATGCCGATCTGAACCGGGTAAATGACCTGCTTTTTGAAATAGAAAAGAGTCTGAAGCAACTGGAGTCGCAAGCTAAAAAAACACAGAAGTTTTACAGACTAAAAGATGAATACAGAACCATCAGTATGGCCTACTCTTTGTATGCCGTAAGAGATTTCAGTGCACGGATGAGTGATCTTAAAAAGAAAGAAGAATCCCTTTCCGATGAAAAACTTCAGCAGCATGTCGACCTTGATGTGATTGAAGCCAACATCCAGCGGCTTAAGGCCGACAGCCTCGAGAAAGAGAAAAATCTTTCTCAAGCTCAGAAGGAACTCAACGAAGCCATCCTTCAAATCACTCGCGGTGAAAACGAAGCTCGCAACGTGAAGGAAAAGATAAACTTCCTTCACGACAGACAAAAGCAACTCCGTCATCAGAACGAAACCGATGAACAAACCATCGCTGAACTGAATGAAAATCTGGAGCGTCTTGCCAAAGACAAAACAGATGAAGAAGGAGTGCTGAAAAGCATGGAAGTTCAGTTGCAGGAATTCAAACAGAATGCCGACGACAACAAACATCTCTATGAGGAGTCTGTCAATGAGTTGAAATCACTGAACCAGCAGCTTCACGATCTGCGTCAGGAAATCAATCGACATGAAACCCAGGTAGCCGTCAGACAAGCCCGTATCAATTCCATTAAAGATGAATTGAACCGCCTCAATGAGCAAATCAGAGGTAACGAGGAAAAACTTGGTGTGGTTGAAAAAGAAATCGCAGTTGTAATTCCGAATAAGGACCGGCTTGAAAAAGAGAAGTCTGATGCAGCCGCAAAAAGAGAATTGCTTGAAAACCGTTTGCGTGACCTGGAAACCAGTGTCAGAACCCTGAACGTGCAGCTTGCAGAAGAAAAAAGCAAGTGTGATGTCAAATCAAACGAATTTGAACTGACCCGGAACCTCATCGAAAGAATGGAAGGCTTTCCGGAGTCGATTCGATTTTTGAAAGGTCAGGAATCCAGATTCAAACAAGCTCCGCTGGTTTCCGATATCATCAATTGTGATGACGAATACAAAAATGCCATCGAGAATTTTCTTGAGCCTTACCTCAATCATTTTGTTGTTGCCGGAACATCTGAAGCCTGGGAGGCACTGCAACTGCTCAACAATTCATCGAAGGGGCGTGCGCATTTCTTCACGCTTGAAAGTTTTCGCGACAACACCTCCCCTGCCTCACATTCCATTCAGGGATGTGTTCCGGCTTTGTCACTGGTAGATTATGATGCTTCCTATCAGAAACTGGTTGAACATTTGCTTGGAAACGTTTTCATCCTGAATCAATCCGATGATATCAGCGGAATTGATACTTCAGCCTTGCGCGGCGGGTATGTGATCCTTTCCAAAAACGGCCGTTTTCTGCGCCAGCGTTACAGTCTCGGAGGCGGCTCACTAGGCATGGGCGACGGTAAACGAACCGGCAAGCAAAAAAATCTTCAGAAATTATCAGAGCAGATTGAAGAACACAAATCCAATATTGTACTGCTCCAAGAAAAAATCGCGGAAGCTGAAAAAAATGTTTCAGAAACAAGACTGGCATTTTCGGAATCCGGTAAAGACCTGAGCCGCCTGGAAGGTGATTTCGCCAGGACATCCGGTCAGCTCAATACGCTTCATAACAATAAGGATTTTCTGGTTTCTGCCATCGAGTATACCGGGACCACTGTCAGACAGTTGACAGAGGAAATGACCACTCTGTCAAGTAATGAAAATGATGCTGCATCCGATTCCGGCATTACTATAGAATCGAGAAAAGCTGAATTGCAGAATCTGCTCGATCAACAGAAAGTGAAGCAGGATCTTTCCAACGAATTGCAGAAGCACGTCAGTGACATGACCAACGCATACAACCAGAAAAACATTCAGTTTTTTCAGCAGCAAAATAAACTGCAGAACATTGTACGCGACGTCAGCTTCAAAACAAATCAGGTCAACAATCTGGTTAAAAGCCGTGAAGAACACGGAAATGAACTCGAAGGAATAGCGACACAACTTAAAGCTCTTCACGAACACTCGCATCAGACTGATCAGCTTTTCGCACAGCATTCTTCAAAAAAGACAGAACTCGAAACAGCGGTAAGACAACAGGAAGACGAATATTACAAATCGAAAGGCGAAATTGACCGCGAAGAAAAACTCATTACTGAGAAACGCCGGCAGAAAGAGCACTCAGATGCCATCATCCGGGAAATTCACAATGAGATCAATGACCTGAAGCTGAATATGACATCGCTTAAGGAAAGACTCAGCATTGAGTTTGAAATTAATCTTGACGAAATCATGGATCAGGAGCCGGATCCGGAACTCAATCCTGATGAACTGAAAGATCGGGTTGAGAAACTCAGGAAACAACTTTCTGACTTTGGTCCGATCAATCCAATGGCGCTTGAATCATTCAAAGAGATCAAGGAACGCCACGATTTCATTGTCAAAGAGCAGGAGGATCTGCAAAAAGCAAAAGAATCGCTCCTTCAAACTATCGCAGAAATTGACCAGACGGCAAAAGATAAGTTTATGGAAGCCTATCATCAGGTTCGCGAAAACTTCATCATTGTATTCCGTTCTCTCTTTTCAGAAGAAGACAATTGCGATCTGATCTTAACTGATCTGGCCAATCCGCTGGAATCGGATGTGCAGATCATTGCTCAGCCGAAAGGCAAAAAGCCCTTATCTATCCACCAGCTTTCAGGAGGAGAAAAAACACTTACCGCAACCGCCCTGCTGTTCGGTATTTATCTGCTGAAGCCCTCTCCGTTCTGTATTTTTGATGAGGTTGACGCTCCACTTGATGATAACAACATCGACAAGTTTAACAAGATCATCAAAAAGTTCTCCGCCGATTCACAGTTTATCATCATCACCCACAATAAAAAGACGATGGCTGCCACCGACATCATGTACGGCGTAACCATGGTAGAACAAGGGGTGACTCAGGTAGTACCTGTTGACTTAAGAGAATATGCCTGATCTCAACGAAAAGGTTTGAATAGGCCTTTAAAAAATCCTCCGGGGCGTCTTGATACATAAGAGCCGCCCTTTTTTTTATTTTTCTTCATTCGCTTACGAACCTTTTTTTCCTGAATCTTCATGTGGCGTTTTTTGCCTTTGAGTTCAGCCTTCTTGGCATCCTCGACGCGCTGCTCCTTTTTTTTCTCAGCCTTTTTCTGACTTTTTGAAGCATTTGAATCCTGAGCGGCACCAAACAGTGGTATAAAAATGATCAGTACCAGGAGGATTTGTCTCAGGTGACTTAAAAGATTACTACGCATTTTCATTGCTGTTTGACTTATCCTCATTGATTCAGTTTAATCCTTTTTTATTCACCATTTCAGGTTCCAGGCTGATATTTTCATCTCCCTGTTCATATGGAAGAAAGGTCAGTATCAGCTGAAACATCTCATCTGTGGTTCGCATACTGCCTCCGAGTCCGGTAATTTCCCTTGGAGGTGAGAACGGATTATTGGGGTTGTTTCGTGTGTTGTCGAACCAGCCTTCTGCAACAATTGTGGAACCGGCGGGTATTCTGAGCATTTTCTTAAAAGTATAAAAATACTGCCATCTGAAATCCCATTTCCTGATCCTGACCAATGGAATGGTATCTCCGGCTGCTGTGATGGCATAGGCCAGAAATGACTTTCCGAGCAAATGCATGTGAGGATTGATGGTAACCAGTGAAATATCATTGTGAATGACTGCCCGGGTAACGAACTTCATGACAGTATCAGGAGGTATTACCAATGGAGGTACGATCTCGGAAATTCCCAGAGTACCCAGTTGTGTTTCGAGAAAAGGCCGCCGGGGAGGTCCGGGGGAAAAGAACAGATTTATTGATGCCTTGTCAGACTGCTCCACGGGTGTAGGACCATAATGCAAGTCTCTCATCAATATGGCTCCTTTTTTCTTCAGCCGGTATCCTCCAATGCCCTCAGGGTAAATTTGAGGCACCACTCCGGGTAAATAATTGAATACCGACGGAGTCAGTAACGGATAAGTGCCGTCATCATTCAGCAAAGAAATATACTGATAGCAGGAATCCAGAGTACCTGCCTGTTCACGGTCGACCCACCTTTTGCCCTCAAAAATATTTTTCTTTTGATGGTCGGCATACTGGATGATGTGCCCGTTGACATGATGAGAAAGCGCCCTGTTGCCAGGCACATACTCTACCATTTTAAGGAATGTATCTCTTTCCAGTTCATAAGGCACTTTAATAACCATAAAACGATCGCGGTTATCGCCGGGAATTATAAATGGTTCTTCCATGGTGATTACCAGGTCAGGTTTCCCGAGTTGTGAGCCCTGTGGATATACCGGTGGTGGAGGAGCTGGTAAATGACTGCCTTCCGGGCAACCGGCTTCGACCCATTCTGCAATCAGCTGCTTTTCTCTTTCACTGAGTATCCGCTCTCCTATGTATGACTGGTAAGTCGGATCAGCCGGCCAGGGTGGCATTAGCCCTGATTGAATGACCTTCACGATAGTTTTTGCCTTCTTTTTAACATCCTCGTAACTGATCAAATTGAAGGGACCCGCTTCGCCCGGGCGATGACACGGTGTGCATTGCTGATGAATGATTACAGCAATATCTCCGTTAAAGGTAACATCTGATTTACTGGTTTGCAGGGAACAACCAATCAAAGCCATCATGAAAATAACAACAGAGAAGCAAACTGTAAGTAAAGAGATGCGATGTAAATTCATAATTGCCCGATTCAGTATTCAATAAAACATCCGATTGGTTCAGTGAAGGCAGGATCCGGTTTCTTTCCTTGCTTAATCTGACGTAGTGCATCCGCTGCATAATGCCTCTCCACCACCTGACGTTTTCTGCCGGGCTCAAATGCCCAGTCATCAAATGCGCCAGAATAGACCATGTTTTCACCTGAATCAAGAATGATCACCTGTGGCGTTACGGTTGCCTTGAGCGACCGGGATAAACTGTAGTCAGGATCAAATATAACTTCAGCATTAAGGCGATATTTTTGGGAGAAGGATCTCACAGAATCATTCGGGTATGCAAGTCCGGGAAAGACATAATAAAAGCTCACCTGTTGATTCAGTGAATCAGCAACCATTCTGTTCATAGGTCCTGTGTAGCTGGCTGAAAGCGGGCAATCATACGTGAGAAACATAAACACCCTGATTCCGTAGCGGGATTCTGTTTTGGGATAAATCTTGTTGCCATTTAAATCTTTGAACCAGCTGTCGGGCAATGGAGATTTACCTGATTCCCTGCATGCAGACAGGCAAATTACAACTATTAAAAATATCCATCCGGGCTTCATGAAATGCAAATTTAACTCAATTTGCCTGCTGTTCATAAATGAGCCTGAAGTTTGTGAATTGTGTAATGAGGTAAGCCTGAATGCAAGTAAAAGAAACCGGTTGTGATGGCTATTTTCTGAACGGATCTCTGGGCACCCAGTTACCGGGGCCGGTGGAGCTTACCAGAGGTTTGGCAAGAGTATTAACGATCCTGTTCGAAAAACGGAAATAGCAGGCCAGATGATGAGGACGGGCTCCGGCCGCACTTTTGATTTCAAGGGCAGTTCTGCCAAAAAACAGTCTTGCAGAACCACATTCAATGAAATCTCTGATATAAATGTATAATATGTTCTGATAAATTGCGTACTCCTTATTGAAATGGTAATCGATTCCGATATAATGCGCTTCAAAATGATGCTGATTCCATAAGGCAGAAGTAAATGCAATCAGATTGCCGTTTAAAAAGAAGCCATTGATTCTGTATTGGTCGCCAAAAACTCGTTTGAGATTCAGGAAATAGGCAGCAGTCGGTTTGACGAGTTTGACAGGAGCTTTCTTCATCACCCTGCAGTTCAGTTCAAAGATCTCTTCCTGCCTTTCAATAATTTCTTCGTTTGAAAGCGTTCTCACTTCAATGTTTTCCATTTTCGAAAGTGACTGATTGGCTCTTACCCGGTATTTGGAAGAGAGTGCAGACAGATAATCATCAAAACCTTTCCATTCAGGTTGTCTTTCGAATATCATTTCAGGATCAGTGTTCAGGATAAAATAATCCTTACGCAACAATGGACCTGCAACATTGTCTTCATCAGTGTAATAGTCTTTCACCATATGAGCGACAATCCTGGAGGTTTTGTCGGAAGTGAAAGTGAAATGCTTTTTGAGTTGAGAAACTGATGCTACCGCTTCAGTGAATGCATCGCTGTCAACAGCTCTGATTCCGTGATTTCCGCTGACCAGCAGATTGCCACAAACCAATAGGAATGATTTTTTACCGTTTCCGGGATTGAAAAGTACATTATTGATTTTGGCAGACAAACCGGCTGCCATACCTCCATACTCTTCAAGATCTAAGATACCACCCAAACCTTCATCTGACAAATTAACCAGTTGAAAATAAAGGATGGACCTGACCTTTTTTCCTGACTTCAGAATAACATACCTGAACTGTAAACCCGGTAATGAGCTTGCCTCCACAACCGACAGGTACTTCCTGAAAAGAAAAATGTCACCTGAACCCAAAAGACTGTCCCATTCCGGCGAAGGAACTGCAGCAATTTCGCTGTAAACCGTCGCATGCAAGGAATCAGAAAGTATCAGAGGGACATAGCTCCGGTTTTGTTCAGGAGATTTTTGTACTTTGCCTTTGCAGGAGAATAACTTCATAGATCAGAATGAACAAGCTTAATCTCGGATTGTTTTAATTTTCTTATTCCGTATAAACATGAGCAGAAAAATTTGAAAATCCCAAAACTGTTGCTAAACGGAGTCAGTCGTTTCAAATCCGGAAAAACCAACTCCAATCTGCTTCCCATATTGTTTGAGTGGTGAATTGGCGGGGAATTTATTTTCTTTGTATGGCAAGCGCGATTGGACTACAAATTAAATCAATACAAATGAGATGGTTACCCCTTCTGGTTTATTTTATTTGGTCTCCCGGAATTTCGACCGCGCAAAAGCCCCAATATCCTCCTGCTAAACAGTTACAGCTCAGTGAGGTCATTCATGACACTATCATTGATGATCCTTACCGCTGGCTGGAAAACTACTCTGCGCCAGAAGTAACTGAATGGGTCAGACTTCAAAATCAATTAACGGAAAGCTACATTAAAAGCATTCCATTTCATGAAAAGCTGAATAACCGTCTTACTGATCTTTGGTCGTATGAACGTCGGTCGGCACCTGGTCTTAAAGGTGGTTGGTACTACTATTATAAAAACGACGGCCAAAACAACCATGATGTGTTGTTCCGGTCGAATCAGTCAACGGGGATTGAAGAACTCGTCTTCGACCCCAATTTACTCTCTGATGACGGAACCGCTTCTCTCCGTTTTTTCGTTGTTGCTGATCACGGATTGCTTGCCGCCTTCGGCGTTTCAAAATCAGGCTCCGACCGGATAGAGATCCGGTTAATGGATCTCAAAACGAAGAGAGAACTTTCAGAAACTCTTACAGGTGTAAAGTTTTCTACAGTAGCCTGGGAGGGCAATGGGTTTTATTACAGCAGGTTTAATCATGCTGATCATTCTGACAGCTCCTCAGCTGCCGACACTTTTCATCAAGTGTATTACCACAGGGCGGGCACCATGCAGGAACAGGATCAGCTTATTTACGAAGACAAAACAAATCCGAAAATGACATTCGGTGCCCGTGTAAGCCGGGATGAGTCACTGCTCTTCATATCGTCGGCAAAATCATCCGGCGGAAACGCACTCAAAATGAAAAGAACCGGCAGTGATGAAGAATATGATGTGATCGCCGGTGATTTTGACTACACAAGAACTGTGGTAGATGCAGATAAAAACAGAGTGATTATCATCACCAATGAAAATGCTCCGCGGAAAAAAGTAGTGGAATATCATCCCGTGAATAAAACATTCAAAACGCTTATACCTGAGAGATCTGAAACGCTTCTGGGACTGACCCGGGCCGGAAACAAGCTGATCGCTCATTACATGAAAGATGCCAGCAGTAAAATCATGATTTTTTCTCTGACAGGAGCTTATGAAAAAGAACTTATTCTACCTGATTTTTGCAGCGTCAATACGATGAACGGAGATCCGAATGACTCCTTACTCTTCTACAGGATTTCAGGATTCACCAATCCCGGAAGCACCTGGAAATACAATCTGATTACTGGTGAAAACCAATTATTTTATCAGTCTTCATTGCCTGAATTCAATCCGGATGAATTTGAAACGCGACAAATATTCTATAAAAGTAAAGACGGAACCACCATTCCGATGTTTATTGTTGGAAAAAAGCAAATCCTTGCCAATCAGATAACACATCCTGTACTATTATTCGGTTATGGCGGATTTAACATCAGCAAAACACCGGAGTTCCTCATTGAAAGAATACCTTTTTTGGAGGCAGGCGGAATACTGGCATTGCCAAACATTAGGGGCGGAGGTGAATACGGTAGACAATGGCACCGGGCCGGAACCAAACTGCAAAAGCAAAATGTTTTTGACGACTTTATCGCTGCCGCCGAGTACCTCATCCGTGAAGAATATACCAGTTCCGAAAAACTGGCGATTGGTGGCCGGTCCAACGGGGGACTGCTCGTAGGAGCTGTCATGACCCAGCGACCGGAATTGTTCCGGGTGGCATTACCTGCAGTTGGTGTGATGGATATGCTCCGGTTTCATCTTTTTACCATTGGGTGGGCCTGGACTGGCGAATACGGATCACCTGAAAATAAGGATGAATTTAAAGCGCTTGCAGCCTATTCCCCCTATCATAATCTCAAAAAAGGCATCGCCTATCCGTCGACACTTGTAACTACTGCCGACCATGATGACCGCGTAGTTCCGGGTCATTCCTATAAATTCATGGCAAGACTTCAGCACTGTCATAAAGGTGAAAATCCAGTGCTGATCAGGGTGGATGAAAATGCCGGACATGGTGCCGGGAAACCGGTAATTAAAATCATCCGCGAACAAACCGACATATTTGCCTTTATGATGTCGGAGCTGGGAATGCAATACTGACTATCCGTATTTTGATTTTAACTTTTCAGTGATTTCATGTACAGCCGGACAAACTGCACTGTTCCTGATCACCAGTTCTATGGATTTGGTTAAAGGCAAGGATGATGTATGCGGATAGCTCCGGCAGGCAAATGGCCGGTTTTCGTAAATGCTGCATTTGTTATCGCTCATTAAGAACGGACAAGGAGATGACTTCAAAACGTAATCGCCATCTTCATCCAAATAAAGGTATTTATCTGTAAATACTCCTGGCCGGATTTTAAAATATTTCGAAATGCGGTCAATGTCCCTATCCTTGAATACGGGGCTGATTGTTTTACAGCAGTTGGCACAGGCCAGACAATCGGTATAGGCAAAAACCTCTTCGTCGAGCCGAACCACTTCATCATCGATTCCTGCAGGAGGTCGCTTTTTCAGCCTTTTATAGAACTTTCGATTCGCCGTCTCCATCCGCTTCCGGGATTTGTTCAGCTCTTCCGGTGAAATCATCGCTCAAAAATCCGGCATAAAAAGGTTAAAAGAACATTTTTCCAAAGATTTCTTGTAACAAATCCGCATTCCAATGCCTCTTAAACATAGAATTTATTCTACAAAAATAACTTCGAACAAAAATTTATCAGCTGACTATCAACAAAATAAGATTTATTTTAGTACTATGTATTGCATAGTACCATTTATTAAACATATCTTTGCATCGTAAAGTACTAAAAGTAACAACATTTAATAATCCTGTCATGAAAACATTATTCAAACATCTGTCAGCCCTGCTCCTAACAGTGGCATGGTCGTCTTCTCTCACTGCAGCCATTCCCGATATGAATGATGCAGGTAATTCAGCAGGGCAAAACGAAGTGGTCAAAGCCAAAATGATAGATGGCGTCTGGATGCCGGTTGTAGACCTGCCTGAAATTGAAATTACTGCAAGCCGGTTCGGAGGCACGATTTATAAAGGCACCTTAAATGGAAACGGTTTGCTGGTGCAGATCAATTTACCTGAAGTGGTCATTGAGGGAAAATCCATGACTGTTATCAACTCAGGAAAGGACGTGATCTCAGATTCTAATCTTCCTGTAATCGAAATTTTCGGTCAGTTTCCCGTTTCTGAATTAACACCGGGAGAAGTTTCTGAAAGCGGAATCATGGCAATAATCGAATTGCCAGAAGTGGTTATCGAAGGCAATAGCGGTCTCCCTGCTGACTTTTACACTCCGAATGTGGCAGACATCCTGCAGAAAGGCCCGGCATTCAATCTGAATGAAAATGATTTGCCGGCAGTGGAGAAGATCTCCTATCAGTTTCCGGAATCTATTCTGATCACCGCAAAACAGTGTTTCCGCCAGGAAGGTCAGAAGCTGGTTTGCAATGTTTCGGTGATGGTGAGAAAATACTCAGAATGATACTGAACAGGGAATAACAACCATCCTGTTGTCAGGCAGAAAATCCCCCGGATCATGTTCGGGGGATTTTTATTTTCAGGGACGGTTAACAAATTAATTGTAAACATGTTAACGCTTCTATGATAATGTTCCGGTGTTGCCGGGATAAGCCTGAAAAAGGTTAACTTTGTGACCCGTTTTGAATTTTCACATGGATCAGTTTGTTGTTTCAGCCCGTAAGTACCGTCCCGCAACGTTTAATACCGTCGTTGGTCAATCCTCCATTACCTCCACATTAAAAAATGCCATCAGGAGTAACCATCTGGCTCAGGCATTTCTTTTTGCGGACCAAGAGGGGTAGGCAAAACAACC
>Ga0315904_10005010_pt1 | contig 18523 bp, 14 predicted proteins | sample LakEriMetagenome_6_FD_203529 | JGI IMG/M metagenome (GOLD analysis project Ga0315904, IMG submission 203529) | Freshwater fungal communities from buoy surface, Lake Erie, Ohio, United States - Buoy 12 MA120 | ecosystem: Environmental > Aquatic > Freshwater > Lake | place: USA: Lake Erie, Ohio...
TTCAAATTCTCCACCCCGAGCCTGCGCAACATCGCCCTCACCGCGCCCTACATGCACGACGGCCGTTTTGCGACGCTGGAGGAGGTGATCAATCACTACGACCACAACCTCCGCCGCAGCCCCACGCTCGACCCCAACCTCGCCAAACACCCGACCACCGGCATCCAACTCAGCGACGCGGACAAAAAAGCGCTGGTGGCGTTTTTGAAGACGCTGACGGATGAGAAGTATCTGAAGCCGTAGCACAGGTGTACGTTGTTCACGCTTTAGCGTGCCGAGAGCTCCCTCACGCTAAAGCGTGAACAACGTACCTGCTCAACGAGCTTCGAGCTTTGGGATCACTCGCCTTTTTTGGCGGCGGCTTTGCCCTTGGCTTTCGCTTTGCCTTTGGCTGCGCCTTTCGGAGCGGCGGCGGGGGCGACTTTTTCGCCGGGTTTCGGCAGCGTGGCCTGGATGGCTTCCCAGCCGGGATTCAGCGTGGCTTCGCGAAGAACGAAGTTGCGGAAGCAGACGCTCTGACCGCCGACAGTGAAGCCGGGGGAGGCTTTCGGCGTGGTGAAAAGCTCGGAAGCGCCCCAAGCGGCGAGTTCATCGACTTGGCCGTACATTTTGTCGCCGACCATGTCGAGGCGGACCTTGTGCCAGGTGCCGGGCTGGAGATCAGCCGGGAAACGCGCGAAGACGACGGACTTGTCCGGACCTTCGTGGTCGTTGTCGTCGCGCTGGATGGTGACGGACTTGGGCGTGATCATGATGCGCGCCATGTGATCTTTCACGGCGTTGATGGAGAGGCTGGTGGAGCGTGCGCCGTCGAATTTGAACTCATACTCGATGGTGAAGTCCTGCATTTTGTTGGGGATGCGGAGGACGGCACCGTGTTTGTCCTCGGCGACCTCGGAGCCACGCATGGTGCCTTCCGCGGCTTCCCACTTGCCTTTTGCGGCCTTCCACGGAGCTGCAGGAGCACCGTCGAGCTTGGCTTCGAGAATGACTTTGCCGGGAACGGCGAGGAGAGGCTTCGGATCCTCAGCGCGGGCAGTGACAGCGGCGAGGGAGAGCAGAAGGAGGGCAGTGCGTTTCATGGGAGTGCGGGAACGAAACGCGTGGGGGGATGTTTCATTGAGAATGGACAACCGAAAGAGCGGAATGGCATGCCGCGGAGCGGAAGGATCGAGGACGAGTAGGAGGACGAGAACGAGGACGAAGCCCTCGAACTGCGGAACGGCTTGGACTCTAAGCTCTTTGCCCTTCGGTCCATGCTCACATGAGGCCGGCGCGCACCAGAAGAGCCTTGGCATCGGGATCGCGGCCCATGAAGTCCTGGAAGAGCTTCGCGGGGTCTTCGCTGTTGCCTTTGCTGAGGATGGTGTCGCGGAAGGCGCGGCCGACGGCGGGATTGAGCACGCCTTCTTTCTGGAAGCGCGTGAAGGCGTCCGCATCGAGCACCTCGGCCCATTTGTAGCTGTAGTAGGCGGCGGCGTAGCCGACGGGGCTGCTGAAGAGATGACCGAAACGACGCGCCATGGTCGGGGCCTCCGTTTTGAGCGGCATGAGGTAGCCTTCGAGCGTCTGGCGCGCGGTGACGTCGAGGTCAGCGCCTTCGGCAGTGGCGTGCTTCATGTGCAGATCGAGGTCGAGTTTGCCAAAGCTGAGCTGGCGCATGATGTCGCTGGCGCTGCGGTAGTTTTTGGCGGCGATCATCTTCTTAAAGAGACGCGCGGGGATGGTCTGGCCGGTTTCGTGATGCTTCGCAAAGAGATCGAGGCTCTCACGTTCCCAGCAGAAGTTTTCCAGCAACTGCGAGGGCAGTTCGACGAAGTCCCAATAAACGCTGACGCCATTGAGCGAGGGAATTTCGACGTTGCCGCAGAGCTGGTGCAAGAGGTGGCCGAATTCGTGGAAGACGGTGCACACTTCGTCATGCGTGAGCAGCGCGGGGCGGTCGCCTACGGGCGGGGACATGTTTCCGCAAATGAGGCCGAGGTGGAGGCGGCGATCGCGCTCGCCACGCGGGGGGACGCCCATTTTGAGGTAGTTCATCCACGCGCCGCCGCGCTTCGAATCGCGCGGATGCCAGTCGGCGTAGAAGGAGCCGATGTGGACGCCTTTTTCATTGCGCACCTCGTAGAATTTCACCTGCGGATGCCAAACTTCGACGGGGCCGGGCTTGCCGGGCTGCGTGCTGACCGGCGGGGCGGTGTCAGATTTGCCGGGCTCGATGTAAATCGTCTCACGCGAGGTGATGCGGAGGTCGAAAACGCGCTCAGCGAGGGTGAACATGCCGGCGAGCACTTGATCGAGCGGGAAGTAGGGACGGAGCTCTTCCTCATCGAAGTCGAACTTGGCCTTCCGCTGCTTTTCCGACCAATACGCGACCTGCCACGGCTCAAAGAGGTCCGCAGCCTTGTTTTCGGCATCGGCGCGGAATTCCTGCAGCTCGATGGTTTCACGTGCAAAGGCATCTTTGACGCGGGAATGCAGATCTTCGATGAAACTGAGCGCGCTGCGGCCGGTCTTGGCCATGCGGTGGGCGAGGATGTGATCCGCGAAGTTCGCGCGGCCCATGATCTGCGCCTTTTCATGGCGGAGGCGGAGGATTTTCCAGACTAGATCGGTGTTGTCATGCGCGCCGCGGCCGATGCCGGTGGTGCCTTCCCAAACTTGGCGTCGGATGGCCTCGTCTTCGAGGTATTCCATGACCGGGATCATGGACGGGGCCTTCAAGGTGAAGCGCCAGACGGGTTTCTCATCGCTGCCGAGGTTTTTCGCTTTCGCCTCAGCACGCGCGGCTTCGATGGCGGACTGTGGGAGGCCTTTGAGCTTCTCCGGATCGTCGATGAGGAGTTCCCACGCGTTCGTGGAGTCGAGGACGTTTTCGGAATACTTCTGCGTGGCCTGGGAGAGCTCGGACTCGAGTTCTTCGACGCGTTTCTTTTTGTCCGGCGGCAAGTCGGCACCAGCCTGGATGAAGCCCTCCATAGCCTCGGTGAGCGCGCGTTTCTGCACGGGCGGGAGCTTCACGGCTTCCTCGGTTTTGCTGTAGGTGACGAGCAGGTCCCAGAGATGCTCGTTGAGGGGGATTTTGGCGAAGAAACCGCTGACCTCCGGGAGCATGGCGTTGTGCGCCTCGCGCAGTGCGGGGGAGTTGCACAGGGAATCGAGGTGCTGGACGAGGCCCCAGCTTTCATTCAGCTCCCGGGTGGCCTCATCGAGTGCGAGCACGACGCCTTCGAAGGTCAGCTTTCCGCGATCCTGCTCGATCACGGCGTCCAGCTTGCGCTGCGCAAGGTCGAGCGCCTCGCGAATGTCTGCCTGGATGTGGTCCGGCGTGAAGGTGGACCAGCGGAGATGAAAATCCTGCGTGAGGAAGGGGCGGGGCATGGCTGTTTTTTAGGGGGCTGGGGGCGGCGAGTATGGCGGCGGTGTCCGCGCGCGCAATCAGCAAGCCGCCTCTATTTTACCCGAAAGATGGGCGAAAGTTACCCCTGGGGCGCTCTACGATTCCAAATAGGGATTCCCCAGACGCTCCGCGCCGATGGTGGTGCTGTCTCCGTGGCCAGGAAAGACGACTGTGGCATCATCGAGGGGCATCAGTTTCTCCACAATGCCGCTGATGAGCCGGGTGTGCGAGCCGCCGGGGAAATCGGTGCGCCCCACGCCGCTCTCAAAGAGCACATCGCCGCCAAAAACCGTCTTTTCAGCCTCATGGTGAAAACACACGCTGTCCGGCGAATGGCCCGGGATGTGCAAAAGCCGCCAAACCTCGCCGCAGGCCTCCAAGGTGCTTTTTCCCTCCAAAACGTCATCCACCTCAAAAGGCGGCACGTTCACGCTCATGCCGGAAACCGCACTAAAGAGCAGCTCCAGCGTCAAATCCCGCGAGTAGGCGCTCCAGGCCACGACGCGGCAGCCACACTCACGTTTGAGCGCCGCAGCATCCATGACGTGGTCAAAATGCTGATGCGTGAGCAGGAGCACGTCCGGCCGCACCCCGAGGCGACGCAGCCAGTCGGCGGTGCCTTCCGGCGCATCGATGACGAGCGTGCCGCCGGGCAGGGTGAGAAGGTAGGCGTTCGTGGCGGCGATTCCGCCCGTGTGGACGCGAGGTTGGATCATGGCCGGCCGAGATGCGGGAAACCGGTGGACAATTCAAGGCGGAAAAGACACATTTCGAGCGCAAATCCCCTCCTACGGGCCGTTTACCCCCAAAGTGCCTATGAATCGCAAAGCCCCGTCTTTCCTCGCCGCAGCAGCTGCAGCGATCACCCTCTCCCTGCAGCCTGCGCCCGCCGCGGACACGAATTATGGCCAGGTGGCCATGCACGTGGCCTACATGCTGCAGAACCACCACTACTCGCATCGCGACTTTGATGACGCGATGTCGAAGGACATGCTGGCCAACTTCCTCGACTCCTTGGATTTCCGCCACGTGTACTTCACACAGGAAGACGTGGATGGCTTCCGCGAAAAGTATGACACCACGCTCGATGACCACCTGCTGATGCGGAACATCAGCCCCGCGCTGGAGATTTACGATGTCTTCAAGCAGCGCGTGAAGGAGCGCGTGGACTTTGTGAAGCAGGCGCTCAAGGAGCAGACCTTCACCTTCGATTCGAAGCGCACCATCGAACTCAAGCGCGACAAAGCCCCGTGGCCGAAGGACAAAGCTGCCTCGGACAAGCTCTGGCTCGACATCATTGAAGAAAACCTCCTCCAGGAGCGCATCTCCGACGAGGCGAAGGCACGCGACAAGGCCAAGAAGACCGAAAAAGCCGCCAAGGAGGGCAAACCCGCCGCTGAAGTCAAAAAGGAAGAGCCCAAGACCGCTGACGCGAAGAAGGAAAAGAGCGAGGAAGACATGACGCCCGCCGAACGCGTGCAGAAGGACTACGAGCGCTTCCTCGAGATCACGAACGAGAACGATCAGGAGGACACCGTGAACGCCTTCCTCTCCGCGCTGGCCGTGGCCTACGATCCGCACACCGAGTACATGAACACGGATGAGCGCGAGTCCTTCAACCAGCACATGACGCACAAGCTCGTCGGCATCGGCGCGCTGCTCGCCACAAAGGATGACACCGCGGAGATTCAGGGCATCGTCGTCGGTGGCCCGGCGGACAAAGAAGGCTCCCTCAAGCTGAATGACCGCATCACCGCCGTGGCACAGGGCGACGAGGAATTCGTCGATGTGAAGTATCTCAAGCTGCAGAAAATCGTGAACATGATCCGCGGCGAGCTCGGCAGCACCGTGCGCCTGCGTGTGACGCCTGCGGACGATCCCACCGGCACGCCGAAGATCATCACGATCGTGCGTGACGAGGTGCCGCTGAAGGAAAAGCTCGCGAATGCAGAACTCCTCGTCACTCCGCCGGAGATGGGACCGCAGTTGAAGCTCGGCTGGATCAATCTCTCCAATTTCTACGGCGACATGGACCGTGGTGAAGTGAGCGCCAGCGCCGATGTGGAGCGCCTGCTGCGCCGCCTCATGAAGGAAGGCATCCAAGGCCTCGTGTTTGACCTCCGTGACAACGGTGGTGGCTCCCTCGACGAAGCCGTGAAGCTCACCGGCCTCTTCGTTCCGAAGGGTCCGGTTGTGCAGGCCAAGGACTGGCGCGGCAGCATCTCCTGGAAAGACAGCGAGAGCGAAAAACCCGTCTATGACGGCCCCATGATCGTGCTGACGAACAAAGCCAGCGCCTCCGCCTCCGAGATTCTCGCCGCCGCGCTGCAGGATTACCGCCGCGCCATCGTCGTGGGTGACAGCAGCACTTTCGGCAAAGGCACTGTGCAGACCATCCTCGATGTGGCGCGCTACATGCCCTTCTTCAGCGAAAAGAGCCGCGCAGGCTCGCTGAAGGTCACGATTCAGAAGTTCTACCGCATCGCTGGCGGCTCCACGCAGAAGATGGGCGTCATCCCGGACATCACCCTGCCGAACCGCTACGACGTGCTCGAGATCGGCGAGGCCTCCTCGAAGAATCCCCTGCCCTACGACACGATCGAGTCGCGCAAATTCGACTTCACCCGCAAGGATCCCCTGCCCGTCGAAGACTTGCGCACCAGCTCCAAGAGCCGCACCAGCGCGAATCCGGAATTCCAGATCATCGCTGACGACGCAAAGCGCCTGAAGGACCGCATCGAGAAGAACGCGGTGGTCATCAACTTTGCTGAGCGCGAAAAAGAGCGCATCGACGCCGAGAAACGCCGAGACGAGGTCACCGAGGACCGCGCCAAGCGCACGAAGGAGATCGCCGAGCGCCTGAAGGACAAAGGCTTCCAGGTTTTCCGCCTCACGCTGGACAACGTCGATCAGGAAAAGCTCGTGCCGGAGTCCGAGTTCACCAAGGAACAGAACACCGGCATGCGCACCGCGAAGAAGGATGACGAAGAGGAGGAAGTCACCTCGGACGGCTCCAAATTCCCCTACGGCATCGAGCCCGTGAAGCTGGAAACCGTGCACATACTGCGCGATCTCATCCAAATCGAGCACAAGCCCACCACGGCCGGAAAAACGCCGGACGCGGCCAAACCTCAGGCGCAGTAAAATCTGAGTTCGCAGTTCACGGTTCGCAGTTTTAACCGGGAACAGCGAACCGGGAACAGCGAACAGCAAGCATGCTCGTCGGCATCATCACCATTTCGGATCGCGCCAGCGAGGGCGTTTACGAGGACCTCGGCGGCCCAGCGCTGAAAAAAGCGGCGGAGAGCCGTGGCTGGAGCGTGCAGGCAGAGGCCATCGTGCCGGATGATCAGGTTTTCATCCGCGATGCGGTGCGTTCCTTCTCCGCGCAGGGCTGCGGGCTCATTTTGACGACCGGCGGCACGGGTATCGCTCCGCGCGATGTCACACCGGAGGCCATCCGCGGCATCATGCGCGTGGAATTGCCCGGTTTTGGTGAGGCGATGCGTATGCGCTCGCTGGCGCTAACGCCGAATGCCATTCTGAGCCGTTGCCTGGCCGCCATCGTCGATCGCAGCCTCGTGATCGCCCTTCCCGGGAAGCCGCAGGGCGCGGTGGACTGCCTCGGCTTCGTCGAAGGTGCCATCCCGCATGCGGTGAAGCTCGCGCAAGGCACGCCGACCAGTTGCTGAACGCGGATGAGGCCTTGATCGCGGCCGTGCTGCTCGCCAATCTGCGCGCTCACATGCAGCTCACGCTTTTCATCCCGTGCTTCGTCGATCTGGTCAGCCCGCAGGCAGGCATCAGCATCGTCCAGATCCTGGAACGCCTCGGCCACCAGATCGATTACCCGGACGAGCTCGGCTGCTGCGGCCAGCCGCCCTTCAATGCCGGTTACTGGGATGAGGCCCGCGAGGCCGCGCGCCCCGTGCTGAAGCGCCTCCGCGACAGCGAGGCGGTGGTCATCGCCTCCGGCTCCTGCGGCGCGATGTTGAAGGTTTTCTACAAAGAGCTCTTCCACGGCCAGCCGGAGGAAGCAGAAGCCGCAGCGCTCTCGGCGAAGTGCTGGGAGTTCAGCGATTTCCTCGTCAACAAGCTCGGCGTCACCGATCTCGGCGCAGAGTTCCCGCACAAGGTCACCTACCACGATGGATGCCATGGCCTGCGCGAGCTTGGGCTGAAAAAGCCCGCGCGTCAGCTTCTGGAAAAGGTGCGCGGCCTCCAGCTTGTCGAAATGAAGGAGGCGGAGACCTGCTGCGGCTTTGGCGGCACCTTCTCGACCAAATTCCCGATGATCTCGACCGCGATGGGCGAGGTGAAATGCGCCTCCGCGATGGACACCCAGGCGGAATACCTCATCAGCGCGGACAGCAGTTGCCTGATGCACATCCAAGGCCTCATTTCCGCGCAAAACAAGCCCCTGAAGACCATCCATCTCGCCGAGGTGCTCACCAGCGGAGCGGACTAGGAGGTGTTTTAGAACTGGGCGGGGAAGACTTTCCTCATTTTCCGCGACAGCTCCGGCGTTTTCGCCACGCTTTATCTCACCCCCATGTTCAAACCCATTCTCATCACCGCCCTGGCAGCTGGCGGCGCCTACGCAGCGCCGCGCGGACAGGAACAGTATGAAAAGCGCATCCGCCCGCTGCTGGAGACGTATTGCTACGATTGCCACAGCGACGGCGTGACGAAGGGCGACTTCGCGCTCGATGAATTCAAGGACTACGCCTCACTCGTGAACGACAAGGTCTTCTGGGATCACGTGCGCCAGCAGGTTTCCACGCACGTCATGCCGCCGGAAAAAAAGGCGAAGCCCTCTCTCATGGAGCGCGATGAGATCATCGCGTGGCTGGATGACAGCGTGTTCTGGTTTGATCCCGCGCGGCAGGACCCCGGTCCCGTCACCTGGCGACGCCTGAACCGCACCGAGTACAACAACACCGTGCGCGACCTCCTTTACCTCGATACACGGCCCGCGAACGACTTCCCGCCGGATGACACCGGTTACGGCTACGACAACATCGCCGAAGTGCTCTCCCTCTCGCCGATGCTGATGGAAAAATACCTCCGCGCATCCTCCCGCATCGTGGACAAAGCCCTCGACATCTCCACGCCGGACCGTTTGGAGCTGGAACTCGGCGCGCGAAAATTCTACGACCGCAAAGGCTCCACCACCGAGTCGGATGGGTATCGCTGGTTTCACGGCGAGTCGGAGGTCGCGGCCAAATTCAGCGCTCCGGCCACGGGCGAGTATTTGGTGACCATCCGCGCCTCCGCCACGCAGGCGGGCGCCGACGCCGCGCGAATCGGGCTGCTGCTCGACTACAAAGAAATCGCACAGAGCGATGTCACCGCCCGGTTTCGCGGCGAAAAGGGCCCTTGGCAAAACATCACGCATCACGTGCGCCTAAATGGCGGCGAGCATCACATCGGTGTGAGCTTCTTGAATGACTTTTACGATGGTCAGAATCCCGATCCCGAAAAACGCGACCGCAATCTCGCCATCGACCACATCATGATCGAGGGACCGTTTGGCCTGCTGCCGCCGCGTGGCACGCGCCTCGTTCAGTGGCTGCTGGATGGCAAACCGGCGGCTTTTCCAGAGCTGAAGCTCAGCGGCGAAGATTTCCAGCGCGGCGAAGGCGAGTCCCGACGCGACACCGGCACCATCACTCTGCCCAGCAACGGCTCCGTCGTCCACCGCGTGGATCTCGACAAGGCAGGCCGTTACCGCATCCAGATCAAAGCCGGTGCGCAGCAGGCTGGAGGTGAGCCCGCGAAGTTTGATGTGCGTGTCGCCGGAAAAAACGTCGGTTCCTTTGATGTCACAGCCAAGGAACAGGCTCCGCAGTGGTTTCAGGCCGAGGCGGAGTTGCCCGCGGGCAAGCACCAGATCGAAGTTTGGTTCCTCAACGACTACTACGACGAAAAAACACGCCAGGACCGCAATTTCTGGCTGCATGAGCTCACCATCACCGGCCCGATCAGCGAAGCTGGCGGCATCGCGGCTGCGGACATGCCCAAACTCGTCGAAAAGCTGGCCTCACGCCTTTTCCGTCGTCCGGCCACCGAGGCTGAAAAACAAAAATGGTCCTCCATCGCCGCGCTGGCGCTGAAAGAAGGCGAATCGCCTCTCGCGTCGATCGGATACGCGCTGCGCGGCATGCTCGTGTCTCCCTCATTCCTGTTTCGCGCACCACCAGCGCCTGCGGATGCTGGAAAAGACGGCTCCGCGCTCGTGGATGAGTTCACGCTCGCCTCACGCCTGTCCTACTTCCTCTGGGCCTCGCCTCCGGATGAAAAACTGCTCCAGCAAGCCTCCCAAGGCACCCTGCGCAAAAACCTGACCACCGAGGTTCAGCGCATGCTGGGAGACTGGCGCGCGCAGAGCCTCGCGGAGGACTTCGCCGGCCAGTGGCTGCAATTACGCGACATGAACATCGTCGATGTGGACACACGGCGCTTCCCGGAATGGAAAGGCGGCATCAGTTCGCTCCTTCGCAAAGAGTCGGAGACGCTCTTCAATCACATCTTAAAAGAGAATCTGCCCGTGCTAGAGTTTCTCACCGCGGATTACACTTTCCTCAATGACAAGCTCGCGCGCTACTACGACGTCAAAGGCGTGAAAGGCGAAAAGCTCCAGAAAGTCAGCCTCGCAGGCACGCCACGCGGCGGCATCCTCACGCACGGCAGCATCCTCACGCTCACCTCCAATCCCACCCGCACCTCGCCGGTGAAACGCGGCAAGTATCTGCTCGAAAACATCCTCGGTACACCTCCGCCGCCCGCACCTGGAGGCGTGCCGCCGCTGGATGAAAAGAAGGCCCGTTTTGGCAATCTCACGCTGCGCCAGCAGTTCGCGGAGCACCGCAGCAATCCCTCCTGCGCCGGTTGCCACGCCTTCCTCGATCCACTCGGCTTCGCTTTTGAAAACTACGATGCCATCGGCCGCTGGCGCACGGAGGAGAAGAAGCAGCCCATTGATGCCAGTGGCAGCCTCGTGCGCGGCCAGACCTTCAAAGACCTCGCGGAGCTGCGCACCATCCTCGCGCGCGACATGGGGGGACAGTTCGTCAAAAACCTCGCGGAGAACCTCCTCACCTACTCGCTCGGCCGCGGGCTCGATTACAGTGACAAACCGGCCGTGCAGTCGATCCTCAAGCAGGCCGCAGCAAAGGAAAATCGCTTCCAAGACCTCATTCTTGCCGTGATCGAGAGCGCGCCCTTCCAGCGCATGCGCGTCACGCCGTGAGGCGCATCGCTTCGGTCATCAAATCGCCCACGCGGTCCATTTCCGCCTCCGTGTTGTAAAAATGCGGGCTGAAGCGCAGATGCGCGCGGCCATCGCGCGTGTGCCGCAGCGATGCCGTGACGCCGTTTTTCGTCAGATGCTCATTCAGCGGCTCCAGAGGCCTTTCCGGGTGCCAGACCGTCGTGATGGCCGAGGTGAGCGGATGCGCGGGCTCCGGGCCGAGAAACTCAAAGCCCAGCGGAGCCAGTCTTTCGTGCAAACGTGCCTTCAATCGCCGCAACTGCGCGCTGATCGGCTCGATGCCGAATTCCAGGATCATCTCGATGCCTTCCCGCATGCCGAGGATGCCGTTGATGTTGAGCGCCCCCGGTTCGTAGCGCCGCCCGCCGCGCTCAAAGGCCACATCGGCCTGCGCGATGAAGTTCGGGCTGCGCACATTCCAGGAGCCGAGCAAACTCGGCCGCAATTGCTCCTGCAGCTCCTCCTTCACATAAAAAATGCCCGCGCTCATCGGACCCAGCATCCACTTGTGCGAGTCCGCCGCGAGGAAATCGACGTGATCCACGCGTGTCTCGAATGCGCCGAGCGTCTGGATGGCATCCAGGCAGAAAAGAATGCCCCGCGCACGCAGCATGCGGCCAATGGCATCCACATCGATGCGTTGGCCGCTGAGATAATGGCAGGAAGCGAGCGCCACCAGCCGCGTGCGCGGCGAAAGCACTGATTCGACGAGTTCCTGCGTGATATCACCGGTCTTTTCCGGCCGCAGCGCGCGCACGATCACGCCGTGGCGCTCCAGATCACGCCAGGGATACACGTTCGCGGGATAATCATCGGCGTGGAAGACCACCTCGTCGCCCGCATGCCACTCCAAACCATTCGCGACGAGGCTGAGGCCCACCGAGGTCGGACCGATGAGGGCGATCTCACTCGCACGCGCACCGATCAAGCGCGCGGCCACGCCACGCGTCTCCGTGACCGATTTCCACGCCTCCGGAAACTCCTGCATGCGCAGGCAGCTCTGCTCCAGATGCTCCTGCATCACGCGCACGACACGCCGGGGCAGGATCGTGACGCCAGCGTGCGCGAGAAAGATGCCATTTCCCACCACGGGAAACTCCGCGCGCCGCAGCGCCTCATCCGTGAGCAGTTGGTCGAGCGTGACCATGGAGAATCAAGCCATGCGCAGTGTCCGCGCGCCCTCGTCGATGAGGTGCCAGAAGTTTTTCGACTGGCTCAGCGCTTCGTCTTCACCACCACCGGGCAGATTGCTGCGGAAGAGGAAGTCCTGCAGCGTGTTTTTGTGCAGCACGCGGTGCACGCGCACATGACCGTCCGCGATGCTGAAGTAAATGCGGTAATCCCCACCCCTGCAGCGGTAAAAACGCTTTCCTCCGCGATCCATCACGCCGTAGCGCGAGCTGAGCACCGCATCGCTGACGTCCGCGGGCTGGATGTTCAGCGCCTCCAGCAGGTGAAACTGCTCCTTGGATGGCAGGTGAGACAATTCCGCGGCGCTGATGTCATTGAAGACAATCTGGATCACGCCGCGATGCGGACTGGGAATGGAGGCAGCCTGGCTCATTAGAAACGTTTGATGACCGCTTTCTGGCGCAGCAGCTTCATCCACTCGTCCACGCCCTTGCGGGATTTTTCCGCCTGAATGAGGCGCTGGATGTTCACGCGCATTTTTTCGAGCGGCGGGGCCTCGCCCGGCTTTTTCGCGTCGCAGGCGACGATGATGTAGTTCGTCTCCTTGTCGAGCACCTGGCTGATGCCGCCGACTTTCAGGCCCATGGCCGTGGTGGCGATCATCGGGTCCAGATCAGTCACCGGCATCCAGTCCCAGGCACCGCCAAACTCCGCGCGGCTGTCCTGCGAGCGTAACCGGGCAATCGTGGCAAAGTCACCGCCGTTGAGCAGCTGGGAGCGCAGTTCATTCGCGGCCTTGCGCTGGCTTTCCGGCGTCGCGCCGGCCTCTCCGGTGAATTTCGGGATGGAGATGGTCGAAATTTTGAGCTGGCCGCCCACGCGCCATTCGTCCACGTGCTTGTTGTAGTACTCCTGCACCTCTTTGGGCGTCGGCGGGGGCTGCTCGCCGCCATGCTTGGCGCGCATCACATTGGAGATGATGCTTTTTTCCTGCATCTCGCGGAATTTCTTCATGCTCATGCCCGCGCGGGCCAGATCATTCACCAGGGCGTCGCGATCGCCCTTGTAGCCCTCGCGCACGATGTTGTTGATCTGGTCGTCCACATACTGCGCCTTGATCACACCGCCGATTTTGGCGAACTCGATCAAAATGAGCTCGCGGTCGATCAGCGCGTCGAGAGCCGTGGCGTGGAGGTTGGCGATTTCTTTCTTGAGGCGGTCCGGATCGTTCTGGAGCTGCATCATGAGCATCTGCTCCTGGATTTTGATCGTTTCACGCACCTCGGACTTGGTGATCGGCTTGCCCTGGACCACCGCGGCAAGCCCGTTCGACATGCTTTGGGCGTTGGCGAGGCTGGCGGTCAGGAAAAACAGGGCCGAGGCGGCTTTGGGTAGGGAAAATGGCATAGCAGGAACGGGCCATCGTAGGGGGATGCGGCGGCGAGGCAAGGCGAAGTTGCCTTTGGAACCGTAACCGCCCTCAAGCCCCCACCGGATGCCACGTCGTCTTGAACTCCACCAGCGCCCGGATTTCCTCCGCGCCCTGCATCTTGTCCGCGAACCAGTCGATGGGTTCCTCGGCCTTCAACAAGCGCGCACGCTTCACGCTTTCGGCTGCGCCAAGACGGATGGCTTGGCGCTCCTCGGCATTCAACACGCCGCTGATGGCGCGGAGATGCTCATGCGTGGCAAAGGTGGGGATCAACTCGGCTCGCGGGCCGGTGAGCAGATTCACCACGCCGCCGGGAAGGTCGCTGGTGGCGAGCATTTCGCCCAACAGGATGCTCGGATACGGCTGCGTGTTGCTCGCGAGTGCCACGACGCAGTTCCCGCTCGTGATCGCAGGCAAAATGAGCGACAGCAAGCCCAAAACGGGCGCTTCATCCGGCGCGAGGATACCGATGATGCCCATCGGCTCGGTTACGGTGAAGTTGAAGTGCGCCGAGGCCACAGGATTCACGCTGCCGAGCACCTGCTCGTATTTGTCCGTCCAGCCCGCGTAATGCACCACGCGCTCGATCGCCGCCGCCACCTCGCGTGAGGCCTCGGCCTTCGAAACACCGCTCAGCGTGATGCTTTCCGCCAATTCGACGCCCCGCGCCTCCATCATCTCCGCCAACCGATACAAGATCTGCCCGCGATTGAAGGCCGACCTCTTCGCCCACCCCGGCCCCGCCTTCGCCGCCGCCTCCACGGCATTGCGCAGGTCCTTCCGCGTGCACTGCGGGATGTTCGCGAAGAATGCCCCCGTGGCATCCTGAAGCTCCGCAATGCGTCCACTCTCACTCCGAATAAAAGCGCCGCCGACGTAGCATTTGGCGGTTTTGGTGATGTGGAGACGGGTCATGAAAAGGAAGCGTTGGAGGTGGCGGAGCGGGCAAATGACGAAACCAGAATGGCGAATGACGAATGAAGCACGAAGTTCGAATGACGAACGGATGGTCTAAAGGGTCTGCGATGATGGGTTGGGTATTCGGGCATTAGGATTTGATTCGTCATTCCTCATTCTGGTTTCGTCATTCCGCGCAGCGGCCTCACGCCACCTTGAGATAATCAAGCAATCCCTGCTTCCCGCCCTCGCGCCCAAACCCGCTCTCCTTGAATCCTCCAAACGGGCTCGTGGGATCAAACTTGTTATACGTGTTGGCCCACACGACGCCGGCTTTCAGCAGCGTGCTCATCTTGAGGATGCGGCTTCCTTTGTCGGTCCAGACGCCGGCGCTGAGGCCGTAGGGGGTGTTGTTGGCTTTTTCGACGGCTTCTTCGAGCGTGCGGAAGGTGAGGATGCTGAGCACGGGGCCGAAAATCTCCTCGCGGGCGATGCGGTGGCTCATGCTGACGTTCGCGAAGATCGTGGGACGGAAGAAGAAGCCTTTCGCGGGCAGCTTGCAGCCGTTGTCGTGCTTCTCCGCGCCTTCTTCGACACCGCTTTTGACGAGGTCGGTGATCTTGGCGAGCTGCTCGGCGCTGTTGATGGCACCGAGGTCGGTGTTTTTGTCGAGCGGATCGCCCACACGCAGCGTGGCGATGCGGCGCTTCAGTTTGGCGAGCACTTCATCGGCGATGCTTTCCTGCACGAGAAGACGGGAGCCCGCGCAGCAGACGTGGCCTTGATTGAAGAAGATGCCGTTCACGATGCCCTCCACGGCCTGATCGAGCGGAGCGTCGTCGAAGACGATGTTCGCGGCCTTGCCGCCGAGTTCGAGTGTGAGCTTCTTTTCGGTGCCCGCGAGGCTGCGCATGATGATCTTGCCCACCTCCGTGCTGCCGGTGAAGGCCACTTTCGAGGTGAGCGGATGATTGATCACCGCCGCGCCGGTTTCAGCGGCTCCGCTTACGATGTTCACGACGCCATTCGGCAATCCGGCCTCCTGGCAGATCTCGCCAAATTTCAGCGCGGTGATGCTGGTGGTCTCCGCAGGCTTCAAGACGACGCAATTCCCCGCCGCGAGCGCCGGGGCGATCTTCCATGCGAGCATGAGCAGCGGAAAATTCCACGGGATGACCTGCCCCACGACGCCGTGAGGAGCGAGCTGGCGTCCGGGCGCGAGGAACTCCAGTTTGTCCGCCCAGCCCGCGTGATAAAAGAAATGCGCCGCAGCCATCGGCACGTCGAAATCACGCGATTCCTTGATCGGCTTCCCGCCGTCCATCGTCTCCGCCACCGCAAACTCACGCGCATGATCCTGCAGCAGCCGCGCGATGCGATACAGATACTTCCCGCGCTCCTTCCCCGGCAAACGGCCCCAAGTGATAAAAGCCCGCTGCGCCGCCGAGCAGGCCGCATCGACATCCGACGCATCCGCCAGCGCGATGTCCGCGATCTTGGCCTCCGTGGCCGGATTGATCGTCGCGAAGTATTTGCCGGAGCGCGAGGGAACGAAGCGGCCATTGATGAAGAGGTCGTATTTCTTCTTCAGCTTCGGATCAGCCGTCTCCGGTGCCGGATCAAACTCCCACAGATCGCCAAACACGAGTTCGCGGGCGGGATTCGGACGTGAAGGGGCTTTTTTGGCAACGGCGGGCATGATAGCGGAGTTTGGGAGATGGCCCGCGTTTTGCCAAGGAGGGAGTTTGATGCCCGAGATTGGCGATTGCGAATCGGGAGCGTTCCCGGTAGCCTGAACCGTCATGAAAATGTCCTTTTCTTCCCTCTTCGTCGCGGCAGTTCTGGCCTTGCCCGTGGTCGCCTCCGCTCAATTTGCCCGCCCGCTGCAGCCTGCGCCTGCTTACTGCCTGCCGCACGAAGATCCAGCCCGTCAGGCGCAGATCATGTATCAACTGCAAGGCCTCAAAAATACCTCCGACTTGGTGCGCCGCTCTTTTACTGAGCATTGCCGCCGCAGCGGCTTCACCGCAGCCAATCCTGAATGGGAACTGGTGTCGCTGCTGACCATTCTCGACGATGATGTGGAGACGCTGGTCGATGAGGTGAACGGCGATGCCCGAGGCAGCATCGGGCGCATTTACCGGGCTTTTCACGCCGTCCAATACTCCGCCCAAGACAGCCGCGCGCTGTCCACACAACTCGGCTATGCCTCGACGGTGAACCAATACCTCGCGGTGATCGACAATCACCTTCAGGCACTGGCCGTACAGGGCTTCCAAAATCCCCGGATCCGCCCACCGCAAGTGGATGGACGTCCGCAACGTCCCACCAACTACCCGCAGGGCCAGGTGACGCTGCCGCCGCAGCCGGGCGTGCCAATTCCCTATCCCGGCACCAGCCCTGTGGCGCCTGCCGCGCCCTCGGCGAATGATTCCCGCGATTTGGGCGATTTCTTCGGTCGCATCTTCGGCCGCCGCCGCTGAGACTCGCGCCCAGGGAGCAGGGACTCGGTGAAAATGCCTGTTTTCAATATTTTCAGAACAAAAAACAGTTCGACGGCTTGCGCAGCCGCAGTGCGTCTCCATGATGGGCGCCACTCCCCACATGAGCGCTGTTTTTGACTCCTTTTCACGGTTTTATGCCTCCTCCATCGGCAAGAAGATCCTCGTCGCCCTGACGGGCCTTGTGCTGATCGGCTTCGTCTTTGGCCACCTCGTCGGCAACCTGCTCATTTTCGCCGGTCAGGATGCGATCAATGAATACGGCCACCTGCTGCAAACCGCGCTGCATGGCGGTGGTGTGTGGATCGCCCGCATCGGCCTGCTAGCCGCTGTTTTGATCCATGTGGTGGCCACAGTTTCGCTCACGAAACAAAACAACGCGGCCCGCCCGGACAAATACGGTCAGCACAAGGCGCAGGTGAGCTCGTAGTCCTCCCACACGATGATCTGGAGCGGCCTGACGATCCTGGCCTTCGTGGTTTATCACCTGCTGCACTACACGGTGCGTGTCTGGCACGGCTTTGGCACCGATGCCTACAAGATCGACCTCCACGGCGAGAAGGTGCACAACGTCTACAAGATGGTGATCGACGGCTTCTCCTGGGCACCGGCCTCCATTTTCTACCTCATCGCCATGGCGCTGCTGTGCAGCCACCTGAGCCACGGCTTCTCCAGCCTCTTCCAGACGCTCGGCATCAGCACGGACAAGTCCGAGCCGCTCTTCAAAAAGGCCGGTTATGCCTTCGCGGGCCTCATCTTCGCCGGAAACGCCGCCATCGTCCTCTCCATCTGGCTCTTCGGCTACGGCCGCTGATTCCTTCGTCATTCTGCATTCGCCATTCGACCTTTTACTCTCGCCATGCCACTCGACTCCCACATTCCCTCCGGCCCGATGGCCATGAAGTGGTCCAAGCACAAGCAGGACTCGAAGCTCATCAATCCGAAGAACAAGCGCAAGTTCACCGTGCTCGTCGTGGGCAGCGGCTTGGCCGGTGCCTCGGCTGCGGCGACGCTTTCGGAGCTCGGCTACAAGGTGAAGTGCTTCTGCTTCCAAGACTCGCCTCGTCGTGCGCACTCCATCGCGGCCCAAGGCGGCATCAACGCGGCGAAGAACTACCAAAACGACGGCGACAGCGTGCATCGCCTCTTTTATGACACGGTCAAAGGCGGTGACTTCCGCGCTCGCGAGGCCAACGTGCATCGTCTCGCCGAGGTCAGCGTGAACATCATCGACCAGTGCGTGGCGCAGGGCGTGCCCTTTGCCCGCGAATACGGCGGCATGCTGGCGAATCGTTCCTTCGGCGGTGCTCAGGTGAGCCGCACGTTTTATGCTCGCGGTCAAACCGGTCAGCAGCTCCTGCTCGGTGCCTACTCGGCACTCAACAAGGAAATCGCCGCAGGCGGTGTGCAGATGTATCCGCGCACGGAAATGCTCGATGTGGTGACCGTGGACGGCCACGCGAAGGGCATCATCACGCGCAATCTCGTCACCGGCAAAATCGAGGCGCACGCGGGCGATGCAGTGCTCCTTTGCACCGGCGGCTACGGCAACGTCTTCTACCTTTCGACGAATGCGATGGGCTGCAACGTCACCGCGACGTGGCGTGCGCACAAGAAGGGCGCGTTCTTCGCGAACCCCTGCTACACGCAGATTCACCCGACCTGCATCCCGGTGAGCGGCGATTATCAGAGCAAGCTCACGCTCATGTCTGAGTCGCTGCGCAACGACGGCCGTATTTGGGTGCCGAAAAACGCCGCCGATGTCGGCAAGCCAGCGGCACAAATCCCTGAAGCAGACCGCGACTACATCCTGGAGCGCAAATATCCAAGCTTCGGCAATCTCGCCCCGCGTGACATTTCCTCCCGTGCCGCCAAGGAAGCCTGTGATG
>Ga0315904_10005011_pt1 | contig 18522 bp, 4 predicted proteins | sample LakEriMetagenome_6_FD_203529 | JGI IMG/M metagenome (GOLD analysis project Ga0315904, IMG submission 203529) | Freshwater fungal communities from buoy surface, Lake Erie, Ohio, United States - Buoy 12 MA120 | ecosystem: Environmental > Aquatic > Freshwater > Lake | place: USA: Lake Erie, Ohio...
GCGATCGTCTGGGGATGGTGGCGGAAGGCGCCCGGATGGCGGCGGCGCGGCGGCCCGAGATGAAGCGGTTGATCGCTCAGCGTCCGCAGTTGGCATTGGAACTGGCCGTGCGGCCTGTCGTGCGGCAGCAATTGCCGGAATCGGTCACCGAGCACCTTGAGAAGCCGGTGAGCCGCCGTGGGGATTACAAGGCGTACTTCGGCCGACCGCTTCCCGGCGCCGTGATTGATCCCGAAACCGACCTCGTGCTGCGGTATCTGGAAACCACGGATGGCGAGAGCTACCGGGCGCATGTGTTCGGGGCCATGGAGGAAGCGGTGAGCCGGAAGGACGTGCCATTCTTCGGCTATGCGATCGATCGTGAACTGGCGGTCGCCGAGAGTCCCGTCAGGGCGCTTGATGCAGGGGAAACGGTGGCGGCGGGCACGGTGATCGACGAAACCTGTCCGGTCTCTGGCACGGTAACGCCGACGGAGACTTCTGAACCCATCGTGGTCGAACCTGAAGTGCCGCTGGTCGAGCTGGCGGGTCGGCTCATCCGGCTATGCAACGGGACGCACGTGACTGTTTTCGGGGAAGCGCAGCGCTGGGCGAGCGGCGGGCCGGGTGGGGCCGGGTACTTTTACGACAACTACCCGGGGACATCGTCGGAAGCGATTGGCAATTTCCGCTGTCTCTACATCCGCATCACCTATCCGGATCAGATGCGGGCTCCGAATACAGAAGCGCGCGCATGGAGCGACATGCAGAATGTTTCCCGCTTCTATCTGGAATCGTCGTACGGAAAGCTGACCACCACATCAGTGGTTACGCCGCTCATCGTGCTGCCGCACACGAAGGCATGGTACATTGCCAAGGACAGTGAAGTCGACGGCCTCGGGCTGGTTCATTCGCACGCCCGGGCCGAAGCGCGCAAGCTTGGCTACGATAACAGTCAGTTCAATTGCACGATTGTGCGTGTCAATGAAGGCCCGCGCCTCAGTGGCATTTCATGGGGAGGCGGAGACAGCGTGTGGGTCTCTTGGGATGGCATGGATGTGCTCAATCACGAATGCGGACATTCTCTGGGACGGAATCACGCGAACTTCTGGCGGACGAGCGACGGCACGGCCATTGGAGTCGGGGAAAACCAGGAATATGGGAACAGCTACGATGTGATGGGCGGCGGCGGCGGCTTCGGTGCGCATTACAACAGCTACAGCAAGCGGTCGCTCGGCTGGCTGCAGGATCCCTTTGTGCACCGTCCCGGCACCACGGCTTCGCATAATGGCATTTACCGGCTCTATGCCTATGATCAGCCACGCCTCGAGGAAGGCCGTCGCTACTCGCTGCGGGTCGACAAGGATGCGCAGCGGAGATTCTATCTTGAATACCATCCAGCCATCGGCGGCGCATGGCCGCAGCAGGCCCTGCTCATGATGTCCGGCCTCGGAAGCAATGCCGGACACCTCGTCGATACCACGCCGGGCTCGCCGGGGGGCAAAGGCGATGGCGGCATTCAAATCGGCCGGACTTTCAGCGATTTCGAAAGCGACCTTCATTTCACCGTCCTCGGCAAGGGAGGCACGGCACCGGAATCGCTCGATGTCGCCATGCTGCGCGGGCCATTCCCCGGAAACCGCCCGCCCACGGTTTCCCTGACGGCCACGACGGCGCAGGTCGCGGTCAATGGGACGGTCACGTTCACGGCCACGGCCAGCGATCCCGATGGCGACCCCCTTGCCTACCATTGGGACTGCACGGACGGAGCCGCGGGCAGCAACAGCGCCACTTTCACAAGGCAGTTCACGAGCACGGATCAGCAGACCATTCACGTGACGGTGAGCGACCTGAAGGGCGGCACCGCCCGGGCGCACACGGTGCTCACGATCGGAAATCCGGGACGCGCGGTGGCCCGCGGCACGATCCTTGCCGGCGGACGCCCGCTCGCGGGAGCCCTCGTGACCAGCGACACGGATAAATACTGCTACACGGACAGCAGCGGAAACTATGCGCTCGCCGACCTCCAGAGCGGGACCCGCACCCTCACCGCCACCAAGGCCGGCTACACCTTCACGGCCGGATTCAGCAATCCCGTCAGCCTGCCCAGCGCCGGACTCGGCAACCTCAACTGGACAGCCACCAGCGTTCCCGAGATCACCCTGACCGCCACGGATGCCGCAGAAGGCGGCCCAGCCGGCACGTTCGTGATCTCACGCACCGGTCCGCTCACCGATCCACTTCCAGTCATCGTCAATCCAGCTGGCGGGACGGCCGTGAAGACCAGCGACTACACCTTTGCGCCCGATTACACAGCGAGCGGGAGCATGAATGCGTTCACCATTCCGGCAGGCGCAGCCTCGCTCACAGTCAATGTGGCAGCCGTCAATGACACGGCCCAGGAAGGACCGGAAACGGTCACGCTCCAGCTCGGCCCGGGCACTGGTTACCAGGTCCGCACGAGTGGACTGGCAAGCCTGACGATTGCCGACAACGACACCAGCCGCCCGGTCGTCAGCATCGCGGCCAGCGACCTCTATGCCGCGGAAGGAGGAAACGACTCCGCCGCATTCACCGTGAGCCGCACGGGGGCCACCACAGCCGCGCTGACGGTTTCCCTGAACTTCAGTGGCACGGCAGCCAATGGAACTGACTACAGCACGGTCCCCGCCGCCATCACCATTCCTGCAGGCCAGGCAACCACGACCATTGCCATCAATCCCGTCAACGACACCCTTCCGGAACCGCCGGAAGACGCGACCCTTACGGTTGCCACCAATGCGGGTTACGTCGTCAGCACCACGGAATCCAGCGCCACCGTGACCATCGGTGACGACGACCTCGCCGTCCTCAGCCTGAGCACACCCGACGACACGCTGCACGAGAATGGACGCGGCACGGGACTCGTCATCATTTCCCGCACGGGCAGTCTCGCGGCTCCGCTCCGTGTCTTCTACGGCCTCGGCGGCCGCGCTCTGCACGGAACCGACTACGTGGCCCTGCCTGGCGAAATCACTTTCCCGGCGGGAGTCTCTGCCGTGCCCGTGGTGATCACGCCATACGATGACGACCATGGCGAAGCCGATGAATCGATCACCTTCACCCTGACAACGTTTGAGAATGCCTATTCGCTGGGCGGGAATTTCAGCACAACCCTGACGATCCGGGACAATGCGGACGCTCCGGTGGTGGGAGTGACCGCGAATTCCGCGGCCGAACCATCCACAGCGGGAACCTTCACCTTCACAGCGGTGGGATCCGTCCCAGGCAACCTCACGGTACGCTACTCGCTCAGCGGCACCGCCAGCGGTGGCCAGGATTTCACGATTCCCTCCGGCACCGTATCGATTGCCGGAACCAGCACCGACAGTAAGGGCAACTCGGCTACGGTATCGATTCCCGTGACCAATGACTCACTTCCGGAACACACGGAAACGATCGTGCTCACGATCACGCCGGACCCGGCCTACCGGGTCTATCTCGATGGCCAGGCGGTCATGCGGCTGAAGGACGATGACGCCGAACCGGTCGCCGTGAGCATTCACAGCAGCAAACTGGCGGAACCAACCGATGATAGTTCGTTCTACCTTTCGCGGGCGGGCACGACCGGTAATCTCACGGTTTCATACACCATGGCGGGTACGGCGGCGAATGGAACGGATTACCAATCGCTGCCGGGCACCGCGGTCATTCCGGATGGAGCCAGCGGGGTCGACATCACGGTCACGCCCATTGAGGATTCTCTGCGCGAAGGCACGGAAACGGTCACGCTGCGGCTGACTCCGGGCACCGGCTACGGATTCGAAACGTCGGAGGCTACCCTCCTGCTGGAGGACAACGACCTTGCATCCTCGCTGCCATCGATGGGTTTTGCCTCGGCCACCGGCAGCACCACGGAAGCCCCGGATCCGGTGAGCGGAGAATTCCGCGACATCGAAGTGACGCTGCCGTCGTCCATGCCGAATCCCGTGTCGGTGGATTACATCATGCGCGGCGGCACGGCGACTGGCGACGATGTCGACTGGAGCTTTGTGGACGCTGCCAATGGCAACGCCCTCATCACGTCTGGCACGCTGCGCTTCAATCCGGGCAGCACTTCGCAGAAGCTCCGCATCCGCATCCGCAGCGACGGGGTCGTCGAAGGCAGCGAAACCATCATCATCGACCTCGTCAATCTGAACACGGGTGGCAGCGGCGTGCGACTCAGTGGTTCCCGCTACCGGCACACGCTCACCGTGACGGATCACGCGGCCGCCAATCCCGTGCCGCGCGTCAGCTTCCTGATGGCGGCGACGACGCGCCAGGAAGGCGAAGGAGGCGAACCTCTGCTCACTGCTGCCCTCGATGCTCCGGCCGCAGGAACGGTCACGGTCCGCTACACGGTCGGAGGCACGGCAACGCCGGGAAGCGACTTCACGCTCGCTCCCGGCACGCTGACCTTTGCTCCGGGCGAAATGTTCCGGAAACTTCCGCTCGTCCTCGTCGCCGATGGTCTCCCGGAACTCGCGGAAACGATTGTGGTGACGCTCTCGAATCCCACGGCGGCCACGCTCGGCAGCGTTCCCACCCACACCATCACGGTCACGGACGCCAGCGCCCCAGTGGTCACCGTGACCGCTTCGCCCGCCACCGTGGAAGAGGACAGCAGCAGCAGTGGATCATTCACCATCACGCGTTCGGGCGGCCTGCTGTCGGCTCCGCTGCCGGTCAGCTTTTCGCTCGGCGGCACGGCTTCGCCGGGAGCCGACTTCACTTCCCTGCCTGCCAGCGTCACCATCCCGGCAGGCCAGTCGCAGATTTCTCTTCCGGTTTCGCCGGTGGCCGACCTTATGGAGGAAGGCGACGAGACGGTGGTCTTCACGATCACGGATGCACCGGACTACGATCTCGGGAATCCCCCGGAAGCGACGGTTACGATCCTTGATGACGACGCTCCGCCGGTGGTGACCCTTGTTTCGCCCGCGGCCGCGGAAGTGGCCATTCCGACCGGAGTGGGTCTGCTCGCAGAAGCCGACGCCACCCGCGAACTTCCGAGCGGCACAGTTCATCCTCCGGTGACATGGACTGCGGTTTCGGGTCCGGTTCCCGCTGTCATCGAAACACCGACCGGACGCCGCACGGCCATCCGCTTCCCTGTGCCGGGCATCTACGTGCTGCGCGCCAGTGCGACCCATGGGACCACGGCAGGCACGGACCTCACCGTGAATGTCGCCGCGCCGCCAGTTCCGCTGAACTTCACGGCCACAAGGTTCGGCAACGCACCGGCCACCACAGGATTCTCGTTCAATGCCGCGACACGCACATTCCAGATCACGGCAGGTGGTCTGGCCATTCCGAGCACCGGGACGGCCGACCAATTCTTCTTCGCGCAGCAGCCCATCACCGGCGACTGCACCATCACCGCGCGCATCGTCAGCATCGGCACGGGCGGCAGCGATACCTCGGACAACCGCACAGGCGTCATGATCCGTGAAAGCATCACCGAAGGTGGATCGCGTCACGCCTTCGTCGGCATCACGAAATCTCCCGCGATCCGCTTCATCACCCGCACGGCCCCTGCGGCAGCGAGCACCAACCTCACGGGCACAGGAACGTTTCCACGCTGGCTGCGCCTCACCCGGCGGGGCGACGCCTTCACAGCAGAAACCGCGCCGGACAGCAATGGGGCTGCGGGCCCGTGGACAACCACTGGGACAGTCACGATTCCCATGAACGCCAATGCCTTCATTGGACTCGCGGCAGCCAGCGGCAGCAGCTCGGGCAATACGCTCGCCGCCGTGGTCGCTGACCGCGTCTCCATCCTCCCCCACGGCCCCATCAGCAATCTCGCCCCCACCGTCGATGCCGGACCCGCCCTCGCAGGCAAAGGCCCATGGTCGCTCGACGGAACCATCAGCGATGACGGCCTCCCGCTTCCAGCCATCCTCACGACCCAATGGCTCACGGTCTCCGGGCCTCACGAGGCTGTCTTCAGCAATGCCTCGTCATCGGATACCACTGTCACCTTCCCGGCTCCCGGAGCCTACACACTTCGCCTCACCGCATCGGACGGCGAGGTCACCACCTTCGACGACACGGAAGCCACGGTCGTTCCAGACTCTCCCTCGGAAGCATGGCGCAGCCAGTACTTCGGAGCCGACGCCGCCAATCCCGCCATCGCCGGAGACGCTGCCGACCCGGACCACGACGGATCCCCGAACCTCCTCGAATACGCCCTCGCCACCCACCCGCTCGAAGCCAGCCCACCACCGCTGCGCGACCCGGAAACCGATGGCGATTCCTTCGCCGTCACTTATCAGATCAATACAGATGCCACGGACATAAACAGCCAGCTGCAATGGTCGGATGACCTCGCCGCATGGTCCGCCGCCCCGGCCAGCAATGCCATCATCAGCGAAACCCAGAACATCCGCACCATCCGCGCCACTCTCCCGGCCTCCAGCGCACGGAAATTCCTCCGCCTCCGCGTGAGCCGCTGACCGAGAAACTTCAGCCGGCCGCAGGAAAGCCTTCCCGCTGCTTTTTCATTGCCTGCGCCAGGGTGTTTCATGATAAAAGCATGAATGACGCTGAATTTCCAATGCCCGTTTTGTCATACTTCCCTGCAGGGCGAGGGCACGGAAGCAAAGATTGAAGTGCAATGCCCGCAATGCCATCAGCGCTTCGCGGTCGATACGGGTATCCACCGGCTCCCGGAGGTCCGGGCGGTGCCAGCCGGCCCGCCCCCTCTTTCACCCCGCGAACAGCAGCGACGCGAAAAGAAGGCAAGGGACGAAGCGGACCGGATGAAGCTCACCTACCTCGTCGGTGGCAGCATGGCCGCCTTCGCCATCATTTTCTTCGCAGGGCAGCAGATCTCGAAAAAATCGGTGGAGAAGAAAACCAGCAGTCCCGGCAAGGCAGAGTTCACCATTCCGAAGGTTCCCGATGAGGACACCATAAAGATCAACCCCGAGGACGTCCGCAGAGAACAGGAAAGGATCGCGAAGGCAGAACAGCTGAAGGAAGAAAGACTCAACCTCCAGGAACAGAAACTCGTGGAGGTAATCCGGGAATCCTTCTGCAGCGGCAATCAGCGCGCCGCCGAAGCCCTCGCCCGGGAATTGCGCGCCGCCGCTGAGGAAGTCTGGAAGACCCATTCCGATGGCATACCTGACAACGAACCCAAACCAGGCACGGAATTCGAGGTCATGGAAAAGCGTCTCCTCGAACGCATCCGTGCCAGCAAACTCATCAGCGACGCCCTCAGCGGTCCCCCGGAACAAATCGCCCGCATCCTCGTCAATCCCGCGGCAGCCAGCCGGCAACTCGCCGGCATGAGCGGAATCCCTCCGGTCCTCGAGGGAAAACGTGGTTTCGGAACCGGCTTCTGGATCACGGCAGACGGATGGCTCGTCACCAATGAGCACGTCGTCGCTTCCAGCAAAACCGTCGAACTCCACCTAGGGGATCAGAAGGTCATTCCCGCACGGGTCGTCCGCACGGATGAAGTGAACGACCTCGCCATCCTCAAGGCGGACAACACAGTTCCGGCGGCATGGCTGCCAGTCTCGCGGTCGGAAAAGGAAATGACTCTCGGGACCATGGTCTTCACCATCGGCTTCCCCGACCCCATCCAGCAGGGACTGGAACCGAAATACACCGACGGCAAAATCAGCAGTCAGTCGGGTCTGAATGACGACAAGCGATTCTACCAGACCAGCATCCCCGTCCAGCCGGGTAATTCCGGAGGAGCCATGATCGACTACAGCACGGGCTGGGTCGTCGGTGTCATGAGCATGCGGCTTGACCGCGGCTCCAGCGGACGGATTACCCAGTCCGTCAGCTACGCCCTCAAAGGAGATCAACTCTACCCCTTTGTGCAGGCAACCCCGGACGCGGCGGCCTCGCTCCGGAAGCAGCAGATTCCCGAAATCCGGAAGGGCGATGCCACCGCCATCACCGAGCGGGCCATCAAGGCATCCGTGCTGATTATCGTTCCTCGGTAAGGCCCCCCTGCCAACCTGCCCCGTTCATACGCTCAGCAGGCACGCCGCCTGCACGCCGGCCTCCCGTGGAAATGCGCAGGTCTGGTCACGGATGACGAGGGCGACAGCCGGCACATATTGCGAGGCTCTCGCGCCCCTTTACGGCGCCTTGATGGGGGAGGCGGGGAGGCGGGGAGGCGGCATTCCCCGGAAAAGTGGTGGCAAGGGCGAGAATCGAACTCGCGACCAAGGGCTTATGAGTCCCCTGCTCTACCGCTGAGCTACCCTGCCGGACACACGCGCTGCACGATGTGGCGCGGGAGGTTTGGTATGCGCAGGCGGCGGATTGTCAAAAGAAAACCCGCATCATCCGGGGTGGGTCATTCTTCGTCGATGCGTTCGTCGCGCTGGTAGATGGGGAGCTGGCGGGCGGGGACGGTGAAGGCGAGGATCATGATGGCGGTGCCGTAGACCCGTCCGAAGCGGTTATCGCGCCACGAACCGTCTTCGTTTTGTTCCCCGAGGTAGTGCGGGTACATCCATGAGGCGTAGTTGCGCCAGTATTTGCCGCCGAGCTGGAACATGCCCTGGGCGTTGTAGTAGTTGCCGTAGTACTCGAATTCCGCCCGCCGCAGGTCGCGGTAGTTGGCCAGAATCCACTCGCCTGCCCGGATGTTGTCCTCGGACGCATGGCGACCGCACAGTTCAAGGCAGAGCAAGCCGGCCCCGGTGAGGGAATCGCGGTGCTGCTGGCTGTCCATGTAGCCGAAATGCCCGGCGCGGCGTTCGAAGTTCTGGTAGATGTACTTGACCGCCTGATCGATGGAATCGGGCGGCACGGGAGCGCCATTGAGTCGGGCCGAGCGCAGTGCCATGAGGGCCCAGCCACTGCAGGAGAGGTCGGAATCGCGTGATCCCGGATGGTAACGCCAGCCGCCCTGGTTGTGCGGGGCCTTATTGACCGCCTGAGCGCGCAGGATGATGGTCATGGCCTTTGGGAGGACGGCGTCGATGCGCTGCTGGCGCTGGGCATCGACCATTCCGGAGACCTCGGACAGGAAGAGGGTACTGATGTTGTGGGCGTACATGGGGCCATTGCCGTGATCGCCATTGTCGACGAGCCCTTCGCGGCTGCTGTGCTTCAGAGCGAAATCGATGCGGCGGTTGATGGCTTCGCCGTAGCGTCCGCGGCCCGGCGTGTGTCCCATCGAGAGGAAGGCCATGCCGATGAGCGACGAAATGCCTGTGCTGCGGCCGTGCGATTCCGGGAAGGTGCCATCGCGCTGTTCCACCGAGAGGATGTATTCGAAGCCGCGTTCGATCGCCTTGCGGGCCTCGGGTTCGTACTTGCGGAAGACATCGCTGGCGTCCTGACCGGCCACCGGCAGCATCATGGCCAGCAACCCCGCCAGCACCCGTCGCATCGTTCCTGTTTTCATGTCGCGTTTCGTTGGTTGCGGAAGATCGATCACTTGCGTTTCCCTTCCTCGCCCTGCGCGGGATCGCCCCCGGAAAGGGCCCCGAAATACGCCCTCACGAGATCGCGGTATTCGGCGGGAACCCGGTCGCCATCGGCTCCTTCGACTCCGGAAATGACGCCGCGCAGCTTCACCCAGTCGGCCTGTGTCAGTCCCAGCTTTCCGAGGTCGGCCGGCATGGCCAGCGGCACCCCGGTGGGCTGAGCACCCGTCTGGGCCTGTGATCCTTCGCCGCCGGGCTGCTGCTGGCCATTCCCCTGCCCTTTTCCGGTGCTCCGGCTATTGCTGCTGAACTGTGGCTTTCCGCCATTCTGCGGAACCCCGCGCGCCGCCTGCGATGCCGAGGCCGCCTGGGCGAGCGACTGCGCCGCCTGCGAAGCACTCTGCGCTGCATTCCCGCTGCTTGGAGCCGCATTGCCCGGTCCCTGCTGACTCCCCTGCTGCGCCGCCTGCTGGGCCTGCTGCGCTCCCTCCTGAAGCGATTTCGCCTCCGCCACCAGCGCGTCCGCCTGCGTCCCGAGCGCCCCAGCCAAGGCCGCAAGGGCCGTCGCCGCATTGCTGAACGCCGCCTCCGCTGCCTCCGCCTGCGCCTGACCAGCCGAACCCTGCTGTGGCGAACCCTGCTGCGGCGAACCCTGCTGCTGTGAACCCTGCTGCTGTGAACCCTGCTGCGGAGAACCCTGCTGCGGTGAACCCTGCTGTGGCGAACCCTGCTGCGGCGAACCCTGCTGCGGTGAACCCTGCTGCGGAGAACCCTCCTGCGGAGAACCCTCCTGCGGAGAACCCTGCTGCGGCGAACCCTGCTGCGGCGAACCCTGCTGCGGCGAACCCTGCTGCGGCGAACCCTGCTGCGGCGAACCCTGCTGTGGTGAACCCTGCTGCGGCGAACCTTCTGGCGAACCCTGCTGTGGTGAACCCTGCTGCGGCGAACCTTCTGGCGAACCCTGAGGGGCAGCAGCGTCTGGGGAAGCGGTGCGGGCGGCTTCGGCGAGGGCGGCGGCGGCCGCGGCCGCGGCGGTGGCCCCGAGTTCGAGTTGTTCGCTGGCCTGCCATGCGGCGTCCTGGGAGGCGCTGGACTGGTCGACCTGTCCGGCGGCCTGCTGCTGGAAGGCTTCGGCGGCCTTGCCGAGGGCTTCGGCGAGTTGGCCGAGGGTTTCTTCCTTCTGGGCGAGGCCAGCCTGATCCGCGGCTTCGGCGGCGGCGGCGACGAGATCGGAGAGGCTGCCTTGTTCCTTGGCGAGGGCCTGAGCCTGCTGGGCGAGGGCTTCGGCCTGACCGGCAGCCTGGCGGAGGGCCTGCTGCATGGCCTGATTGTTCTGCTGATTGAGCTGATTGTTCAGGTTCTGGGCCTGAGCGGCGGCCTGCTGCTGGGCTTGCTGCCATGCCTGCTGCGCCTGCTGGCGGGCCTGATCCGCTTGCTGGCGCTGCTGATCCGACTGTGCCTGGAGCGGGGCCTCGGGATTGACGCCGGCCTGCTGGGCGAGGCTTTCGGCGAGTTCCTTGAATTGGCTGGAGGCTTCCGCGAGTTCGCTGGCTGAGGCGGTGGCTTCCTGGCGTGCTGCCGTGGCTTCGTCCTGTCCCTGGGCCACTGGGTTTTCCGATGGCTTGACGGCGGCGTCGGCCGTGAGGTTTTCTGCGACCGAGCGCAGGCCTTCCGCAGCTTCCTTGAGGGCGTCCTGGGCAGCCGCGGTTTCCTGGGCGGCCGCGGCCATTTCCGGGTTGCCGGCTGATTTGGCATCCGGGGATGGTTTCTGACCCGACTGCTCGGCCTGGGCGGCGAGGTTGGCGGCTTCCTGTGATTTGCGGGCTCCTTCCTGGGCCGCCTGAGTGGCCTGACGGGCATTTTCGCGGGCGGCCGCCGCATCCTGGGCCGCTTCGCTGAGCAATTGGCGGTCCGCGGCGTCGCGTCCGACCGCTTCCGCCTGCTGCTGGGCCAACTGGCCGATCTGATCCTGGACCTGCTGGGTCAATTGTTCTGCCTGCTGCAGATTCTGAGCGGCCGTCTGCTTTTCCTGCGGGGTCGTGGCCTTGGCCGACTGCTCGCTGGCCTGTGTCTGAGCGGCGGCGGCCTGATCGATTTTTTCGGCGAGGGCGCGGGCCTGATCAGCGGCGGCGGATGCCTTGGCGGGGTCGGCTGCTGCCTGCGGCTGAGGTGGCTGCTGATTCTGCTGGGCGGCCTGCTGGGCGAGTTCCGCGGTTTCCTGGGAATCCTGACGTCCGTCGAGGAGGTCCTGGACGGCTTGTTCCATGCGCTGCCGGGCCGCTGGATCCTGAGCGAGGGCGGCGGCATTCCGCTGGGCGAATTCCCGGGCCTTGGCTTCGAGCTGCTGTCCGGCTTCCACGACCTTCTGTTCCGCCTGGGCGAGTTCCTGCTGCTGCTGGGGCGAATCCGCCTGCGTCTGCTGGGCAGCGATCGCTTCCTGACGCGCGGAGAGTTCGCGGGCCATTTCCGCAATTTCCCGGGCTTCGGTGGCTGCCTGCTGGGCTTCCTGGTCGCGGGCCTGAGCTGCTTCGCGCGCCAGTCTTGCCTGTTCCTCCGCGAGTGCCTGCAGCTGGGCGATGGCCTGGGCCTGCTGCTGTTCGTCCGCGTTCTGACGATGTTCCTCGTCGAGCTTTTCGATGGCCTTCTGGAGATTGTCCTTCGCCTGCTGGGCGAGGTCGGCCCGCTGCGTGCGGTCGTCCCGGAGCGGAATTTCGCTCACCTTTTCCGTGGCTGGATCGACGAGGTCTGCGGCAATGCGGGCGAGGTCCGGCGACTGACGCGCGTAGGCCGTATCCTTCATGCGCTCGGCCAGTTCGCCGAGGATTTCCGATGCCTTGCGGGAATGTCCGGCGGTTTCCTCGATTTCGCGGAGGGCTTCCGGCTGAATCTCCGGGGCAGCGCGGAGGAGGTCCGGCTTGTTTTCAATGCCCTGGCGCGCCTCCACGAGTTCCTTCTTGGCGTCCTCGATGGCCTTGCGGATTTCCTCCGCCTGGGCGGCCACCGTCTGTTCCATGAGCGACTTCGCATCGCGCCGGATGCGGATTTTCAGTTCGCGGCTCCGTCCCGTCTGCGGTCCCTTGCGGTCGGCCGGCAGATTGTCCGCCGCGATGAGGGCCACGACCAGTTCCGGAACGTCCGCGAGGTCCAGCTGGGCGAGGTCGACGAGGGCATTGCCCCTCCATTCAGTGGAATCAGTGGCGCGGGCGGGCAGTGGATTGACTGGCAGCTTGCGTTCCGGTTTCCCCTGCGGCAGCAGCTGCAGCGTGACCGTCTGGACCCCGAAATCCTCGCGCACCGTGTATTCGAGCGGGAGCTTTTCGGTCGGGCGGAGTTCGAATTCGCTTTCCAGCGGGGAATCGATGGTGACGGCCGGGGCGCGGTCCGCTTCGGCGCGGAACGGAGCGTCTTCGCGCAGGCTGGCGATCCCGTGGCTGTCGCGGAACTGGAAGTACCAATTCGTATCCGTGCCGGGAGCGAGGACCGTTTCCCATGTGGCCACCGTCTGACCATTTTCCTCGGCGAGCTGTACCGATCCTGAGGCCTTGCCATCGACAAGGGCTTCCGCGTCCTGCACTGGGCGGCTCAGCCGAGCCTTGACCTTGACCGTGGTGCCCGCCGGGGCCACGATTTCGGGCCCTGCGTTCTCCTTCATTTCCTCCTTCCGCCCGGTGTATTCCGGGAACTTCCATGTGAGCGTGTACGACTCGACCGACGGGCGCGGCAGGACCGTCACCGTGAAGGGCGGGCTGGTGGCGCGGCCCATGGCAATGACTCCGCTGAAGCTGCGCTCGGCCGCCGGAATGCGCAGGGCATAACCGGATTCTCCCTCGCCCACCTTCACCGCCGGATCGGCGAGGAGCGATTCCTCCACCGTAGTTCCGTCTGGCAAAGTCATGCGCACCGCCACGCGGTCGGGCTTCCCTTTGACGGCCGCTTCAAGATTCAGGGGTTCGCCGAGGGCCACCGTCTGCGATCCCGTGACGAGGCGGATCTGTCCGGCCCATGCGTCTTCGATTTCCGCGAGCGGGGCGAGAGCGCGCGCCACGAGCCGCGGCACCGCCGCTGGCCAGAGCGCACAGAGGACCCCGAGAATCCCGAGGCCCGAGAGCAGTGCGATGGCAGGACCACGGGCCCGGCGGCCACTCAGTTCGACTTCCGGACGGATCCGGCCGGCGTCGGCGACGGCGTCGCGCACCACTTCCTCGAGGAGGACGCGGGACGTTCCGGCATCGGGTCGGCCCGCCAGTTCCACCGCCGTGGAGATGCGTTCCTGCATTTCCGGATGCTGGATTTCCAGCCAGCGGGCCACGGCCGCCGTCGAAATCTTCCGGCAGAGGGGACGCAGCAGAAAGCGCCACGCTGCCAGCAGCGTCACGAGCAGGGCCAGCAGGGAAAGCGTCAGCCGCAGCGGTCGGCTCAGAGCCACCCCCGCATCCGCGGCCATCACCGCGAGCAGCGCAAAACAGCCCACCGCTCCCGTCGCCAGCAGTCCACGCGTCAGCTGAATCCAGCGCACCCTCCGGATGACAGCACGCAGACGGTCCGCAATCGGTGCCGGCAGGGTGAACGGAGCGGAATCGGAAAGAGTATTCGCAGCCATGGTCTTCAGGTGCCTCGGAGGCGTTCAGGTTGAATCATCGCTGCCCGGCAGGCCCGGATCAGCACAGCAAAAGCTACAGCATCAGCCCATTTCATACCAGCCCTCCTTTGCGCCGCAGAATCCATTCCGCCGTCGCCGCGCCGATCGCCACAAGCAGCAGCATCCAGTTGTCCCAGAGCGTGGTTTCGAGCCGCTTGGTGACCACCTTGGTGGCGTCGCCGAACAGGCGGAGGAGGTCGCTCACCGATTCCGGAGCCACCACCGCTCCACCGCTGAGCGACGCCAGTTTGACGGCCATTTCGCGGTCCACACTGATCTCGCCCAGTTCCACCGGATTGCCTTCGGCGGTCACCGTGAGTTTCTGATCCACCTTCTGGACATTCTCCCTGGCGAGCAATTCGCGCACCGTGCTGCCTTCCAGTTCGATGCGGTAGGCACCGGGATCCTTGAGTGATTCGACCTCGGTTTCGTACATGCCATGGGAATCCTCGCGGTAGGTGAGATTCTTGACCATGACGCGTTCGTCACCGCGGTAGATGGCTGCCTTCACATCGGCTCCGGCCACGGGACGGAACGTGTCGTCGACGAGGCGGGCCATGATCTTGAGTGGCTGTCCGGGTTCGATGCTGAGACGGTCGGTACCGAGCCGCACGAAATTCGTGCCCGATGCGAGATTCTGTCCGGCACCCCAGCGCATGAGCTGGCCCCAGAAGCGGTGGTGGTAGGTGTCGCCGACGCCGTAGCGGAAGCGCCATGTCTGGTCGAAATTGAGCATGACGACCTTGCCGAGGCCGGTCTGCGAAGTGACGACGAGGGCATTCTGCTGTTCCGTCTGCTTCTGCTGGAGCAGGGCGTCGGCGAGGTCGCCCGAGGCTGCCGGACGGGCCCGCACTTCATTGCCGGCGGCGTCGAGCACGACCGGTCGGGCCCATGCCAGCACGGATGCTCCCGGCTTGACGGCGCGGATGGGATGACGCCAGCTGAGGGGAGGAATCTCGTCCCAGATGCGCGCATTGTCGACGCCGCTGAGCGACTGCAGGAAGATGGGACTGCTGCGCCCGTCGGCGGTGAGGGCGAGCCGGTAGGAAAGTTCCGGGCCCATGTAGAGCGGAGCCGTCCCGGCGTCGTATTCGACCGGAATGAGACTGCGGGCCGCCTCATTGGTGAAGGCATGCGGCATGTGCGATGGGCCCGCGATGACCACCAGCATGGCCCCGCGGCGGTCGACGCATTCCCGGATGATGTTCCATGTTTCCTCGCCCAGCGTTCCCGGCGGGAGGTCGCCCAGAATGATCACATCGAACTTCCGCCATTCCTCCGGACTGGACGGCAGCCGGGTGGCTTCCGATTCCCCGAACTTGCGGGCCGCACTGGCTGGAATCGCGGGGAGCGCATCGGCTCCCGAAAGGGTATCGGGATGAATGAGGACATGCTGCAGGTGGACACTCTTGTCGCGGCTGTCGAACAGGTTGCGCAGGTAGCGGAATTCCCAGCGCGGCACATCGTCGATGAGGAGGACATTCGTGCGGTCATCGCTCACGGCGACATCGAAGTCCCACTGATTATTGTTCGCAAAGAGTTCGCCGGTGACTGGTTCGATGACCACGGAGTATCCGAAGATGCCCTTTTCGGGCGGCTGATCCGCGAGCCGCAGGGTCGTGCGGAACGAATCCTCGGGGACCGGGACCGTCTGTTCGCTGACCGTCTGGCCTTCCTTGAGGAGGCGGACCCGCAGTTCCCGGCCGCGCAGGCCGTCGGCCTTGAGGTCGGCCCGGATGCGGACGCGGTCGCCAAGAAAGACACTCTGGGGACTCGACAGCGAAACAACGGCGGCGTCGACTGAGCCCCGGGAGCTTCCCGTGACGACGGCACTGACCGGCGAGCCCTGGAGACCGAGCCCGCGGGCGGCATCGTCGGGCGGCAGCAGACCATTGTGACGGAAATCGGACAGCACGACCACGCCCGCGAGGTTTTCCGGAGGCCATGTTTCCCGGATCTTGTCGAGTGCCGAGGCGAGGTCGGTCCGGCGGCGCAGTTCGGGGTCGTCCGTGAAGGCTTCCGGCGCGAGCGATTCGACTTCGGCGGCTTTGCTCCCGAAGCGCATGAGGCGCAGGGTGTATTTTTCGCGGACCTGATCGAGGAACGAAGGTTTGCCATCGCGGCCGCGGGTGAGGGCGAGCCGGGCGGTTTCGCCGCGGGTGCGGGCGGCGGCGGCATCGATGCGCTCGCGGGCGTCCTTCGGCAGGGCGGCGTAGAACGTTTCATCGGCGGCGAGGGCGACGGCGGGCGCGACGCTGAGTCCTTCATCGATGGCGGCGGCGGCATCGCTGAAGCCCCGGCGCAGCTGGCGGGCATTGCGGCTGCCCAGTCCCGCGCGGATCTGATTGAGTCCCTCGAGGGTATCATTGCCGAGGCGGCGCCGCATGATGTCCTGGGCACGGCGGAAATCTTCCGTGATCGTCCCCACGTTCACATCGATGGCCGGGCGGACGCGGGCGGCCCATTGCCGTGTCTGATCCTCGAGGTCGCGCCATGCTGCGGCTTCCTTGTCGAGCCGGGTTTTTTCCTCGTCGCGGCCGAGCATTTCGACGACGCGGAGGGATTCGGCGGCGGCGGCCAGTCGTTCGAGCAGGCTGCGGCCTTCGCCGAGGGCAGTGGCGAGCGGCGGACGGTTCCTGAGAAAATCCATGCCTTCGAAGGCAGCCAGGCCGAGTTTTTCATCGACTGGCATTTCGCGGTCGGCGATCTGCATGGAGGCGGAATCGTCGACGAGGACGACCACGTTGCGGTCTTCCCGGCGTTCCTCGTCGCGTGCAAAGACTGGCTGGACGAGCATCGTGAGGACAGCTGCGGTCATGAGGAGCCGCAGGGCCAGCAGCCAGCGGCCAAGCGATGGCTTCACGATGCGTTTTTCGAGCTGGTACAGGCCGCAGATGATTTCGATGGCGGTGGCACCGACGAGGGCATTGACCCAGAGTGGCCATGAGGATTCGAGGACGAGGTGGCGTGCCACGGCCTGCCAGACGGTCCAGATGGCGGCGGTGCCCACGGCGATGCGGAGCGGCCATGCGAGCCAGCGCAGGAGTTTTCCCGTGGCGAAGCGACGGCTCAGCCAGTGCAGCAGCATCCAGAAAAGCAGCAGGGCCGCCGCTCCCATCCAGACGGTCGGCGTGGCAATGGCGCTATCGAGCAGGTCAGTGCGCAGAGGTTTGGTCGGCATTTTTCAGATGGGGAAAAATCACGGATTGGTGCCCTGCCGCACCCGCTCGAGGGCATCGCGGAACTGCCGCGACGGTTCGAATTTATTTTCGAAATCGACACTCACGTCTTCGCCGCTGCGGCGGCCCACGGCGATCCATCGGGTCAGGGCGGTTTCGCACAGCAGGAGGAAGAGAGCGCCCACGGCGAGGTACTTCCAGAGTTCCTCGCCGAATTCCCGGCCGCTCAGGACGGTCACGATTTCCTTCACTCCTGGGGGTTCGAGCAATTCGATCCGGTTGCGTACGAAGTCGAGGTCCTTGGGACCGAGTGGGGTCATGCGGCTTTCGGCGGCATCGTCGGCGACACTGAATGGGATGGTGCCATCCTTGGCGGGCAGGCTTCCGTAATCCTTGAGGCGTTCCGCGGGAATTTTCATGCGGTAGAGGCCAGGGACAATGTCCGAGCCAAGCCGGGCTACGAGGCCGCCGCGGGTGAAGACGAGATCGGCTGCCCGCGGGAAGTTGTCCGGTCCCTCCACTTCGAGGGAACCGACCACGGATTCGGCCTGTTCGCTGCCTGGCGGAAACGGAGTCAGGCAATCGGGCGGCAGAATTTCGCGGGGCTGGCTCTGACTCCGCCAGTAGATCTGCAGGGCGGCTCCGCCGCTGCCGTCGACGAGGTCGATTTGAATTGGATAATACCGTCCCGCTTCGAGCGTCATGCGGCCTTCGCCGCCGCGTTCGATGACTTTCCGGCCGCCGATGGTGACCGTGACACTGTCATCGCCCCAGCCATCGAAAACATATTCTTCGGAAAAGCGCGGCAGCAGGGCACCGGTCCAGCGGGCTGTGAAATCCTCCGAAACTCCCGGGGCCGGACTGCCGCCGCCCCATTGGAAATCGGGTTTCGGATCAATGCGCACGTGCACCGGCTGCCCGGTCGACACGCCGCGGAAGTATTCGCCTTTGAGCCCGCCATCGGCGGCTCCGCGGGCCAGCGGAAGATTGAGCTGAGCGGCTGGTTCCCGGTTGAGTGGCTGGCCATCGGGATTGGCCAGATGGTAGACGAGCTGGTGCACGAGGGCGACGAAGGCCTGCCGCGACGGGAGATTTCCGGAAGCCGTGTCGAAATTGCACGAAGTCATCACGACCGTGCCGAAGCCTGATTTGACGGAAGCGAGGAAGGCATCGCCATTGGCGGCCCGGCCGCCGGCCGATGCTCCGGACGCCGCATCCGGTTCCATCTTCCAGTACCGCTGCAGCAGCGAAGTCCCGAGGTCGCTCTGCTTCGTGTCCGCCACCAGCCGCAGGGCCG
>Ga0315904_10005012_pt1 | contig 18522 bp, 26 predicted proteins | sample LakEriMetagenome_6_FD_203529 | JGI IMG/M metagenome (GOLD analysis project Ga0315904, IMG submission 203529) | Freshwater fungal communities from buoy surface, Lake Erie, Ohio, United States - Buoy 12 MA120 | ecosystem: Environmental > Aquatic > Freshwater > Lake | place: USA: Lake Erie, Ohio...
TAGACGCCATCTTCTTTGCGCCACCCGCACGCCTCCGCGATCGCCGCGTTGATTTGGTTGTCAGTCATTTTGCCTCCTTCGTAGTCAGTTTATACGCCTCCGCCAACACAAGGTCAGCATCGAGCAGTGCGGCCCGGTCGTTTGGGAACGCTGAGTGAGCATCGTAGTGCTTGAGTAGGCAATGCTTAAGCTGCTCGATCGCTGATGCAGCCTGTACGGCAAGATGCTTGTGCATGATAAGCTCCGCCTTAAGATTGCCGATAAGCTCCGCCTGCTTGTTGTGCGCGTCCATATACTGTCTTAGTTGATGTGCCATTTTGTGTTTTGATTCACGCCCATGCGACGCAGGGCCGTCTTATCTTCGTATCCGATGCTCATAAGCGCCTCGACCATCTCCTCGTTTGAGGGCCACATTTCCTTACGAAAAGTGCTAGGATGTGCGCGGAGCCACAGGTCCATCTCCGGCCAACGGTCCGGCACCAGCTTGTCGGCGAAGTAGTCCCACCACACGATCTGCGCCACAAACACCTGCACCTTCACCGGCAGTTCCATAATCCGCGATCTCCACTCGCGTGGATCTACCTTCCGCAACTTGGCTACCCAGCCGTTCGATTGTCTCTTTTTGTTTCTGATTCTCATTTGTTAGTCGTTTATTTTCTTGTGTTAATTCATGGATACGCTCCATGAGAGTGTCGATTAGGATGCTCATTCTTTGTCTAAGATGTATCCCAGCGCCAAAGCTATGATGCTTAGCACAACAATAGCAACCTGAATTTTAGGCGGATTCTTCATTTTGTTGGCTTTTTTTTGCATCGCACTCAGCGCAGAACCAGTCTCCCCAGAAGTCTTGACTCAAGTCTTCTCGGCACTCACAGCAGACTGGATGCTCATCTCTTGGATCGCTATCACCTGGGCAACCTGTACTTACCATTTGTGACCTCCGTTGTATTCTTGCATAGCTGACACGGCAAACAGTGCGCTCGCCCAAAACAGGATGAACAAAACAATGGCCTCCCATAGAGCCTCTGCAAAGTACGCGATGGCAAGTCCGTCGAAGACTGCAAGTGACGCAAATGCCCATAGATACGGCAGTGCTTTGTTTGTGTTGTCGGGTTCAATCTTCATATATGCTTGGTAGTGTTTTACTTTATTCATTGTGGAATGTTGCTGTTTTGCCTGTGAATCGTAAGTTTGCACTCACGCCACACGGGCCGTTTCGTTGTATGGGTATCCCAATCTCGCGGAACTCTGCGTCGTCGGACAACTTCACAACCATTACGGCTGTAGCGTCTTGTCCGATTGCGCGACTTTCGCGAGCTTTACCCTGCTCATTTAATTGCGTAATCGAGATGACTAAGCAACCTAATTCGATGCCAAGCAGTCGCAGACTCCGGCTGACCTCGGCCACCTCACGCTCACGGCTGCTGTCCTTACCAAGGTCGCACCTGACAAGTTGAATGTAGTCTACGAACAGCACACCAAGGCCGTCCGGGCTCTTCGCCATAGCTCGTGCAGTGGCGCAGATGTTGGCTATGTCGTAGAGATCGTCGCGCACCACCAAACGGCTGTTATTAAGCTTCTGGATGGCACTGTGGACGCCTCGTATATCACGCTCATGCTTGGCACCTTCAGCGAGCGCACGCAGGCTAACGCTGCCTAGCCGAGCAACGAGACGGTCAATGATTTGATTGGCTGGCATCTCAAGTGAGATGACGAGAATTCCTTTGTTCATTTAGTAATGTGGTAAAAGCTAATGCTGCGCAGGCAGGCACAACACCGTTTCCAAGGAGGCGCATCCTGTCCACCCAATCGGGACCCCCATCATCCATTCGCAGTAAGATGGGTTCAGTCGTCCCGTTTGCCCAGTCCGTTCTTGGGCTACTGCGCACAGGTAACTTCTGTTGTTCATGTGCTGGTGGCTCTTGCTTCCAAGCGGCCCACAGCCCTTGTACTCGCTTGCTCTGATCGTGGGCCAAGATAAACGCTCGCTTTCGCTGGTGTGGCGCGCCGCATTCAGCCGCGCTGAATATGCCCCACGTCGTTCGATAACCCATTCCTGCCAAGTCTTCGATAACGTCGGACAGCCCCAACGAGATATGTCCTTCGACGTTTTCAAAGAAACACAGTTTTGGTCGCATTGCAGCAATTCCATCTGCAATCCAGGGCCAAAGGTGCCTTGGGTCGTCTTTCCCGGCTCGCTTTCCGGCTGCTGAGAATGGCTGACAGGGGTAACCGCCAGTAAGGACGTCCACTCGATCTCGAAAGCTTTCCCAAGGGAAGGTTTTAAGATCCGTCCAAACAGGTGCTGCGTCCATGAGTCCCGCTTCCATTTTTGCAACCAAGTTCGCAATGGCGAAAGCTTCGATCTCACAAAGAGCGACTGAGCGCAAAGCTGGGAGGACTCGTTTAAGTCCAAGCTCAATCCCTCCGTATCCTGCACAGAGGCCAACGTGTGTAATTGTTTCGGTAGTATCCACATTAGCGCATTCCATTACCTGGCCTTGCAGACGTGTGACTGTGCTGGCCCGTGTACGGCTCAAGCAAATACTTCACCTCGATAAGATCTGTCGATTGATTCTCCGGCAGAAGCATAAGCGCCTCCATCTTCGAGCCGAGTGCGTCCTTCGGGCCGATACAGACGATGTCCTGTGTCTTCTTTGGGCGTGGTAGCTCCACGTTTTGCAGCACGTTAGTGCGGCGGATGAGTACCCAGTCGCTCATGCCTCCTCCCATCTGCGTGGCAACATCACGCGCATTGTTGGTGGACCGGGCCATACATCCTGGTCGAGACACAGCTTGTACTGCGCTAGTGTCACATCGAGCTGATCGTTAGCGATGTCGATCAGTTCCGTAGAGGCCTTCACCCACTGGCTCAAGTGGGGCGCTTGCATATCGACGACGAGAAAGTAAAAGTCGATGTCCTCTTGGCCAGTGATCTGCTCAAGGCCGTAAGTGTACCAAGCAGCCTGCTTGTCGTATCCAAAGCCAAAGAACTTGTGGTCGAATTTAGAGAAGTCGCTGGTTGTTTTTAGATCCACGATAGCTGGACGACCCTTGATCTCGGTGATCATGTCGGGCCTGCCCTTACACTGCACACCATCACGCTCCCAGAACATGGATGCTTCAATGATCTTGGCTGCTGTCACCATCTCAAGCAACGGCTCAACGGCTGCACAGGCACCTTCGACACGCGCACCTTCGTCTTCAGTCAGGATAACCTTGCCGATATTCTCTTGGCAGAAGTTCTCCCACGTCAGCTTGCCTTCCTTGGTGCGACGATCACACGCTGGAGCAATAGCGTACTCGCAGCGGCCCTCAAGAGCAAGACTGTGGACAAGCGTGCCAAGCTCCATCTCGCGGCTAGGCTTCCACTCTTGACGCTCCTTCCACTTGTGATAGCTCGGGCAGACTGCAAACGAGTCGAGGCTGTGTTTTGATAGCCCCGGAGTTCCCCGATACTTCTGCATTTCCCAATTGTAGTGTATTTCGTTTTTCATTGTTTTCTTTTCTAATTACGTTTCTCCAAGCTGCTTTGATAAGGTTGCGCCGTTTGTTCTCCGGCGTCTCAATGATGCTATTGTCCGCGTTCTTAACCCACTGATCCGTTCTCCGCTTTCTCTCTAACCACTGCTCCTCTTTTGCAATGGCGTAGAATTGATTTCTTCGCCGAGTCCTAGTAAGAATCTGAAGCTTTCTGTCGTCTAAAACCTTATTCAATGCTTCCTTCATGCCCTTAGGCGCACTCTTTGCTGGAAGCATCTCTACTTGAGACGGTACATTGTAGTGTCTTTCTTTCTTTTTTTTCATATTATGGGTTAATTTCAAGCGCCCCGCAGCCGACGATCTTGCCAGCTCCGTCACGAATGAGTTTTGTTGGACTAGCCAAATCTGTCCTGTTGGGTAGTGTAGTGCGCACATAGCCAGGCACAATGTACAGCACACCATCGACAGGATCCGGCAGGTTGCTCACTTTAGCGTCTTTGCAGCACATGATGGGTACGCCATCGACGTCTGCCACTTTGCTGAGGTGTGAGTGTACTTTTACTGAGTAACCACTCGGCTCGATCACGCCATATCCTGTGATGATAATGTCGTGAGGTGTAAGGTTTACGAGTTTATTCATTTATTAAGTTTGCAATTATGTTGAGCGCAAGCATCGTCTTGCCTGACTTGGTTTCGCCACCGATGACTACGAAGTCTCCGTATCTGATCGGACAGATGTTGTCGATAGCAGAATATCCAGTCTTTATCCGCATGGACTCGTCGTCGCCTGTCTCGTAGCGTGTCAGTGCGTTGAGCAATAGCGCCTTAGTGTCCATCACCTTGGGCGGAGCAAGCTCACGAGATAGTCCTTCGACTTTCATCACCACATCACTGAGTAGCTCCGGCGTCTGAAGCGTAGAGTCACTGATTGCCATGAGCGTCTCGTAGGCCACATGCTGCAAGGTGCGACGTTTGGCCGTGTTCTTAACGATGTCTACGAGGTCGCCAATCGCCGCCGCAATAGGCATGAGCGTGTACAGGTCGCTGAGTTGGTGAAACTCTGTGCTCGGTAGAGTCTCGCGCACCTTCTCAAATACCACCCGGATCTCCGAGCTGGCATTGCGGGACTGTTGCTGCAAGATGATCTCGCACACCCGGTGACTGAGCGGGTCGAAGATGTCGCCCACCTTGAAGTTCTTCTCGCTAATGTGATGTAAGAACACCTCTGGGTGGTTGAGCGCAATCGACGCTATCCCACGCTCAGCTTCACTCGCCGTTGGCACCACCGTGTCAGGTGGCAGCTCCACCGGCCTACGCCTACCAGCTTTCTTGTGTTCCATTGGTAGACATTAAACTGTCACGCTTAAGAAGAGTCTTGATCGGTGTACGCACCATTGACGATGCACGGGAGAGCCAGCCGTTAAGGAAGCGCCCCATGCCGCGTGGAGTCTTGCGCCGGTGGGTGTCCGCCTCAAGCCAGGCGTGTGCCTTGAGTAGCTCCTGTTCGACGGTCTTCTCGCCGTAGATGATGACGAGGTCTTTCATCAAGCCTGGCGGCACCGTCCAGTCTTTGCCGTCTTGAGTCTGGAACGTCATGTTGTACATGCTAATCGTTCTGCCTACCTCGGGGTCTTTGCAGAGATCGTCCACCATTTCCTTCACGGATATGTACCGTCTGCCAGATGGCTTGAGCAATTCACGCTCCTCGTCTGTAAGCACTGGGATGCCAGCCATCGCGTCTGCTAAGTCCTGCGCAGGCTGTACTGGCTCAGGTGTCACAGGTGACTCTGGTTCACTGACGATCTGGCATGGCTCCTCAAGAGGGACGATCAGTTCGACTTTTGTGCCGGATGAGTAGGTAATGTTTATGCTGATGTTCATATTTTGTTTGCTCTGAGTTTCTCGTGATGTTCTGCGTGATGTCTCCGGCAAAACCAAATGACATCTAACTGCCTGCTGTAATCTTCGTGATGACTCTCGGACTTAAGATCCCCGCAAACAACACACGGCAATCTAACCAACGCTCCACTTCGCATCGCTCGTTCCACGGCTCGATGTGCTTTTCGCTTCTCTGGGTTTTGCAGCCTGAACTTCTTGCTGTGCTCTTTGTTATAACCGGGATTGTTATCGCGGATCTTTCTAATCCTTGCACGGTTGCATTCTCTACAGCGAGTTTCTAATCCATCTGAAAGCCGAGCATATTTCGCAAATGCTGTGAGCGGCTTCTCTTCCTTACAGATTCGACATATTTTCATTTGGTAAATGTGCGCGTTGTGCAGTCGCACCCCTGCCTGGCGCAGAATATTTAAGCCAGCTTGACAATGGTGTCTGCGACTGCGTCTAAAATGCCAGACTTCTTGACCTCAGACAAACGCTCGCAGAGTTCAACAAACTCTCGCAGTCTTACAATTTCCCGGTCGTGATCTGCGCCAACAAAGAACGTCCTTAATTCTGCCAGTTCCTTTTTGATGGCATTAACCTCGCCAAGATAATTCATCTTCAGCCCGCGCAGTTCCGCAAGATGCTTTTTGATGTTCTCACGAAATCCATCCATGTCTTTCCCAATGCCAAGGAAAAGCTGATCAATGGTAGTTCTTGCGTCTTCCGCAGCCAAAACTAGCGGTCTAGTTTCACGCGGCATCTTTTTAATCTGATCGCAGATCGCCATCGCCAAGTCTTCCATCGCGAAATGCTCTTGGTTGTTGATGATAGTTGTGCGAATTTTCCCGTTATTGTTGCCGTCTACACTGTTTATAATTTTGTTCATATAGTATTTTAGTTTGTTTTATTTTGTAACTGCTTCCATCCCATCCCTCAGCAACTTGAAAAACAGTTCGCTGCTCATCGTCACTAGCCAAGGGGTACGGTTCTTCTTGTGAGCCACAATCCAAGCCTTACCAGCACCATCGCGCTCGGCCTGCTCTGTGGCCTTGATAAGATTAAGGTTCTCGACAAACTTCACCTCTTGGTGTAGTGCTGCAAGCTCCTCGCAAATCACATCTGGCGAGTCCGTCCCTCCGGCGAACTGCTGACCACGCCTTGCGGTGAAGCCAGCAGCCCGGAGTTCGTCACGCCACATGCGCTCGCCTCTACACCCCTTGGCTCTTGAGTTTATTGGCATCGCGTTTGAGCTGTAGCCAGTGGTTTACTTCCTCAAGTGAGAAGCGTAGGCAACGCGCACTGATACGGTGATGAGGAATGCGATTCTCGCGTGCCCACTTCAACACTGTCTGAAGCGAGACGTTAGCGAGCTGGGCAATGTCTTTAGCTTTTACCATTTGAGATCATCCTCCTCTAACTCAGGGGCCTCTTCTTTAGCCTGCTTAACCTGTGCAGATGGGAACGCCTTAGCGTACCCTGCACGATCTGCGCTGATGAACAGGCTGGTAGCGATGGCCTGAAGGTGCTCTGGCGAAAGCGCCTTAACTTCCTTACCAACCCACTCAGCAGCCTTGATAGCTTCGGCCATGAGCTGTGCAGCTTGAAAGAGCGCACGCTTAGCGTCTGCTACCGTAAGCGACACAGGCGACGAAGCCTGCACTGGCTTGCGTGGGCCGGCCACTGGTGACGCGCCGCTCGCATCATCGATGATTGCCGCCTTGTCGGTGACCTTCAGCTCGTTCTCACCACTGTGCGTGGACGTCTTTACTGACAGCCCTTCAAGGCCCTTCTTGCCAGCTTGTGACTTGATGGTCACCATCTGGCCTTTAAGATCTCCCATCTCGTCCGGCAACCAGAATGACGCCTTACATTCGCCGGTGGCGTCTTGCACTACCGCGTTTTGCACGCGCCATTCACCAAACTTACCCTGCCCAGTACGGGGTGGGTAGACCGTCTTAATTGTGACTCTAATCTCACCGATGACGCTGCCATCGGCAAGGTTCGCTAAGTCTGCGATTGTTGCTACTTTCATTTTTATTAAGTTTCATCAACGGACCATCCGCTGAATGACGAGCAAACTACACGTTGCTTTTCTGCGCGCAACTACTTTTTTGCACGAATTTCGTCGTCATCGTCATCATCCTCATCATCACACTCTTCTGCCCAAGAATGCTCCAGCACACGTTCTTTGTGCATGAGGTTAATGTGCATGTCCCGAGCAAACCGATTGCCCCAACCGGCCTCGTAGCGATTCGTGTTGTCGTTGTCGTGCTCATCTTGAGCCTGCACTAGGATCTCGCCACACTCAAAGTACTCACACAGAATGTCTTTGGCTCGTTGGATGATGGCTTGGCGCTCGCGTTCTTCAGGTGTCATAGTTGGTAGTGTGTCAGTAGAACCTTCCTGCCGTCACTTGTCACTTGGTAAAAACGTTGAGCGGAAGCTTTGCGCTCACTCAGGATAGTACGCACTGCAGTACGGCCAATTCCAAGGCGATCAGCAATCTGCGTTATGGTGTACCAGCCTGCTGGAGCGGGCCTTATGTTCAAGGTCTGCGCAAGCTCCGTGAGCCAATCCTTCTTTACACCGGCAACTTGAAGCTTCCGTCCTTTAACTCTTTTGTCAGCCATACAATTGTCTCGTTGTCAGTATATTCACCCCACGCCCAGCCTCGACTCCATGCGGTGGTTGCGATCCTATTCTCCGCATAGCCAGCCATTTCTGGATCCCCTAGCCACCCAACCGAGTAGCCAGTCACCCCTTTAATGCGCCTGCCTTCAGCGATTTGTACACGGTGAATGTGCCCCATGACAAGCTTGGTGTACTTGCCATGACACATGCGCTCGGCGCTGTCTCTGAGCGCTTGCTCGCTGTGCAGATAGCCGTGTTGGAATAGAGCGTCGCCCAAGCCAACGAAACCGGTCTTAAGCTTGTAGTCGTACACCTTGCACTTGATTGACTTAGCCCGGTCGTGGATCTGATGGTACACACGAGTCGCCAGCGCAGAGATGATTGCCTTAGGATGACTCATCAGCGTGACGAGCCTAGCCTCGTGGTTGCCGAGCAGATAGTGCTGTGGTCTCAGCGCCGAGATAAATGCTAGGCCATCGTTGAGGTCAGCCTCAGGATCGACGGCAGAATCAGCGTTGTCGTTAGTGAGTGCGCCGGTGCGCAGGCACGTCATGTCAATGGCATCGCCAAGATGCAGCACCGTGTCCGGCTTCCATCGGTCACGAAAGCGGAGCACTTCCTTCAGTACAGCCTGGTCGGCCATGAAGCCATGGCTGCACGATACCGCAAGGAAGCGTTTCCACTTCCGCGTTATGTTTGCCATGAGAGCTATTTGCGCTTGCGAGCAGCCTGTTGACGAGCGGCGTCCTTCTGCACGCGATAGGCAATGGCTACAGCCTGCTTCTGTGGCTTGCCAGCGCCGATTTCACGGCGGAGGTTTTCAGTGAAAGCTTTGTCAGATGCGGAGTGCTTGAGTGGCATATGGTTATTTGGCAATATCTTTGGCTACTTTTCTAGATGCAACAGATTGAACTTCATTAAAGCTTCCAATTGCAATTGGTTTGTTTTGATTTGGCGCATACAGCTTATACTTTTTCCCGTCTTTAGAGATAGCCGTGTATCCGTAGTTTAAGTCTCGAATAACGTCACCTTCACCAAGCTGTTCTGAGTTGGTGTTGCCTAAAGCAAATGGCATCAATGCTCGCCTGAACACACCCGGTGCTGTTGCTGATGTGTAGACATTCAAGAAGCTTTTAACGCGAGAGATGTTGTTAGGGTTAATTGGGCGAAGTGCCTCCGCAGCAATCTGTGGATCAAGCAGTGCTTGGTCTAAAAGCTCAAGCGCCCTCTTTTTCACATCACCTCGCCATAAACGATCAATTGAATCTGCAACTCCAGACACAAGTCCAGGTGCTCCAGATAAACGCAGATCTGATGGCGTAATGCCTCGCGCTAGTCGTTGTATGACGCCAAGCGTATTGTTTGCTAACCCAATGTCATAAGCGGCTTCTTGTGCTTGGTTTAAACTTGTCGGAGAAACGCCGCCTGCGCCGCGCTGTCTGCGAGCAGTAACTTCAATTTGCTTTCTGGCTGTATCAAGTGCGGTGACTTCCGCTGGAGAGAAAAGCATTTCTATGACAGCTCGACTATCAGACTTGTCCACCAAGATCTTGTTCATCTTAAACAAAGACGCCTCAAGGTCGGCGTACTTGATTTTGCCGGGAACATTTCCAGAAGAAACCACCTTTCCTTGATTTCTGATTTTTGGGTTCAGATAATCCTTAACTGCATTTTTGATTCCCTCGATAACAAGCGGGTTTCCCTTAGCTCCCGCAAGCAACTCTGCCATCTTGTCTTTATTCTGAATGATGGCTTCAATTGTCTCGCTTGGTCTGCCGCCAAGGAAGGTACTGGCAGCGTTATCCGCTATTTCCTTTTGCCTGATAGCGTAGTTTGTCTTTGCCTTTTCAAGCAATGGAGTAGCAGTTTGCTTGGCTTGTTGCTTTGCAGCGGCAAGCAGCGCCTCTTGACTAGACGATGCCTTAAGCGTTTTGATGTCTAGCAACCTTGAATCCAACTCATTCGATACTGACGTAATGTTGTTGATGAGCTTTTGAACTTGGTCTTTTGCCTCAGGGAAGACGCTAAACCACTCTTTGTGCGTATCCTTGTTCATCCACGCATTCAATGCTTCAGGAGTCGCCTGCTTAACCAAAAAGTCTTGGTCTAGCTTGTTTACAATCCAAGCATTGACCGCATTTAATCCAGACTCATTGTCCATCAACGCTCGCCTAAGTCGCCGTGATTCAGCTACACCCTTGTTAAGGTACTCTTCAATAATCCTAGGCCGATCGACAGCGCCAGCCTGCTTGAGCACTCGTCCAGAAACACCATGTGTAAACTTGTCTGAGTAATCTCTCCATGCTGCATTTGCTTTTGCTACAGCAGGATAAACCTCAAGACTCTCTAAGTCTTTAGTTATTCCGTCTCTAATGAATCCAAGTGCTTTTGCTTGTTGTTTTTTACCTTCAGCATTTAACGAGCGAATAGCATCAGATAGGTCAGAGTCAAATTTCCTTATTTCACTTACACTTTGCGGTATTGGATTCCCGTCTTTATCTAAATATTGCTTAATTCCGTTTTTTATCAGGCTTGGTTTTTTGCCAGCCTTTGAAAACATGCTGTCGGCCTCTTTAAGTTTTGTGGCTAAGTTTTCTATTCCAGATTCAATATTTGGAATATTTTCAGCGCTGTATAACTCTTGAGCTTTTTGTTTAACCTCAACTTCATTTGCCTTTAAAATATCATCAACAATTTCAGACTGTTGAGCCCTTGACGAACCAGCCTCAGCTATTTTGCTTTGCGCTTCTGCAAGAGCTTTCTGTGACCTAGCGGCAGCAGTTTCTGCATTAATTAAATTTTCTTTATACGCGCCTTCGTTTGCTGCCATTTTGGCAATGGCCTGATTAATAATAGAGCTTTCTGCATCTCTGCCTTCATTTATTAAAGACTCATAAAGCAGGTCAGCTTGATCCTTAAGCTTTTGATTTTGGTCTCTAAAAAACTCCTGCGCATCTTCTGGCGTTGCCTTAGACGGCTCAAGAGCTACTCCGATGTCTTCAGCTATTCTTTTTGCGTTTGCCGTGTCACGCGCGCGGATAGTGTTAGATGCATTCCGCCGAGCCTGCTGTAGTCCAAGCAGTCCTTCGTCAGCGGAGATGTCAGCAGATAAAGGACTTACTCCTGGCGTTTGAAGTCCTGAAGCTTCTGTTGTAATTTTTGCTCTTGCCGCCTCTGGGTCTTGCGCAAGATTCCTAACAGTAGCATCCCTTGCTATCCTAGCGGCCTCCTCAAGCCTTGCCTTGCGGTTAAAGATTTGCGGCAAACTAGGGATCACGGATGCCGCCAAAGAAGCGCCAATGCCGCCTGTAATTCCCGTTACTGCCTGGGCTACTTCTCCTCCACCAAACTGCTCCGCTACATATCTTCCTGTTTCTGAAGCGGCTCCTGCTGCAATATCGCCGGCCAACTGTTGAGCTGGAGCAGCCAGCAATTGATCTGCAACGGCCTTTTGAGTTGGCCCGCCAAACATCTTTAATGCGTTTGCAATTCCAAATGTTGCAAATGTCTCCATTCCGCTTTCTGTTGCGGACTGAATAATCCTTCCAAACTCTGACTCATTCTTTGGAACGCCTGCATAATCAAAAAACTTTTCCCAAGCTTCTGATGGCGTTGTTAAGTTTGCGCCAAGAAGCCTATTCACTCCAATTACTGCCGGATCTCCAACAAGCTTGGTTAATGCCATCAATCCCATACCTCCAGCAATAGCAGTGCCTGCCGCTGCGGCTTCTGGAGCCAAGGCTAACGTAGCAAGTCCCCCAAGAACATAAGGCGCAGCACCGCGAATGGTGGGCGCAGCAGCCTGAAGTGCGCTTTCAGTTATTCCTTGTGAAAACTCTTGTGGCTGTGCCTGCATTTCGCGAATGGCGTCAGCAAGAGCTTTAGCGTCCTCTGTATTTCCAGCGGCGTCAGCCTTTACAAGTGCATTGCTAAGCTCTTCGATGGTAGCCATTATTTGTATTTCTCTAACAGTGATTCAACCTTTGGTTTAACAGTTTGCTTTTGCGTGCCTGCTACTGGCGCAGCGACATTCATTGGCATATCAAAGGTCTTCATAAAGTCAGACCCAGGAATTCGCTTTGCAAAGCTTGGACTTGTCTTGTCTATGATGTCACTTTGAATTGCCTCGTTATACGTTCTTGCGTAGTCGTTAACTGCTGACTTTGCAAATTGCGCCCACCTTTCTGGGTTTGCCGCGATTAACTCAGCGTCTCCTTTTTGAAGTCGATCCAAAAGTATTCCAACAGAATCTTTTGTCCAAGAATTACTGTTTGTCTGCCTTAAAATTTCAGGCACACTTAATAACGCTGCATTTCTTCTCAAAAATTCAGACATTTGCTCGGCGTCTTGCCCGGTCAATGACTGAAGTGTTTTTGTAATAGAAGAAACAGCATATTGCCTAGCCGCTTCTGAGTCACCAGCAGCCATGAAGTTGTCAAATGTTTTAAGCTGATTGCTAAGCAGCTTTGCAGACTTTGATGCTGCTGTATTTAATTCTTTAACACGCTCAAATGCAGCTTTGCCTTCTGGCAACTCGTCAAAAGACTTAAGCTGTTCAGCGTCAACCATCTTCTCAAGCCTATCTTTAAATATAGCTCTTATTGTTTCAGAGTGCGATGGATCATTGCGCTGAATTAAAGATGCCATTACTTGATTTGTAGCCAGCATCTTTGATCGCAAATCCTGCCTACGAAGCTCATGCTCGCGCTCTGGATACATCGGCGCTGCCTCTTGTTGCTGCGGCGACGCTGGTTGTGCGGCAACGGGAACTGTCTGAACTGGCTGCTCTACGCCAAAATCTCCACCTGAACCGCTATAACTTGTATCTACGGCATTACGCTGCGCGTTAAACGCAGCCAGCTCCTCTGGAGTCAACTGTACGACTCGGCGAGGAGAAGCCTGGGCGTACATGGCTTCCTGCTGCGGCGTAAGCGGGTAGCCCATATCAGAATCGGCGCTCATAGCTTGCCGTGGCGGCTGCTGTCTGCTTGCCATGTAGTAATCAGCCAATCCGGCCAACGGCCTAGCAACTCCTCTAGTGGCAATGTTGTCTGGTATGTAGTCGGATAATGGCATTGTATTAAAAATTAACGGCCTAGACTTGCATTATATTCATCCATTAATGCTTGAGGCACTGGCCCTCTCCCGCTCCAACCTCGCTGCCTAAGGAACTCTGCGAGATCTGTTGCGGGTTGAGTAGTGTCTTGTCCTTGCATTGATTGATCTACTGGCACAACCGCCGCAGGTGCTTGCAATCCCGTTGGTTTGGGATTCCATATAGAGTCAATAGCAGATCCAACTCCACTCAAGTCTAGCGGCGGCTTCCGTGTTGCTTGCGCCCTTCCACTTACTTCCGCCTTAATCTGATCCATTTTATAGCTCTGCCCAACGGCTGCTCCAAGGTATGATTTAGCTGAGTTATAAAATGACGCCCTATCCATCAAGCTTGCCTTTGGATCAGTCTCGATAGCTTGACGTTGAGCATCGAATTTACTGGCAACTTCCGGGGGAAGATAGTCCTTAAAGGTATCAAATGCAGCCGCATCAGCCTTCACTTGTGACTGCATCTTTTTATAGTCACCGACGGCTGCTCCAATCTTTTCAATTCCCTGCCCAATAGATTTTCCCATTTGAGCTTGAGCGTCTGCTTGTATCTTTGCTGCGTTAGCAGCAGCAGCCATATATGCTTCCGTAGGGAAGCTCATGTTTGATGTTGGCGTGCCTTGGTATGGGTTACGAGGTTGCATAAAATTTGGTTCTAGCTTCTAAACAAAGTGGGCTGCCTTTCTCAAAACGCTGACAGGCTTGCGGTCTATGCTCATAGATTGTACACGAAACTTCCTGCCCAACAACTCCCGAAAGCGCAATACAGCGCGTTCCAACGCACTTAAGCAGTGGCAGATCGTCCCGGATGTACTCTGGTGGTATGTTGGTTGCATCGGATCTATCTTTACGCAGAATTGGCCAACTGGCTTTGTGGCTGCAACATGCCCCGCATGTCTGGCAATTCAGTTCTGACGTTACAGTACGGCAAGACGGGGTGCTCGTGTAGGACATGCTCATGCAGGTTCTCTACGTCGATTTGCAGCTTTGGGCAATGCACAAATGCAGATTCCCTGCGGTCGATGCAACGAAAGCAGGCATGAACATAGTCGCTGTTCATGTGTTTGTCTGGCTTGGAAACAACATCAGCGTTGTACCTGTATTTGTCGTACTTAATGTTGTTTGATGTGATGTATGCGGCTACATCTTCATCGTTCCATTCACGAAGCGGATACCATATTTCCGTTCCATGTCCAATTACCTTCATGTCAATCATTAATGGAATTGGTCCAGTTAATGGGTCTTCGTCGCTATTTTTGTGTCCGCAAAACAAAACGTCAAAATCATTTGCAACATGTGCTTTAGGTCTATAAAGCCATTCTTTCCCGCACACCCATGGCTTGGCAGGATCCATGACTTCCGTGCCGCGCATAACTTTAATTTGACCGGTCCCAACAGAATAAGTTTCACAAACGTCAATCCGATCTTTTCCGTGAGTTAAGGCAATAGATGCTGGAACCCAATCATGCACAGTCAACTTAAGCTGCTCCTGCACTTCATGGTGGTGCTTGTATTTGTGCGAAAGAAACGGAAGCTTAAAATGAATGACTTCTATGTTTGGATAAACTTTTAAACACAAGTCTAACAACACAGTAGAGTCTTTGCCTCCACTCCAAAGCACAGCGGGACGCCTGGCCTTTAATAAGGCTTTTTTTATTATGCTTATTGAACGCATTAGTTTTATTAATACATAGCAGCAGCAGTCATTGCTGCGTTCATCATTTGTCCCTTTGCTGCGGTATTGCCAGCAGCCATTGTAGCATTTGCTTGAATAGTAGCATTACGCTCAGCCATGCCTGCTTGATATGGCATAAATGCAGTCTGAAACGACATTGAGCTTTCCGGGTTATACAAAGCAGGGCCTGACGCTTGCTGCCCTCCAAGCGCAAATTGTTGCGCTTGTGGAACTGCATTGGATAAGATTGGCTGGTTATAGAACGCCTGCAAGATCGGAGCTTGCGCTCCTTGAAGTGAAGCCATTGCCGATGCTGCAAGTTGAGCCCTTTGAGCCTGAAGTCCAAGCATGGATTGCTGGCCTGCAATTCCTTGTTGAGTGCGCTGTAGGGCTTGCTGTAAGGCTTGATTTTGCGTCTGTTGCGCCAGCCCTTCTTTACCCATTGCTTGCTGGTACTGTTGGCCCTGAAGGTTTATTCCAAGCTCTTGCAAGCCCAGCCGCTGTCCATACTCTTGAGCTTGAGACTGGCGTAGAATGTCTTCTTGAGTCATTCCCTGCGCAAACTGTTGACCTTGAGCTTCCGCCAACGCCTGTTCTTTAGCTCCAAGTTGACTAAATTGTTGAGCCTGCGCCATCCGGGCCATGTCTTCCTGAGACATTGCCTGGCCAAACTGCTGTCCTTGCGCCCCAAGATTGTATGCCTCTGCTCCGGCCTGCCGCTGGTATGCTTGCTGTAGTGCAGGGGTGTAAAGATTTGATATAGTTCCAGCAGCTTGAGCGGCTGCTGCTTGTCTTTCTCTATACCGTTGATTTCCAAGTTCAGCTCGATTTAAAATTTCAGCTTGAATTGCCTGTGGTCCAAGCGCAGTTCCTCTTGCGGCATACGCTTCTCTAGCGGACTGAGTAGCCAAACGCGCTTCCTCTGGAGTAAGTGATCTTCCAGCCGCTAAATCTTGTTGAGCTTGTTTAGATAAACCCTCGGCTATTTTTGAAACTCCAGGCATCTGATTCATGTACGAACCAACCAGCCCAGTATCAATCTGCCCAAGCTGAGACTGCGTTTGAGGCCCCCTGACTTGCCCTGTGTAAAGTCCAGACTGATATGAAGGTTGATTTAAAAACTCTTGCCCTACTTGGTAGGGAGCGGCTGTAGTTCCGCCAAACTTGTACGCCTGCATTCCACCCAGCGTAAGATCAGCAGACGGCCCACCAACCTGACCAACATATTGGCCGTAGCTAGGGCCACCAACGGCCTGTTCGTATGCTGTATATGTTGGCTGAGCAAGCGATTGTTCGGTTGCGGTTTTTGCCAGTTGCCCCATTCCAGCTACAGCCTCTTCGTATCCAGGCGTAAGCTGATTAAATGCCTGCTTGTAGGCGCTTAACCCAAGTTCTGGAGAAGTAATTTGCTCAAGCTCTCCTCGCCTAAGCCTTGCTTCGTAATCCGTTTCAATCCCAGCTATCTGCGGATATGACTTAGCAAGTTGGCCCATTTGCCCAGAGAGCAAAATGTCATTAACTTGATTTTGAAGATTAGCGTACCCTATTTGGCCATAAAGAGGATTTGCCTCTGAAGCATAAAGTTCAGGAGCAAGCGCCATTTGAGCCCTTAGCGTGTCTGCCGTAATTTTAGAATAATCTGGCGGAGGAGGCGCTGCGGGCGGCGGCGCGGGCTTTTTATTATCAAATATACCACCTAAAAACCAACTTCTAAAGCCACCCATAAAATGTATTTTCTAGTTAAAACTCTAGCGCAATAATATTATTATGCAATACACTATAAACTAAAACAGCCCCCAGTGCGCCGGAAGCGTTGGATTATCTTGCAATGCAATTATTGTGAATCCCTGTGTGCCAGTTGTCGCTGTTGCTGTCACGATATCTGTAGTGCTACCACTGGCTTGAATCTTAATCGTGGCGCTTCCAAGGAACGTAGCTTTAAACTCAAACACTACGCCTTGTCGTGATGTGTTTGGCAGTTTGACTGTAATTAATGCGCCTGAGTTCAAGCTATACTTGAAATATCCAGACAAAGAAGTCAAAGCAGGGATTGCAATAGTCTGCGTTCCAGAATAAGCAGCAGGAGCTGAATATGAAGCCAGAGGAACAGTTGCCAAAGTAATAGTCGCCGGTCCGTTTGTAACCGTAATTCCATTCCCTGCCGTTAAGGTTGCTCTAGCAAACTGAGATGTGGCGGTATTACCAATCAATAACTGCCCGTTTGTTGCTCCAGATAAAGCGCCAGTAACCGCTTGGTTAAGCGTTGCCTTTCTTAAGGCAAGGCCAGTCTCTAGGATAACCTGTGCGGACGAAAGCGAGTTGATCTGTGCTGTAGTAATCGATGCCTGCTCAGTAATTGCGCCAACTAGCAACGTCGCATTGTCAACGTGTGCGTTTAAGTTATCAATTGTTACGGTAGGATTTCCTGCCGAATATGTCGTGCCTTTGTTAATTTGAGCCATAATTACTCCTGACTGATCATTGGTCTGCTGGCACTAATAGCATGTACTGTAATACCTTTCAAGGCTGGTCTTCCGTACAGGAACTGAACTGTAAAATCCACAGAAGACCCGCGCATGGCTATCCTCGGTCTAAGCGTGCCATCTGAGTTGCCGCTGAAATTGTAAGACAAAATGTCCTGTGTAGCGTCTGGGTCGTGTGTTGTTGCTGATAACGACAGTAAGTCTCCAGAAACATTATTAAACTGAAACTCAGCGCGACTGTACCGTTTTTCCGATAATGAGCCAAACGTAAACTCTCGGCTACGAACAAATGACTCAATTTGATTAACAACGCCACCTGCGTTTAGATCTTCAGACAAATTAAACGGCAATATAGCCCCTTCTCCTCCGGCATATATGTCTCCAGACTCTCGTTCTCCTTCAAGAAACACGCCGCCAAACTCTTCTGGGATGCTTCCATTAAAGTTGGTCAAAATAAACAACCTGCGCTGATACCCGTACAAAGCAACAAGCAAATTGTCAGCATTTAGTCCATGAGGATAAACGTCTATGCTTTCCCAGTTTTTATTTAACAGGTTGTAAACTAAAATTCTATTGTTTCTGCTTTGCGGTAGCCCTGGAGTTGGCGGCTCAATAATTGGAACAGCAATGTAAAACCTATTATCGTAATAACTAGCAATAGAATTTGCCACGAGACTGTAGTCGATTCCCTCAAAGAAATCAGCAATAGGCTCGCTAAGTGGCATTGTGTTTCCGATGACTTTAAGGTCAAGCTGCGGCGTCAAAAGGTATACGCCTTTTGCTGACAAAAACAAAACGTACTGTCCGGCGTTGACAATCGTTCTCCTAGCTAAACAGCCAAGCTGGTTTGTAATGACGGTAATTTGGCTTTTATCTGGAACCGTAATATCAAATCTAGGGTCGATATATGCTAGATAGATTGAGTTCCGCATGAATACCAAGAACTGATTCTCAATCCACGGCAAAAATCCAACGATGGAATCGTTTCCTCCTTGGTTTATTAAAAAAATATTGAGCTGAAGATCAAACTGCTCAGACAAGATGTCAGAAACAAAAACTTCTTGATTTGCCCCCTTAACAATTATCCTGTTTTGAAAATATAGGCCAAAGTCACCGGGAGGAACCGATTCTGTAAGGTATGTTATATCCGTGCTTGGCGGAGTTGGATTAGTGTATCTCTGAGAAGCAGCAGTAAACGTCAACGTATTGGAATCCCATATCAACGGAGGCTTACCCCTGACAGTCGTAAACCCAGTAAGTGCTGAA
>Ga0315904_10005015_pt1 | contig 18517 bp, 15 predicted proteins | sample LakEriMetagenome_6_FD_203529 | JGI IMG/M metagenome (GOLD analysis project Ga0315904, IMG submission 203529) | Freshwater fungal communities from buoy surface, Lake Erie, Ohio, United States - Buoy 12 MA120 | ecosystem: Environmental > Aquatic > Freshwater > Lake | place: USA: Lake Erie, Ohio...
TGGACTAAAATACCTACTATCCCACTATCCCACTATCCCACTATCCCACTATCCCACTATCCCACTATCCCACTATCCTACTATCCCACTATCCCACTAACTTTACCCTTCAGTTCCCGGATCATCTCTTCAGGTCCTGTTGCTGAAAAAACCGTATTACCTGCTACGAGAACATCTGCTCCTGTGGCAATCAACTGGCCTGCGTTTTGAAGATCCACGCCTCCGTCGATTTCTATTAAAGCAGAAGATTTTTTTTCTGAAATCATTCTCTTCAGTTCCGCCACTTTGGAAAAAGTATTCTGAATGAATTTTTGTCCTCCGAAACCGGGGTTCACCGACATCATGCAAACCAGATCAATATCAGCGATGATCTCACTCAGATGAGAAACAGGAGTATGAGGATTGATGGCTACTCCCGCTTTGGCTCCGGTGCTTTTGATAAGCTGAATGCTGCGGTGAAGATGGTGACAGGCTTCGATGTGTACTGAAATTACATCCGCACCGGCATCACGGAACTCCTTGATGTATCTGTCAGGATCAACAATCATCAGATGCACGTCAAGAGGTTTCTTCGCATGCTTCTTCACCGCTTTGATCACCGGAAAACCAAATGAAATATTCGGCACAAATTTTCCGTCCATCACATCCAGATGAAACCAGTCGGCCTCACTGCGGTTGATCATTTCAATATCGCGTTCCAGATTGGCGAAATCAGCGGATAGGAGGGAAGGTGCGAGAAGCATTGCTTTAAAAGGTTTTCAGGTCTGAGTTTATTCTTGAGTTGGTGACTGCAGCAGCACATTTAACTTGTCGAATGTGGCAGTAGCGGGATTTATTGCCAACCAAATTACATTAATCAACATCCATTGACTAATGACTAATGACTAATGACTAATGACTAATGACTAATGACTAATGACTAATGACTAATGACTAATGACTAATGACTAATGACTAATGACTTTTACGATACAAAATTAAATAAAAAACCCCTCCGTTTCGGGAAGGGTCTTGGGGTATAGCTACCTTTGTTCGGTATTTTATTGTCCCAGATAGGTTTTGAGGATCTTGCTCCTGGAAGTGTGTTTTAGTCTGCGGATGGCTTTTTCCTTGATCTGACGGACTCTCTCGCGAGTCAGCTCAAAGCGCTCACCGATTTCTTCCAGTGTCATCGCGGGACCATCCACTAACCCGTAGTACAAGCGTATTATATCAGCTTCACGTGGGGTGAGTGTTCCGAGTGCCCGGTCGATTTCTCTGCGTAGCGATTCAGTGATCAGACTGGTTTCAGGCGATTGCCCTTCTTCGCCCGGAATCAGATCCAGCAAGCTGCCGTCTTCACCCTGCATGATCGGTGCATCCATCGAAATGTGCCTGCCTGAACTTCTCATGGTGTCGCGTACATCATCGGAAGAGATTTCGAGCACTTTGGAGATTTCCTCATTAGTCGGCTCTCTTTCAAAATCCTGCTCCAGCTGTGCGAAGGTTTTATTGATCTTATTAATGAAGCCAATCTTGTTCAATGGCAATCGTACAATTCTTGATTGCTCCGCAAGTGATTGTAATATCGACTGACGAATCCACCATACGGCATATGAAATGAATTTGAATCCACGCGTTTCATCAAAGCGTTGTGCAGCCTTGATCAGACCGAGATTTCCTTCGTTGATCAGATCGCCAAGGGTGAGTCCCTGATTCTGATATTGTTTTGCAACAGATACCACAAACCTTAGATTGGCCTTGGTCAGAATTTCAAGGGCCTTTTGATCGCCTTGTTTGATCCTCTTGGCCAGCTCGACTTCCTGCTCGGTATTAATAAGAGTTACTTTTCCGATTTCCTGAAGATATTTGTCGAGCGACTCCGATTCCCTGTTGGTAACCTGCTTGGTAATTTTTAAATGTCTCATCGTTTTCTTTTCCTGTCTTAATGTGTGTTGAGGTCGTGTAACGCCCGCCACTGATTGTGGTTTCAAAACAGGAACCCGGGATGGTTTGCGATGATGTAAGAAATGGCATTCAGGATGGCTAAAATGGCCTGAATACTTCTTAAAATGTAAGAAAACCCGCACCATGTGCGGGTTTTTGAGGGTTTCTGACTAAATATAAAAAGGCAAGGAATGGCAATATTTCAGCCCGGAATTATTCCTGATCTCCGGTAGGAACCTTGCGCTGGGGCTTGCCACCCTGATGCTGCTGTCCACCGGATTCGGCCTGTTCAGGACGCGGCTGGTGACCACCCGGTTTTGGAATCAGTGCTTTTTTGGAAAGTTTCAGTTTACCGGTTTTCTTGTCTATTTCAATAAGCTTTACCTTAATGATATCACCTTCCTTGAACACGCCATCCATGGTTTCAAGTCTGTCCCATGAGATTTCTGAGATATGGAGCAATCCGTCCTTACCGGGCATGATCTCAACAAAGGCGCCATAGGCCATGATAGAGCGAACCTTACCATCGTAAACTTCACCCACTTCCGGAACGGCTACGATACCTCTGATACGGCGTAAAACCTCATCAATGGAAGCTTTATCCGCGGAAGCGATCTCAACATAACCTGAACCGTCTCTCTCTTCAATTGAGATGGAAGCGCCGGTTTCACGCTGCATCTCCTGGATGATCTTTCCGCCTGGTCCGATAATGGCACCGATGAATTCTTTATCGACACGGATGGTTTCAATGCGTGGTGCATGCGGCTTGTAGTCGGCAGCAGGAGCACTGATGGTTTCATTCATTTTGGAAAGGATGTGCAGCCTTCCGTCGCGGGCCTGTTTGAGGGCCTGGAGCATGATGTCGTATGGCAGACCGTCTACCTTAAGGTCCATTTGTGTGGCACAGATACCTTTTGAAGTACCGGTAACCTTAAAGTCCATATCACCCAGGTGATCTTCATCGCCGAGGATATCAGAAAGTACCGCAAAACGTGAACCGTCAGTGATCAGTCCCATGGCAATACCTGAAATGGCGGATTTGATTTTCACCCCGGCATCCATCAGCGCAAGCGAACCGGCGCAGACTGTTGCCATGGAAGACGAACCGTTTGATTCCAGGATATCGGAAACAACACGAAGGGTGTAGGGATTTTCTTCCTGAGAAGGCAATACTTTCTTAATAGACCTCATGGCGAGGTTTCCGTGGCCCACCTCACGACGACCCAATCCTCTGTTTGGCTTCACTTCACCGGTTGAGAATCCGGGGAAATTGTAGTGAAGGAGGAATTTATTGGTGCCGTGGAACATGGCTCCGTCAATGATTTGCTCATCGAGTTTGGAACCTAAGGTAACAGTGGTCAGCGACTGAGTTTCGCCTCTTGTAAATACGGCAGAACCGTGTGGTGAAGGCAGGTAGCCAACTTCACTCCAGATCGGACGAATATCAGTAGTACCGCGGCCGTCTAGACGCTTTTTGGTATCGAGCATCATGGTACGCACTGCTTCTTTCTCTACATCGTGGAAATAATGGTTGATGAGGCCTTCTTTTTCTTTCAATTCTTCAGGAGTGAATCCGGCTTTGAATTCATCAAGGATGGCATTGAAACCTTCACGGCGTGCATTTTTGTTATCGTTTCCTTTCGAAGCGAAGTCATATACCTTCTGGTAAGTGGCCTCACGTACTTTGGCACGAAGCTCTTCGTCATGAACCTCATGGCTGTATTCGCGCTTTGGGGCACTGCCGGTCATTTCACGGAATTCAAGCTGTGCCTGACATTGTAATTTGATGGCTTCGTGAGCAAACTTGATGGCTTCAACCATTTCCTCTTCAGAGATTTCATTCATCTCACCTTCCACCATCACCACGTCCTTCATACTGCCGGCTACGATCAGATCAATATCCGCACGCTCCGTATCGGAAATAGTAGGGTTGATCTGAAGTTTTCCGTCAATGCGTCCTACCCTGACTTCTGAAATGGGGCCATTGAACGGGATATCTGATATGGTGAGAGCAGCAGAGGCGGCAAGTCCTGCCAAAGCATCGGGTGCTACATCCTTATCAGCGGAGATGAGTGAAATCATCACCTGAGTGTCTGCATGATAATCATCGGGGAACAGGGGGCGAAGCGCACGGTCAACAATCCGGGAAATGAGAATTTCATATTCTGACAAGCGGGCTTCACGCTTGAAAAATCCTCCGGGGAAACGACCTACTGCGGCATATTTCTCCTGGTAATCTACGGATAACGGAAGGAAATCGGCGCCTTCTTTCGCTTTGGGACTGGATACTACCGTAGCGAGTACCATGCAGTCGCCCATTCTGACTACTACTGAACCATCAGCCTGCTTGGCAAGCTTTCCGGTTTCCATTGAAATTGTCCTGCCGTCGGCAAGCTGAAAAGTCTTGGTAATTGGTGTTTTTGACATCTTTTTTCTTTTTAATTAGACCACGTTATAACGAAAAAAAGGCAATTCCATAATTGCCTTTAATTTCAATATCTGATATTTATGAATATTTTATTTTCGGATGTTAAGGTCACCGATGATCTTCCTGTACCGGGTAATGTCGGTATGCATGAGGAAATCGAGCAGACTGCGGCGCTTTCCTACCAGTCTGATGAGAGCACGCTGGGTAGAAAAATCTTTTTTCTGAGTTTTAAGATGCTCGGTCAGTGAGTTGATCCTTTCGGTAAACATGGCAATCTGCGCTTCAGCCGAACCGGTGTTAGCTGGTGAATTTCCGAATTTGGTGAAGAGTTCCTTTTTTGCCTCTGAACTAAGTTGCATGGTAATAATGTTGATAATGAATTTTTAAAACGGACTGCAAAGATAGTGAACAGCAGTCAATTGACAAATTTTTCAGGATTAATTTTTGAAAAAGCCCAAAAGCTGTGAGGTCTTGTTTTTCAATTCATTACGAGGTACGATCATGTCCAGGAAACCGTGCTCCAATACAAATTCGGCGGTTTGGAATCCTTTTGGAAGGTCTTTGCCGATGGTTTCCTTGACTACCCTGGGGCCGGCAAAAGCGATGAGTGCTCCCGGTTCAGCGATATTCAGATCTCCAAGCATGGCAAAGGAGGCAGTTACACCTCCGGTGGTTGGATCCGTCAACAGTGAAATGTAAGGGAGCTTGGCTTCTGATAATTTGGTGAGTTTGGCGGAAGTTTTGGCCATCTGCATGAGCGAAAAAGCGGCCTCCATCATCCTGGCCCCTCCTGATTTGGAAATAATCATCAGCGGAAGCTTTTTCTCGATGCAGACATCAATGGCCCTTGAAATTTTTTCGCCCACCACGGAGCCCATAGAACCACCGATGAACTGAAAGTCCATGCAGCACACCATTAAATCGTTACCATTTACCTTGCCCGAGGCGGTTCTGATAGCGTCCTTGAGCTGCGATTTATTGATAGTGTCGCGAAGCCTGTCGGTGTATTTTTTGGTATCGGTGAAATTAAGAGGGTCGCCTGAGATCAGATTGGCGTTGTATTCGGTGAATTGATTGTCATCAAACAAAATCTCAAAATACTGTTCCGAGCCGATTCTTTCGTGAAAGCCGCATTTGTTACAAACGTAGAAATTGTCGGAATGCTCCTTGGAGGGCTGGATAGCCTTGCAGGACGGACATTTGTACCAAAGTCCTTCAGGTGTTTCCTTCTTTTCACGAGTGGAGGTCGTGATGCCTTCCTTGATCCTTTTAAACCAACTCATGGTGTTCGGTTTTCAGTATAAGAATGATCAGGCTACAGTAATTTCAGGATTGAGATAAACATCCTGAATGGCGTTCAGCAATTCAATTCCCTCTTTCATTGGTTTCTGGAATGATTTCCTTCCGGAGATCAAACCTTGTCCGCCGGCTCTTTTATTGATCACAGCAGTGGTTACTGCTTCGGCGAGATCGGTGGCGCCTTTAGATTCACCTCCTGAATTAATGAGTCCTGCACGGCCCATATAGCAGTTGGCTACCTGGTAGCGGGTCAGGTCAATCGGGTTATCGGAAGTGAGTTGTTCGTAAACTTTCTTATGGGTTTTGCCAAACGCGAGCGCATTGTAACCACCGTTGTTGGTTGGCAGTTTTTGCTTGATGATATCAGCCTGGATGGTCACACCAAGATGGTTGGCCTGAGCTGTCAGGTCTGCAGAGGTATGATAGTCCACACCGTCCTTCTTAAACCCGCTGTTACGCAGGTAACACCAGAGAATGGTAGCCATTCCCAATTCGTGGGCTCTGGCAAATGCTTCAGCAACTTCAACTATCTGACGTGAGGATTCCGCTGAACCAAAATAGATGGTGGCACCTACTGCGGCTGCGCCCATTTCGTAAGCTTCCTCTACCGCTCCGAACATGATCTGATCGTAGCGATTGGGATATGAAATGAACTCATTGTGGTTGATCTTAACAACAAACGGGATTTTGTGAGCGTATTTTCTGGAAACGGAGGCCAGAACACCATAAGTTGAAGCGACAGCGTTACATCCGCCTTCCATGGCAAGCTTTACGATGTTTTCCGGATCAAAATAAATGGGGTTGGGAGCAAAAGATGCACCCGCAGAGTGTTCGATGCCCTGATCTACCGGAAGAATGGAGAGATAGCCCGAACCTGCAAGTCTGCCATGGTTGTACATCCACTGCAGATTTCCCAGAACGCGGTTATTACGGTTCGTATTGATGAAAATGCGATCAACGAAATCAGATGATGGCAAATGAAGCTGATCTTTTGAAATGGTCTTGCATTCATGTTTGAGCAATGATGCTCCGTCTTTACCTAACAGTTCTTCAATTTTGGCGGTGGTAAGCATGTTTTTAAAAATTGTTGAGGATCGCTTGTGAATTTAAGAGGGCAAAACTACTAAAATTATTTATTCGCCCCTACAAAGGTAAAATACTGCAAATCAGTTGGTTGTTTTCTGATTTAGAATATGGGTTGCCGCAGTGCAAAATAAGATCTGATTTTACGCGAGGAGGTCAGAAAGGATAACCAATTCCCAGATTGAGAACGGTGTCCTTGAGTTTGTAATTATTGATGACCCACCTTTTGCGGAGCGGCATGGCGGGATTCCGTAATGGAGCTCCGGCATCCAGCCTGATGACGAAGAATGTAAGGTCCAGCCTGATGCCCAGACCCGTTCCTAAAGCCAGTTCATTAATGGCATTTTCCCACCTGAATCTTCCTCCGGGCTGACTCCGGTCGGTTTTTCTGAGCCATACATTACCGGCATCTATGAATGCCGCTCCTTCCAGGAATTTAAAAATATCAGATCTGATCTCAGCGTTGAAATTGATTTTGATGTCGCCAACGCTTTCAATGAATTCTTCAGAATCGAATGAGCCCGGTCCGATTGTCCTTACCCTGAAAGCCCTCAGGTCGTTGGAACCACCGGCAAAAAATGTTTTTTCATAAGGCATCGCTGCTGAGTTGAGATAGGAAATGCCCATGCCGGCATTGAAACGGTATACCAGCATATTGTGTTCGTCAAAAACCTGATAATAGCGGAAGTCTACTTCGGGAAGAACATACTGCGAGTAGCTGATGCCCAGTAAGTCGTATGATGTGGTGTCGCGGTAATTGCTTCTGGTTAATTTATCATACAATCTCATGGAGTTACCGGCCACTTCCATGGTGAATCGGAAAAACATGAAATCGTTAAGGCTGCCTTGTTCCTGAGAATTATAAATGAAGGCGTAACGCCCGTTAGTGATGAGAATGTTTTGATAATACTGGTCAAGCCGGGGATCATCCCGCTCTCTGAGCTTTTCGCGGAAGGCATTGGTGAGATTAAAGTTAGAATAGTTGATTTCGGCAGGGTAAATGAAATGACGTTTGTATTTGGTTTCCCTGAATTCTATTCCGGTTGAAAAGACCAGTAAATGCCGGATGTATTCAGGTCGTTGCTGATAGTTGTACTGAGTTTTGAAAACCGTTACCGGGTTGGCTGAGCGGCTTTTGTTCAGACTTTTCACAGGCCAGAGCATTCTTGGAATCCGAATGCTTAGCTCAGGACCCAGTTCAATGCTGTTAAAGGGGCCTTTCAGTTCCTGTTCAACAAATTCAGGGATCCTTTCCGCTTTTGCCCTGAGGCCGATTTCAAGAGATTCAGCCCCCCTGAAAGTATTTTTGTTTCTGTAGGTCAAAGACCCTCCCACGCCCAGATTGCCGCCGTTATGTGTTCCTTCTACCTCGAATTTATAATCCTGACGTGGCGCAGGGCTCAATTCTATATAGCTGTTGAGCCAATTGCCGGAAACAGAGTCGTCTTTTGTGATTTCGTATCTGATATTGACAAATCTGAATGTTGAAAGACTGGTCAGTGACCGGTATGTGAAATCCGAATTGTTGATTTTGAAAAGATTTCCCTTTTCAATAAAAATCCGGGGAATCAGTGCGTCATACTTGAAGTTTGGTTTACCGGGTGCCGACAGAAAATTGTAATTCTTATACGGGATGGTATCGTGAAGCCGGAGTGATCTTTTGGAGATAGGATCGTAATCGGTTTGAATATAAACATCCTTGATCCGGTAAAGCTTATGTAATCCGGGACAGCAGGTGTCGGCAGCCGTGATGGTTGCATCCGTACCGGAAATATTCAGGACCACATCGGCTTTGTGATTACCGAGCGAGGAATCAACGTCAAAAGATATATAAGAGGGGTTGAATTCGTAATAACCGATGTTTTTCAGCTGCAGGGTGATTCTTTCCCTCTCAGCAGTAAAGTCTGAGGTTTTGAAGATATTTCCTTTTTTGAGTCTGGTGGAAGACGAATCCATCAAAACGATTTGTTTTACAACCGGGTCGCTGATAACAAATTCCACATTGTCGATGGTATAAGGAGTTCCGGAACGAATCGTATAGATCACATTCGCTTTGCGCTTTCTTTTGAATACGGTTGAATCGGTGACGGTTGCGTTAAAAAATCCTTCGTTTTGCATGAACTGGGTGATTTGCATTGAAGAACGCTTGGTCTGCGAAGAGTCAAGAATTACCGGAGCCTCACCAATGGCCCGTTTGATCCAGTTTTTGAATCCGGTAGGTTGGCCGGTGTTGGCGATGGTATAGGCGCCCAGATGAAACCTGAAAAGACCTAAAATGCGCCGGTTCGGCTTTTGTTTCAGGATCGTTCCTATAGGTTCGTTCAGTTGAGGCTGATCGTTTTTTATCGTGTTTTTATTCAGCAGATAGGATCCTTCCGGCAGTTGCTTTACAGGACTGCAGGAAGATGCCAGAAAAATAGCGGATGATACAACGATCAGCTGAGATAACCTGCTAAATTTAATGGAGAGAAAACTGGGCATATCGACTGTTCAGCCTGTTCTGATTGAGTTTGAGACAAAAATAGCACTAAAATCGTGCCGCCTCATTACTTTTGACGCCTAAACATGAAGTCTTCAACACCTTTATTTCTGCCGGCATCCAAAGCTCTCCTGAAGCAGGCCAGAAAACTGCATCAATCCGGTGAACGAAAAGAATCGGGAAGGTTCATTGCTGAAGGTATTAAGGTGGTTAAAGAACTGCTGGCTTCCCGGCTGGAGACAGTGGCTGTTTTAGGTTTTGAAGAGGAGCTTGAAGAACTTCATGAGTTGTATCCGCAAGGCTTTTATCATACTGTAAATTCTAAAGACCTGGATTATATCAGTGGTCTTAAAACTCCGAATAAAGTGGCTGCTGTTGCGGTTCAGCCTTCACCGGTTCCATTTACGGATTTGATTTCAGAATCATGTTTATTGCTGGACCACATTTCGGATCCCGGAAATATGGGTACCATTATCCGAACTGCAGAGTGGTTTGGTGTCAGGAATATTATTTGCTCTTTTGATTCAGCAGATTGCTGGTCACCCAAAGTGGTACAGAGTTCCATGGGATCATTATTCAGGTCACACCTGGTTTATGCTGATCTGAAGGAAGTAGTAAACAGCATCCTGTTAAAGGGAACACTTCGCTTACTGGGTGCTTCACTGGACGGCAGTAAACTGACCTCCGACAAATCGTTGCCATTTGCTCTTGTGATCGGCAGCGAATCGCACGGAATCAGCAGTGAATTGCTGGAAATGCTTCCTGAAAAGGTTAAAATACCCGGTTCCCCGGAAGCGAAAACCGAATCATTGAATGCAGCAGTGGCATGCGGAATCATTCTTCACTCCCTTGCTAAAAAATAAAAAGCCCGGAGATAAATCCGGGCTATCGGTTGATATCAGATAAAAAGGTTTGGTTCAGTTTAATTTGCTTGGTACAACCATGATGAATTCAGGTATTCGGACATAAAACAACTTTTTGTCTTCTGCGCGCTCCATCAGGTAAGTGCCGTACATTTTTCCGATCTCAGTATTCAGGTTACAACCGGATACATAACGGTAAGTTTCGCCTTGTCCAAGATAAGGCTGTTCACCAACAACGCCTTCTCCCTCTACTTCACGACGGGTATTATCAGAGTCGATGATATACCAGTGCCTTCTTTTCAGTCTGACCGTATCTCCGCTTTCGTTAAGAATGGTAATCCTGTAAGCGAATACAAAGTGAGACTGGGAAGGATTGCTGTGAGTAGGCTGATAGAAAGTTTCTACGCTGACCTTTATTCCTGCTGTAACTTCAGTTATCATGCTGCTGATAATTGTAGGTGTTTGTCTTACCAAAAGTATAAACCTTCAATTACAATGAGAAGCATTTTTGACCAATAGAATCGAAATCTGGGTGAAAGTGCTAAAAAACCTCTCCGGAATTCATCTCAGCGATACTGAAATTTCTGATATCCAATCAGCTGATCAACTCGGCTTCCGGTGGCCCGGTGATAGACCAGGACAGAGTATTCGTTACGCGTTTCAAAGTGGTTCCCCTCTGCAACTGTTTCATCTGCAACAGTTTTACCGTCTTCCAAAAAGGCATACTGGTAATCGTAATAACCCTGTTTCAGGTAAAGAATTGCCTCATACCGGCCTTCATCGTAATTGTACTCCATTTTGTTGTTGCTACTGAGCCTCCAGTCTGATAAGCCCCCGAAAACATAGAAGTTCCCGTTTGCAAGAATGTCGTGTTTGAGCCTGAATTTGACCTTAACGTATTCACCTTCAAGGTGATCGTCGCGTCCATCCTGGTTTCTGATCAGGTATTTGCCATTGATATCATTCTCAACAGAATACCGGCTGAATGACCTGCTGATCTCTGGCAGCAGCATCACCGTAAATCCGTCGGTTCCTTTCAGGATGGTTTCCACATACTGAGTGTAGATGCGCAGTGTCCTGATATCGAACGTTCTGTACTCATTACCTCCGTTAAAGGTATTTTCATCGTCGTATTCGTATTCCAGCAGGTTGTCTTTGAGAAAAAGGGGTTTAAGACCAAAGATGGCATTGTCCCACCTTCCGTTTTGCTGAACGACTACTTTGATTTCATCAAAAGGATTCGAAACCTGAACTCCGCGGTAGGCCACGGAAAAATCAACCTCCTGTCGCGATTCACGGTCCTGAACAATGGTGGCCCGGTGCACATTTCCTTCTATCACGGTTCTGTTATTAACCACCATGAGTCGCCGTGTGATCACCGGATTGTCGCGGTCCCCTTCAATGAATACTTTGAGCAGGTAGTTGCCCGGTAAGACCGGCCTTACTTCCCCTCCGGGGATGATCAGCCTGTAATGGGTGTAAGGTTGAAGGGTATTAAAGGAGGTACGATAGTCGGTAATGCGGTCCTCTTCAAATCCCTGCAGATACTCGTTGGCGAAAATATTGGATGGAGTCCAGTCGTGATTGCAGTGAATCAACGTGTAGCTGTAATTCTTGTAATCTCCGTCAAGATCATCAAATGAAAAGATCAGCCGGTCATCCTTACCAATGTCAATGACCGGATCCGACAACCGGAGATTTTCCTGCTCGAGGATTACCGTTCGGATGTTGTCTTTATAGATGTAGTTTTCATACCTCAGGTAACCTTCGCGGTAATAGTCGCTGTTTTCCTGTGCAGCTGCAGCGTAAAACAGGATACAAAAAAGTGATAATATGACGTATTGAATTTTCATGCTTCCATTTCCAGCATTTTAGAGAAAACAGATTCCCATTCATTCTGAGTTTCCCTGATTGCCGATTCGGTTTGAGTGAATTTTTGTTGCAATTCAGCTGTTTTCATATGGTCGGAATACACGGAAGGATCTGAAAGTTGTGCTGATAATTCGTCGCGTTGCCGGTTCAGGTTTTCGAGACGATCTTCCAGAGATTTAACCTGCCTTTGAAGTTGCTGATGTTCTTTTTTCTTTTGCTTCCCGTTTTCACGATCGGACTTGTTCTCAGCTGATGCATCCGAGCCAGACTTAGATTGAGCAAGTTTAGCTGCTGCTGCCGCCGCTGCTGCCGCGACTGCTGCGGTTTTCTTTTCCTCTTCTGCTTCCCTGTTACGTTCTTTCCACTCTTCAAACTCGGCGTAGGTTCCGGGGTATTCTTTTAGCTTTTTGTCTTCTATGTACCAGATCTTATTGGCAATCTCCGCAAGGAAAAAACGATCGTGTGAAACCACCACATAAGATCCTTTGAATTTCTGCAAAACCTGAATGAGCATATTCACCGACTGGATATCAAGGTGATTGGTAGGTTCATCCAGCAGCATAAAGTTGGCTTTGGTAAGGATGGTTTTGGCCAGCGCCACGCGTGATTTCTCTCCTCCTGAAAGGACCTTGATTTTTTTGAAAACCTCATCTCCCGAAAAAAGAAACGCACCCAGTAGGGTCCTGAGTGTGGTGTCGGTTTGATCGGGTGCGCAAATTTGAAGTTCACGAAGCAAGTCGTTGTCGAGATTCAGACTTTCCAGCTGGTGCTGTGCATAAAAGGCCCGAACCACATTATAGCCGTCTTCGTATTTCCCCTCGAAAGGCTCGCTGCCGTCGATCATCCGCAATAGTGTTGACTTACCTTTACCGTTCGCTCCGATGAACGCAATCTTGTCACCACGTGTAATGGTTACATGAGTGTCGTGAAACACTTCGAGGTCTTTATATTTTTTTGATTTGATATCGAGCGTGGCAATGATTTTACCTGGCTGAGTGGTAAAGTTGAAATTGATGGCAATGGTGGCAGCCGGATCATCCACATCGTTGATTCGTTCAACTCGTTCAAGAGCTTTGATTCGAGACTGAACGGCTTTTGCTTTGGATGCTTTGGCACGGAACCTTTCGATAAAGCGTTCCTGCTGTTTGAGAAATTTCTCCTGGTTTTTGAACTGATTGCGCTGCAGTTCTTCTGCCATGGCCTTTGCTTCCAAATAGAACGAATAATTGCCGCTGTAAACCGTGATTTTGGCATTGCTGATCTCTGCAATCTTGTCTACAATGCGATCTAGAAAAAAACGATCGTGCGAAACAATCACCACGGTGCCTTCATAACTGTCGAGATATTCTTCCATCCATTCAATGGAAGGGAGGTCAAGGTGGTTGGTAGGCTCATCCAGTAATAGCAAATCGGGTTTACCTAAAAGTATTTTGGCCAGCATCACCCTCATCCGCCAGCCTCCGGAGAATTCACTTAAGGGCCGCTCCAGATCGGCTGTGGTGAAGCCAAGTCCTTCAAGGACTTCTTCTGTCTTTGATCTGATTGTATAACCGTCAAGCGCCTCGAATAGGGTTTGTGCATCGTGAAGCTTGTGAAGCACATCTTCTGAGTGATCGGTCTCCAGTAACTTGAGTAATCTGTCAATTTCAGTCGCCAGTTCATTCTGTTTGGCGAATGCTTCCATGGCAACATGAAGAATCGGATTTTTTGATTCGTAGGAGAGGAGATCCTGGTTGAGGAACCCGATGGTGAGGTCCTTGCGTTTGGTGATTTCACCTCCCGATAATTGGTATTCGCCGTTAATAATTCTGAGCAAAGTGGATTTACCTGTTCCGTTGGCTCCGATGAGTCCGATTTTCTCATTGGGCTTGATATGCCAGGAGGTATCCTTATAAAGGTATCTTGATCCGAATTCGAAACTGATGTTGTTGAGTACTAGCATGATTGCTGCAAAGGTACGAAAAAGCGGGGCTCAGTACCTTATAAAATCGCCGTAAAGCTGTTGCAAAAAGGCCTGGGCATCCAGGTAATGATCGGAAGTTTCTCCGATGGCTGCAATTCCCGGTTGCAAAGGCAACAGACTGAAGCCTGATGGAGTGATAAAACTCACCGCCATATCCTGTGAAAGATAAGCATAGTTTTTACGTTCAGAATCAAGGATGTTGACACTCCACTTGAATTCATCTGAGGAAAATCCGAGGTTTTCCAGCAGAGTGGCAGGAAGATCATGCTGGTTGGCAAGTTCTGCTATCTGCTTCCCTTTGAATTCTTCTCTCAGGGGCTTTCCGGTAATGAGTAAAGGAATTCGCCTCGATTTTGGATCGAAATAATCGCGTTTGAGCGGCAGTCTGTGTCCGTGATCGGCCAATAGCACAAATACGGTGTGATCATACCATTTTTGTTTTTTCGCCTCTTTGAAAAAATCGGCAAGACAACGATCGGTGTACCAGGCTGATTTTCTGAATTTGTCTGATTCATCCTTACCTTCATCATACGGCGTGATCATCGGTACCTCAAACGGTTCATGTGTGCTCAGCGTGAGCAAAGTGGCAAAAAAAGGCTGCTGCTGTTTTTCAAGATCCGTGATCAGTTTATCAAAAACGAATTCATCGTGAGCACCCCATTTGGAGTTCATTTTTTCAGATCCGAAATCTTCAATGCTGACCGTTTGATTGTATCCTGAATTCACCAGGTAGGTGTTCATGTTTGCGAAACCGGTTTCTCCTCCGTAATAAAATGAAGTTGTATACCCATTCAATTTCAGCGCACGGGCTATGGAAGGAAGTTGAATGGCTTTGGAGGGAAACCTGATAATCGATTTGTTTGGCTGAGAAGGGAAACCGCTTAAAGCCGATATCAGAGCCTGATCAGTACGAAAACCTGAGGAATAGATGTCAGTGAACAACAAACCCTCTTTGGATAATTCTGTAAATACAGGCGTCACACCTTCTTCACCTCCCAAAGGCTCAATGATGTCTGCTGTCCAGCTTTCCAGTAAAATGATCACGAGGTTGGGGAAAGTGGTGGTGCTGAAGATTCTTTCAGTACTTGCTTGGTTTTTTTTCAGATAACTGCTGGTTCGTTTGGCGGCTTCATCTTCATCCATGAAAATATAATGATTTTCTTCTTCCATTCCCGACTGGTGCAAATTATGACCAAGATACCAGACATGATTGATGGCTGCCTGATTGAGCTGTGGAATTTGGGAATATACTGCTGAAGATTCGTTGATAGGTATCAGCTGGAGTCCGCCCCTGATGCCAATGACCGTGAGCGGAAGTGCAATCAAAAAGCAAATCAGGCGGGGAAGCGGAAGTAATGTTACCTGATCCAGCTTTCTTAACACAACTGATTTCCACAATCTGAAGCAAATCAAAATTACAGAAACCAGTACGACGAAATAAATTAACAGTTCCATATTGGAAGCGGATGCCATTGCCTCTCCCGGCTGAGCCAGATAGGCGAGGGCCCTGTTATTAAGCAGAGTTCCCCAGAATTTAAAAATGACAATGTTGGCAATTGACGAAAGAGAAAGCATTGCTATCACTGCAGCATGATATACGATATTGATCTTCCTGACCAGTTGATGATTGGAAGGTGACATGAAAATGGTCGACAGCAACGGGACTGTAAATATATAGGAGGCGATGGACCAGTCGAGACGCAATCCTTTGTACAGTGCCGAAAGCATTTCGGTTGTGTCAGTATCAGGAGGAAGGGCAGGAGAGATCAGTAAGAAGGCCATTCTGAAGACCAGGAAAAATACAAGCCAGTAAAGATAATGCTGACTTAAAAAACTGAAATAGTTGCGCATGATCTGCTGGATGTTGTGCCGAATGTAATGATTAGAATCGGATCAGCTGACCACTGCCGGTAATATCAGTGGATATCACCTGTGGATTGCCTTTGTAGTACACATCTCCCTGGTATTCAATGATGGCTTCGAGCTCTTTTACCGGATGCACCTCAGTATCTCCTGTGCTTTTAGTGGTTACGTAAGCGTAATCACTCACGAGAGCAGCAGTTCTTAGGAATCCGTTACCAGCGGTGTACAGATAAAGCACATCTGCAGTACCTGCCGCATTGATATCTGCCGGACCGGTGTGGAGTTTCAGCCGTACTTCATTGCAGTTGAGCAGAAGGTTGATGGTTCCGGAACCATTCCAGCTATCCACCTGAAATTCACTTGATGTCAAAGTGTCGGCACAATTAAAATTACCTGATCCGCGGGTAGTGAGAAAATAAAGCTCCCGGTATTGTACTTCAACCGTAAACTTGTTTTTGTAATCGCGAAGCCAGTTGCATTTATTTTGGTTGGAAATATACAGCTTGCCGTTTTCAACTTTAGTGCTGATGCCGTCAAGAAGTTTCTTGCCTGCGGTAACAGTCGCCATGTTCAACGGGCCCTTTCGCACGATCACATCCACATTTTGGTTCATTTCAACAGAAGTAAAATCAGGCAGCATTCTGGTTTCGGAAGTCTCGCTTCCCGTGCTTTGAAGGCAATTGCAGAAACTGTCTTTTTCACAACCGGATAATACAAAAAGTGCGATCACAAAGAACGACAATCGAAGTGCATACCCCCATATTTTAAGTTTCATGACTAGTTCTTATATTTTTGTCTGAATCTTGTGCCGATTCCCCATTCGATATAATCAGCTTTTCCCCAATGAGCTTTGATATTGGCAGTGGCAAATAATTTTTTGTTCAGTTGGTATCTGAGTCCAACTCTGTGGTAAAATAAACCGTCATTAATTTTTGAGTAAAGATACCCTCCCATGCAAATGAAAACAGAAAGGTCTGAAATAACCATCTCATAACTTCCATGAACACCTCCCCTGAACGCTTCTGCGGATGAATTAAGTTTTAAATTTTGATCTTCCATTTTTCTGTAGATGGAATGATCGTAAAAAAGATCCGCTCCGGTTCCAAATGCACTTTTATGTGTCAGTTGCCATGACCGGTTCAGTGAAATTGTTCCTGCGAGATAGCTCGGGCCGTCGGCCGGGTAAATCTGCTTTGAGGACAGTGCCAGAAAAACGGTATAACGATTGTTTTTTTTGAAAACCGGAAGTTGTTTCATTTGAATGGAGGCCGGTTCTCGGAATCTCCAGGACAGACCACCTGTCAGACTGGCAATATTAAGACCAAGGTTGGGAGTTGCTACGCTGCCGTTACTGTAGTGAGTCAGTGATATTCCTCCGGTAAATGAAATTCTCTCACTCAGATTCAATTTGAGGTGCGGTTGCAGAATCAGAGCGAAGTTCAGATGTGAACCAACAGCAACATTTTTATAATTGTTGTCGGCGTCGAATCCCTTTTGAATATATCCGGCGCCCCAGCCTACTTTAAGGTCTAAGGAGGCCTTCCGTCCCTGGGTCATGGGGAAATCCAGGTAAGGGATTACAGCAATACTGTTTCCCAGCATTTCGGGATTGCCAAGGTCCCATAAGGCTATGGATAATCCGATTTCCGGGAATCCATATATATGATGCCAGGGCTTGCTGCCCGTTGTCTGGGATGTCACCGCTGATTCAAAGCCGTTTATCTTATTCTGTTGCAAAGGAGTCACCAGTGGCCTGTGGGCGATGAGAAAACCTCTGTGATAACCGCCATAAAAGGAAAACTTATGGGCAATGGTATCCTGTGCGGCAGTTTTTACCCCCGTCAGCAGGCAAACCAGAATCAGCAATTGCAGAAATCTCATTATGGCAAAGATAATGACCATCTTGAAACCCGATGGGCATCAGGCTTCCAATCATTAACTTTGCGGAAAATCAGGAATATGGATCCCCGGCTGAGCGCATTTGAGAGGTTACTGAATATCATGGATGACCTTCGGGCCAAATGCCCGTGGGATCGTGAACAAACCATGGAGTCGCTCCGGCATCTCACCATTGAGGAGGTTTATGAGCTGACGGACGCGATTCTGGCCTGTGATTATGAAGAAGTTAAAAAGGAACTGGGTGATATACTCCTTCACATAGTCTTTTATGCCAAAATCGGTTCCGAATCAGGTAAGTTTGATATCACTTCTGTGATCCATCAGGTGTGCGATAAACTGGTACATCGTCACCCTCATATCTATGGTGATGTGAAGGTGACGGATGCTGAACAGGTATCACAAAACTGGGAGCAACTCAAATTGAAGGAAGGGAAGAAGTCCGTTCTCGAAGGAGTACCCAACTCGTTGCCTTCGATGATCAAATCGATGCGCATTCAGGACAAGGCCCGTTCAGCAGGTTTCGACTGGGAACAGCGTGAACAGGTGCTCGATAAGGTCGAAGAGGAGTTGAGAGAACTGCGACAGGAAATCCGGGATGGTAAGGCAGAGAAAATGAAAGACGAATTTGGCGATGTGCTGTTTTCCATGGTCAACTTATCAAGATTTCTTGACATCAATGCCGATGAGGCGCTGGAACGGACCAATCTGAAATTCATTTCGCGCTTCAGATTTCTTGAAAATGCTGCCCGCGAAAAAGGGCTCACCCTCAAGGAAATGACACTTGAGCAAATGGATGTTTTCTGGAACGAAGCGAAAGCCAGAGGATTGTGATTTTCCCTGTT
>Ga0315904_10005017_pt1 | contig 18516 bp, 41 predicted proteins | sample LakEriMetagenome_6_FD_203529 | JGI IMG/M metagenome (GOLD analysis project Ga0315904, IMG submission 203529) | Freshwater fungal communities from buoy surface, Lake Erie, Ohio, United States - Buoy 12 MA120 | ecosystem: Environmental > Aquatic > Freshwater > Lake | place: USA: Lake Erie, Ohio...
ATTATACCCGTTCCTTTTGCATATAGTGAAAAGGTTGTCAGAGAGCCATTAAATACTTGAACAACTCTATTGCTTGCACTTGCCGATTGAAATCTCCAAGCGTCATTTGCACCCGTGAGTGGGTTTGAAGCATAATTTGCAGTTAATGTTGGAGTTCCAACCAAAGACCAAGGGCTTGTAGAAAATGCATTACTTTGTTGCAACAAATTCCACGGCACTCGTTGAATCAACCCATCTGCATTTGTACGCCACGCATCACTCGCCCGTGTCCAAGTTAAATCAGCGTTTCCGTTTGATGGTAGCTCTGCGTATGCCGTTCCGCCCTTGTAGCCAGAAGGCAATATCAGCATTGACGCCTGCTGTAGCAGTGGGGAGCTGTTGATACCGCTCTCTACGCACAATGGCTTCTCGTAGATCGCACCGGCCTGCGTTACCCGTGTGAAATAACGAGAAATGGCAGTAAATGCACTGCCGATAACGGTACCTTTTACGATATTAGATATCGATATCTGCATATTACCAAAGGGCTACAATGTTGGTCGCAGTAGTTCCTGTCGCATACACACGTCTCACCTGCACAGGGAAAAAGGTTCCACCGAGAATCCCAACAAATGTAACGGTGTCTCCACCAACAGTGTCTACCTTAACGTCTCCGTATCCACCGATATATAGAACACAGCCGTTGTTGCTGGTCCCTCCAGTAACTACTGGAATGTCCGTTGTGTTTGACGGCGTAACTGCTGCCGCTCTTCCGACTTGCGCTTTAATGTACATATCACAAAGATAAAACAAAAATACCACTCCTTGCGGGAGTGGTATCCTTTCTTAGTTACTTACTTAGTTACTCTTCCTCAACTTCACCAAACTGAACGTCTGGTTGGTTGTTGATCAACTCAAGTGCCTTTACTATGTTCTGCACTTCTACTAGTCCGTAGCAACCCTTAGCGATTGCGATGTGTAACGCCTCGGCGATTACTTGTTTAGCTGTATTTAATTCCATGGTAGTGGTGTATTTTGCGGTGTTACTGGAGGGTTGATCTGCTGATCGATCTGCCCTTGAATGCTCTGCTCGTAGTTGTCTACGGTGTCAGGCCCAAGTACAGACTGTACCCAACCGATCACGATGTCGTTTGTCAAGTCCTCGTAAGGAATGAAACTATTCACGTTAGCGGTTGAAAATCTAGCAGAATCATTAATCGATGAGGTGTATTGCCCATCAACGCCTACTACCTCGTAATTAGCAATTACTACGTAGTTCTGTTCCCCTGCGATGGTTTCGGTGTAAAGGGAAAGTACTTTCCAAGTGAATGTTGTCATATATGCGAATTTAAGTAAATTATAGGGCTAATAAAACTTTGTAGTCAGTTCCGTTAATTTTGATAGTCCAATACGCTGCCTGAGCGGCTGCACCTAACGTTACTGCACCTGCGTTAAAAGCAGCAGAACCTACTACAAATTGATTGTTACCTGTGGCTGTTGCATTTCTTCCCAAAATAACACTACTTGAAAAATTGCCTGATGATGCACCTGCCCCTAGTACTGAATTTTCATTACCTGTAGTATTCGTTAATAAACATTGAAATCCTACCGCTACATTGGCAAAACCACTTGTATTATCCCTTAGTGCTTCACGACCTAATCCAACATTGCTTGAACCACCTATATTATTTTGTAATGCTGCTTGACCAACAGCCACGTTACCTGAACCTGTAGTAGTTGATAATAAAGATTGATAACCTAATCCAGTATTGTTTGCCCCTGTAGTATTTGCAAGTAAAGATTGAAACCCTAACGCAGTATTATTATTACCCGTACTCGCAGTCAACGCCTGATACCCGATTGCGGTTATGCCTGTGCCGGAGGTGTTGGCGGCTGCTGCTGAAGTACCTAATGCAGTATTGTTACTTGCGGTATTTAATTGTAACGCAGAAGAACCAATAGCCACACTATTACTACCTCCTGTATTTGCCAATAAAGCCACATACCCCATAGCGACGTTACTTGCTCCTGTATTTGTACTTTGTCCAGTTGCATTACCTACAAAAGTATTTCTAATACCTGTAGAAACGGCTACACCTGCACTACTACCTACAGCAGTATTATCTATTGCTATGCAAGCCCTCAGCGCCTGATACCCTATAGCAGTTATACCTGTGCCTGAGGTGTTGGTATTTGCTGCTTCAAAACCTACGGCGGTGTTGTTAGATGCGGTATTGTTAGTCAATGTGTTTCTACCAACAGCAACGTTATTAGAACCAGTTGTGTTCAACTGCAAAGAAAAAGAACCTATCGCTGTATTTGTGTTTCCTGTTCCATTTGTTGCCAATGCAGAGTTTCCTACTGCAACGTTACCAGTCCCAGAGGTATTAACAGCCAAAGCAACGCTTCCTAATGCAGTATTGTTGTTGCCTGTACTTAACCTTAACGCTTGATACCCAATTGCGGTAGCGTTTGTTCCACTGACGTTGCTTAACAAAGCTTCGCCACCAAAAGCAGTGTTGCTCAAGATTGATCCGCCACCACGGTTGTTGATTGCGTTTGTTGATACCAACAACGGCAGGTCGTTACCGTTGCCGTCGCTCAACGCTCTCATCGTGCCAGACAATGGTAAATTATCTCCAAGCTTGATCAGCGATGGGTATGTGTTTTGGGGTGTTGTATTTAATAAGGAAGTTCCCATAATGCAAAGATAAGAATATCATACGACATTGTCGTATGATAGAGTTGTTCTACTATTTATTACAGTTATTCCAGAACGTGTCCCAGTTCTGCCACAAGATGTTGATGTCCTGCCACACGTCAGTAGAGTAGCAGTTGGCTCCAGAACCTGGGCCCATGTCAACAGCCAAGATACTACCAGCGGTCGTGCCCGTTGCGAACACCTGCGTTACCCATACCGGTAAAAACTGTCCAGAGGGAACGTTAAAGAACGTTACGTCGTCGCCTCCAATTGTCAAGACCCTTACATTGCCGCCAATACCGACGTAAAGACACGTGCTCCTATTGCTAGTGCTCAAGTCCTGCTGAAGTGTCTCTGTGTCAGACGGGTAAACGAGCACACCGTGTGCGTGCTGTGTTTGTAATACGGCCATACTGCAAAGATAACGATATATCCCGACATGTCGGGATATCTACTTTTTTTTCTTCTTATAAGGCACTAACTCGTTTAACTTCTCCTGCCTCACGTCGCAGCCGCAATTTTCGCCGAACAGCGACTTCACAATTGCCTCGATCCCGGTCGCCTTGGTGATGGCCGCTACTGTGTCTCCTAAGCCTTTTTGCTTGTCCATGTAGCAAAAATAGTATAAATTTGTTACAGTGTTCGTGAGAATCCCGAACGCTGTACTAAATAAAACTGAATGGACTACAAAGAACTGGCTGACTGCTTGAGATATCTCACGCCGGCCAAAAAAATGATGTGCGAGCGGTATAATTTCACCCGGTCACACATGGAATTGCTGATTTTTATTTACTCAAGGCGTGAGTTCCAGCTGAAACGCCTGTACGAGTACGCTGCACTGACCCACTGGGAGTCAAAACTCTTCTCTGATCTGAAGGCACAGAAGTTTATCAAGATCGTGAGGCCACACAAGACGTCTTTGGGAACCGTTTACGGCTGTACAAAGAAGACAGACAAGATCGTTGAGGAACTTTTTGCCATTATTACTGGTCAGGCCCCCTTCTCAGACGATCCGAAAGTGAATCCGATGTTTAAGAAGGAGACCTACACGCAGCGTTACCACTCTAAGTACATGCTTAGAGCGAATCAAGAACGAGAACAACGTCCCGCTCCTGGATTATATGATACGGAAGACGATGAATTCTAACGCCATGGCCAGCTCTTCTGTCATAATAAATGACAGAAGACTCTGCTATGTCAGCTATTACATCTCCCCCAACATAAACGACACGAGCCTTGCCGTAGCGTAGCTCGTTCTCGTCCGTGTTTGTCATGATCAGCCCAGAGGCGGCAGTCGTCTCCTCCTTAATGGGCTCTACTACAATGTATTTACCGATTGCTCTCATGCTCTTACGTTTGTGATGATACAGTTGGTGCTCAAGATGGTCGTTGCAACGCTAACAGCGTTCTCTAACGCACTCTTAGTGACTTTCAGAGGGTCGATGATGCCCATCTCGATCATGTTTCCGATCTTGCCGTCCTTCACGTCGTAGCCGTAGCCGAACTTGCCCTGATACGCCAAGGCGATCTCGCCCTTGATCTCGTTCACGTCGTAGCCTCCGTTCTCTAAGATCGTGTTGAATGGCTGCTGCAACGCATGCTTCAGTATGCTCTTTGCTGTAGAACAGCCGCAGGTCTCGCCGGCGATGTTTAGCAATGCAATACCACCTCCAGGCAGAATGCCTCCCTCCATCGCGGCCTTGGTCGCGTATACCGCGTCCTCCACCCGGTCTTTCTTCTCTTTCAGCTCCACGTCGCTCTGTGCTCCAACGTAGATAACGCCAACACCTCCTGCGAGGTTCGCTAAGCGCTCTTCGAGGTGCTTTTTGACATACTCGTTAGTCTCGTCGGAGATCTTCGCTCTAATGCCCTCTACGCGGCTCTCAACGCGTTGTGACACCTCGTCATCAGTCATGATAACGGTGCTGGTAGCGCTAACCACCACTTTTTGTGCGTGGCCAAGGTCAGCGAACGCGATCGTGTACAAATTATCTCCCGTTCCGTCAGAGATGAACTTAGCTCCGGTTGCGGCAGCGATGTCCTCCATGATGTCTGTCCTGTTGGCACCAAAACTAGGCGGTACAATGGCACACACCTTGATCACACCCTTCAGTCTGTTCAAGTTCAAGCTGTTCAAAGCGTTCTCAGACAGCTCAGCGATGATCAAAATGCTCTTTCCGCTCTGAACTACCGGCGCCAGCAGGTGCTCGATAGAGTTTAAGCTCTGGATTTCTTGGTCAGAGACCAACACGTAGCAGTCTTCCAAGATCGCCTCGTTCTTTTTCTGGTCTGTAACGAAGTATTTTGACGTCCATCCCCTGTCCAGCTTCATGCCGGCAACCACCTCAGAGTAAGTTGTTGCATTGTTTGAGTTCTCGACGGTCACAACGCCGTCTTTTCCGACCATTGAGTAGGCGTCAGAGATGATCTGCCCCAGCTCTGGGTCATTATTGGCCGAAATGGTGGCCACAGATGCCAAAGACTCGTCGGTAACCGGGATTGACATCGCGTCCAGCGCCTGTGCAACAGCACCTGCTAGCTCTTTTACCTCTCTGAGGACCTTTGTCTTGTTGTCCTCTGGCTTCATGAACTGCTGAGCGCCATGGATCAGACCCTGTGTAAGCACAATTGAGGTCGTTGTACCGTCTCCGGCCGCTGTTGCGGTCCTCTCAGAGGCCTCACGCATCATCTGCACGGCCAAGTTCTCCGTCGGATCGCTCAAAATGATGGATCTAGCCACACTTACACCATCTTTTGTGATGTGAAGGCCATGGGTAAACTGGTCCGACTCAATTAAAACTGTCTGTCCTCGTGCTCCGAGGGTGCTTTTTACTGCATTTGCGATGGTGTCGATACCAGACACCAGCTTTGCACGGGCGTCAGCCCCAAATTCAACTTGCTTTACGATCATAATTTGATTTTATTGGTGCAAATATAAACAAAAATGGGGCCGTAGCCCCACTTTCTGTCAAATTGTCTTAGATTATTTTTTGGTAGACTTCATCATCGGCTTCTTTGTCACCGTACCCTTTGATGATGGGGCAGATCCTTTAGAAGCTCTTGGCTTGCAGGTGCCCTTGTTGCCACCGTTCATAGCAGTTACTGGGCATACGTTCTGCATTGCAGCTGCTGACACACCCTTGCCGGTGCCTGCACCTGGACCAGATGGGCCCATTACCGCGTTCTGTTGCAACTTTGAGTTGCGCTTACGCATCTGTGCATCGCTCAACGGACGAGAAGCGATGTCCTTGCGGTGCCTGTCGATAGTAGCGTTGATCTCACGCTTGGTTTTGTTCTTGAACGTATTTGGAGACAAGGTCTCACGGATCTGCTCACGAGCAACGCGTTTGCGTCTGTCGAGCATCTCTCCGGTCTCGTTGATCACACGACCAGTGCTATTGCGGTCAGCAATACGCTTTGTACGCTCAGCACGACGTGCACTAATGCGTGCCTGACGGTTCTCTGCGTTGCTAGCGTTTACGTTTCTGTCCTCGTAGCGAGTTGTAAAGTCACGGGTGATAACATTGGCCTCCTGCCTTGCAAGAGTCCCTGCCTTTTTCAGCTTGGCACCACCAACGGCTTTCACCCTGGTCTTGATCGCTCTTGCTTTCTCTTTAATGTTTGGCATCGTTATGGTTTTTTCTTGGTTGGGATGTAAGACTTACCGGTCAAACGACGCTTGGTGTTGACCATGTCTGCAACAGCACCCATCGCAACGGCTCCCATGCCGGCAACTTTACCCATTGTAGACTTACGCTTCTGCTTTTTGGCGGCCTCGGTACCAGATGCTGTCATCGGAACTTTTGGCGCAGACTTCATGGCCTCTTTCTTTGTAGCCGCTCCCGGCTTCTTTGGCTTCATCATTTCTTTTTTACTTTAATGCTGCTAGTTGGTACTGCCTTCACAAAGGTTTTGTTCTTGCCCTTTGGTTTTAGGTTCGGGTCGCGTGTGATGTTGTAAGCCGCAACGCTGTCTTGGTACGAACGTGATGGAGCGGTAGCTCTGTATGTGTTCGTCATCGGAACGTTCTTAGCTGGTGTGTTTTTCTTAACTGCCATAATACTGCAAATATACTTATAAATCTCTACTCTCGATCAATGTGTATGTCCACTTGGTGCCCTTGTCCAACTGCACGATCCGCATGAACTCATCAAAGTCCTTGATCCGCTTGAACACCTGACAACCCTCAGACCAGTTCTCTACCACCGCCGAGTCGGCGCCTGCGTGGTGGATATTAATACCAAAGATCCCCGTGTCAACCTTGGTCTCGTCGAATACCATGTCCTTGTTCGCGTCTCTGTATACTTTCACTGGCCCGCATTGCTTCAACGCCTTGTACTTTCCTTGGTGTAAACCAACGTGGTGCGATCCTGGGTATTGACCAGGTACTACGCGTGCAACGCCCCCAGCATTGTGGAACTGCTTCACCGCTTTTGTCCCCGGATCAGTCGTGCATGCCCACTTGTGGAACTGCCACACACCCTTGTCGTCCTTGTATGACAATGTCATCCAGTCGTCGAAGATGTTCGTTACCTTTTTACCCGGTGCAGAATTTCTAACACCAATTACATTCATGTTGTAAGACCCGTTGTCGAAATACTTGTATCCAAGTTTGGCGCAAGCCGCCATGACCGTCTCTCTAGTTATCTCCATACAGCAAAGATAAGAAAGACAAAAGAGAGATGAAGGCATTCTATGCCTCCATACCGCTGTGTCGATATTTGGGCTCCCTACTACTATATATATTATTACTACTACTTTATATTTTTTTATTAATTAGTATTCAACAAGTAAAAATCGACACAAAAGAAATAAGATATTAGAAATCAATGAGTTAGACCATGTCACCTCAAGTGTCACTTTAAGTAAAACCGACACCTGTCCACACAAAACCGACACTTGTCAACATTTTTCGACACAAGAAAAGGCTGTTTTTAGCCTTGTCTTTGCTCTTGGTACTTATTGTACTTTATACAACAAGACAATTCTATGACAATTAAAAAGCCACCCTTGTGAGGTGGCCTTCATGAATAAGGTTAGATACTAGTTGTTACTTGCAGCTGCTTTTGACCTTCATGGTCATTGGCATGTCTTTCATTTTCGATGCCATTGACATGGCGTCCGCCATCATCATGGTCTTCTTCATCTGCTTCATCTGACTCTTGGTCTCGAGCAATTTCGCGATGCCAGTCGACTGCGGGGGCATGGGATTGTTTAATGGTCTTTTCATGTAGCAAAGATAGCTAAACTATGTTTGTCTATGTTGGAGGCGTTACCAGATAAACGTCACACGGATAAAACCGAAGTTCAAGTCCAGCTCCTGGTGCTCGCCTGGATAGTTAGACTCAAAGTACTCGACGCCGATCATAAAGGCGGAGGGAAACAGTAATGAGATTTCAATGCCCATGTGGCAAATGTAAACCTAAAAGTTGAAAGTTTCAAGAGGGGTTTGTACCTATAGGTATAATACCAGAAGGTATCAGATGTATAGAGTGTTTGGGTAACCCCCCCAGATCCTGCGCCCGGCCCCCGACCGGAAAGTCGATTATTTTGGGCCACCCCCCTCGCGTTTTTTGAAAGTCCGGCCCGAATTTTTGGCTTTTTGCCCGCGTGCTCCCGCCGTGCCCGTGCTCCCGTCCCGCGCCCGCGCCCGCTCCCCGTTCTGCGATGGAAACTGCGGAAACGCTCAGAGTTTCCTCTGAATCCTCGTGCCCCCGTGCAGACAAACCCCACAAAATCTATCTGATTGACTGAGTTGCGATTTTCCGTAATGGTTTTGAAAACTAGTTGCGATTTTCCGTAATCAAATATCACCTATTTTTGTTGACATGTATTGAGATGTCAACAATCGGTTGTATAATTGCATATCGAATTAACACAAACGGATATGAACACACAAATCACAATCAACGGAAGCAGTCAGTTCTACGCTGACCTTATGGACGAGAGCAAGGACATCAACGTCAACGGAGCAATGATGTCTAAGGGCTATTGGAACTTAATCGTATCAATCAGAGACCTAGGTTTGTATGAAGTGGGATTGAAGCCAAATCGCAATTGGAAGATATCACACGTCAAGGCATACTTCGGCATCAAGGGGACGGCCACACAAATGCGTGAAGAACTGAAAGCCATCAAGGACGCGCTAACACAAGGTTAACTGACGAGGCCTCAATGGCCGAAACATGGGTGAGTGTAACAAACTCATCCATGTATTAACCAAATACAACAAAGACATGGAATTCTTATTAATCAACGACGGCAGAATTGTAAAGGCCAAAAACAAGGTAGAAGCGCTAAGGTCATCCGGCTATGATTTTATCTATTGGGAAGGCAACACACCATATGGTGTAGAATATCCCGCTAGCAAGCGCAAGGCATACGCCATCAGAAAGCCCAAGAATGCAATTTGGAAATAACCATTTAAACACAAACGACATGAACACACAAATCAACCTAACCGAACTAGAGCAGACCTTGCTCACCGAATTCATTGGAAGTCTTTATGCCGAAGAAGGATATTCAGACGTCGACGCAAAAGACCTTGCACAAGGAACGGGTATCGACATCAAGATAGTACGAGGCGCGCTTGGTAGTCTTGTCAAGAAAGGCATTGTATCAATTGAAACCATGCAAAATTGGGGCGAGAAGGCCTATGAAATTATCTATCTGAACGAGGATTATTGGTACATGCATCCAAGATGGGGCAAATAGGTTAACTGACGAGGATTCAATATCCGAAATGGGGTGGAAACACCCCATCTTAACCAAACCAAAATAGACATGAAGACCTACAAAACACCCCTAGAAAGAAAAGTTGACCTATGCAAGCAGTTCTGCGAAGCGATGGCCAATTGGCAGAAATTAGAGTCATTGCATGACCAAAAAGAGACCGAGGCCATTATCAAGATGGTTGAGATGTACCAAGAGAGAATTGAACAAAAAGGATTCACCAATAACTAAACACAAAGACATGAAATACCTAAACAAGTTACCCAAAGTTAGCCCCGTGTACGTCGTATCAAGCGAAGACGACACTATGTACGAAGTGATGCAGTACGGGGAAGTGATTGCCCGTATTGTTGAGACCATCGACGGCACACGTCAGACCTTATACTTCCTTGACGGGAGCGAGATGCACTTCGAGAACACCGACATTTACGACGTCATGGAGCACGCACCATCCAAGACCAACTTTCAGATGGCGTGGATGTGGTTTGAGGAGAACGGGTACGTTGTCGGAGCAGACGAGAGTAATGGCCTCTTGGAAGTGGAATTGATGAACCTAGACGAGACGGACGCAATATTTGTCGGCCTATCTGAGACTGAGATAAAATACCGCGCTCAGTTATGGAGAGATGCAAGACAAGTACCAAGCGCATTCGGTAGAAGAAAAGGTTAACTGATGAGTCTTCAATAGACGAAATGCCTTCGGGCATCTTAACCAAAACAACACAACCATGAACAACAAAATGTACATCCAACAAATGACCGACCTAGCGCACCACGCCATGAACCGCATCAAGGAACTAGAGCATCGCTTGGCGATGGTGAAAGAAGATAGCATCGAACTGCAGAAATTCATCACGGCCAATGGATTGGCTGAGGCATTCGAGCAGTCAACTGAAATTGCGGACGAGGCATGGTCTCACTTTGCCAACATCGACATCGCATGCGATTTGAATTCAAACGAGGCATTGGATTGGAAGCCATTCACCAAAGGTTAACTGATGAGGATTGAGTATCCGAAACGGGGCTGGCCAGCCCCGTATTAACCAAATCAAAATAGACATGACACAAGAAACATTATTAAACGCACAAAGATGGTATGAATCAAAGGGCTACAAGTCAAAGATTCACAACGACAAACTACACCTTTTCTTGAGCGAATTCAGCGTTGAACTTAGCGACAACGAAGTTGAATGGACATCGGAAATGTACATGGAAGAAACTGACCGAGACCGAGAGGAGGACAACATTGATAACTAAATATTTTTCAAAATAAATTTGGTAGACTCAGAAATAATAACTAAAATTGTAAACACTTTAATAACAACGGACATGAATAACACATTAATGCAAACCCCAAGAAATTTAGTTGCCTTGTTGCGCAACGCTGAGACCAACAACGAAGGTTTCTCCTACAACATCAACAACGGAGACGTAAACCCCGACAAAGGGTTTATGGTCAGCCGTGTAGGCCACGAAGAGATTGTGCCACAGGGCGCAGACCTAATGGCCTACGGCAAGCACTACTTCTATCGCCATGCTGACGCATTGTCCGAGAGCAACGCCTACATGGGATGTTGGTACAACGGCAGTCAGTTTGTGTTTGACGTATCAGACAACGTACAAACCAAAGAGGTCGCCATCCTATTGGGCGAGATAAACAACCAAGAGGCGATTTGGGATTGTGCATCTGGCTCAGAGTACCGGTTGATGAGAGAGGGCGACCAGCCATTTCAATTGGTAACAATCTACTACAACGACGTGTTCGTTAGCGACGTGCCAAACGAAATCTATGCAGACTGCCCATACGTCAACGTGCCAATCAACGAGGCGATTGAGTATGCGGACAACAAGATTGAGAACGGAGAGTGGGACTCATACTGCATCCCCGAATTGTGCAACCATGAAGTAATCTTTAATAACTAAACAACATGAACAACGAAACACACCCTTGTTTAACTTGGTCTACTGAAGACATTGATTTAAGTCTTGAAACAATGGACTACGCAAATGAACTAACTAAAGAGCAAAAGCAAGAACTATTGGACAGGTTCTTTAAGTACGAAGGAAGCGCCATAATGGAATGTATAAATCAAAAATTAGTAGACTTTTTATCAGAAGAATTATGAAATACAATTTGGTAATCACACGAACACTGAAGGCAGAATGCAAGGTAGTTGCAGACAGCATCGAGAAGGCACAAGAATGGGTAGACGACAACGCTGACGACCTTTGGAACATCTTGGACGGGCTAGAAATCATCGACGAGAGCACCGAACTGCAAGAGGACAAGCCAAGCGAGAACGAAGCAGAGGAACTGCTTGACTTGGCAGGCCACATCACCGACTACTTACACAAGTATCGCCATGTTGGGGACTACATACCCAGCGAGATGTTCGAGGCACTAGAGAAGATGCGCTCACACATCTACAACGAGGACTAACCACGAAAGGAAACGAGAGGGGTTCAATTCCCCTCCGTGGTTCAACATAAAATCAAATAGACATGAACATTCAAACAATTTACGCAAGACAAAAGTCAGCAGGTGTTGACTACATGCAACGACTCATCAACAACGGATCGATTTGGCAGATGGAGGGTTCAATGGGACGCGAGGCAATGCGCCTACTGGAGGCCGGTATCTGCATGTTGCCCAAGAAATCATTTACTGACTACTACGGCAATCGCATCCCATCACGTGACGAGTTGAAAGGATGCACCAAGGGAACATACGCCAACGCGGTGAGATACTGGTCGAATGGATGGGAAATTTGACAATTCTATGACAAATAAATTTGTTTATCAACAAGATAGTAACTAATATTGCATACGATATGAACACAAACGATAAAAAAACAGGCAAGGAGTTGTTGGAAACACTGCCAGCCGACATCCAAGACAAGTGGATTGAAAACACCAAGGAGTTGAATGACGAATGGTTTACTCAGCGCCTTTTAGATAGAGAATGGCGTAACTTGTACGACTTCCTTTCATCGTCTTTTATTTGGCACGATACATTACAGGGCGGTAGTTTTTGGTACGAAATAGCAAAAGAGATATGAACACAATACAATGGTTTTCAGAGCAGACGTTCGAGTTGTTCGAGCAACTTCAGAACGGGAAGATTACGCAGATGCAATTCTGCAACGAGATGGCCAACATCCACAACAAGGCAATTGACAAGGGACGTGAGGAGATGTGTGACTTTGCACACTGCTACGTGGAGAATCTCAAGGCCGGATTCAACGAGACACCGGAGTACTACCTAGAGGAGTACGAGGCATACGAGAAATCAAATGCCTAGGGCATGGGTGGTGTAGCCACCACCATGTCCACAACACCGACGTGAGTCCCACGTCATAAGCCAAGGCGGATCGACTTGGGGTGTAAGGACACCATCTCTATGAGATAGTGCCATGTTCTTTGACATATTGGACGATTGTTTGGCGGTCAAATGACCGACCAACTATGTACGCACACTGGACTGAGTCCCAGTCCTTTGAATCATGGGTGGAGCACCATGGGGTGATGCGGTGAACAGCACGGGATATGAACGGATATATGGGGTTCAAATCCCCACCCGTGCGCAAAGGTCAGCCAGCACTGACCCTCAACGATAGGTTGAAAAGTCATGATATTGAAAAATGGGTGACTGCTGGGTCACCCTTTTATATACGACTATGAATTTTAAAGATATACTAACTAACAAATTCCCCTCCATCGTGATAGTGGAGGATGCCTACGCAAAGGGATACGGCGATTGCTTTTGCGCAGAATCTTTTGGCGTGGACGCCAATGGCTTCCCCCTCATCAGCAGGGCCGTAGGAAACTCTGAGGCATTCGATAGTTTCCTATTTGACAACGGATACTTCTGCGAGTTTGTAGAGAATAACAGAGTAATTATTTGTAAAGAATGACATACTATGCAAGACATTCTTGGGAGGCGAAAGACATACTTCTCAAGGTAAACGGATGCCAGTCCGAGACGCTAACGCTTGACGTAAAAGACAACGGGTACACGCTTTGTGACCCAATCAATGACGAAAATATTGTAATAATTTGCGACGATGAACACTCGATTATTAAAGAAGATTAAGAAGAGATACACTTACTTTTGGCACAAGAACCAACTCCACTCGTATGACAAAAAGAAGCGAGAGATTGTACACGAGCACATGTCGACAAGATACTGGCTCATCCGCAATTCTTGTGGGGCTTTCATTGCAGACAAATACCTAAAAAGAGTAATATGAACACACAACTAACAGACATCTGCATGCGTATTGTAGGCAGGTACATCAAGGGAGACATCGAATTGTACGAGGACGTCGTATGCGAGGTCGCTGACACCATCGAGGACTACATGGACTCACACCCACGCCTAAAGGAGGACACCACGTCATGGGACTGGGAAGAAATTACTGACCAATTGATATACGACTGGAAGGAGGAGAACAGATGGGTTGGGTTTTAATGGCAGTGTTACTGCTCTGCGCTTTTTTGTACAGCCCACACATCACCGGCATGGTGCTGGCATGTGTTGGCATCGTACTATTAGTAATCACAGTTTATAGAATAATCAAATGACATACACATGGGTATTGATGGAGGACGGACAGATTGTCTGTGGCTTCACACAGAGGCCAACAGAGGACGAGATGTTGGACACAATAAACGCCGTCACTGGATACGAGGGCAAGTTTTTGGACCGGTTGACGGAGAGCACGTGGGTCTGGGCCTACGAGGAGATGACAACAGAGGTATCACTATTTCAAACAGAACTAATATGAACAAACAACAGACGGCAGTGGAGTGGTTGCTAAATGAAATTTGGGAACATATAGAATGGAAACCACAATTAGAAAAAAGAGCCATAGTCATGAAATTTGAACAAGCCAAAGAAATGGAGAAGGAACAAGCCATCAAGTTGTATTATGAATACGACTTATATTTAATGATGAACGAATCAAGTGTAATGACATTTGGACAGTTTTACAAACAAACCTACGGAGATGACAAACAATAAACAACAAACGGCAATGCAAGAGCATATCGCATGGCTCAAAAAACAATTACAACAATGTATTGATGATGGATATAGCGAGAGTTGGATTTATGCTTATCAATTAGCAATTGACAATGCTGAATCAATGCTTGATAAAGAGAAGGCCCAAGCACAACACTGGTTTAAATTTGGAATGCTTTTAGTTGAGGGCCACCTATGGAAACCTTTAGATAAGTTTGAACAATACTATAACGAAAATCATGAACAAAATAATCAATCTAATCAAGAACATATTTAAAAAAGAGGAGATACAAGAGGCGACGCCTTATGTATTCGAGTATGACCACCCAATTGAAGGGTTTAACGAATTTCACGAGAACTTAAAGACATGGAGAAAAAGGTAATTGGATACTTTCTGAGCCGAAGAGACTCAGAGTTTACCGGGCAAGAGGTAGCAGACATACTGCTCAAGTACTACGAGCCGAAGAGAAAGAGCCTCAAGGTAGACTTCCTAGGCTCGTCAGAGATAGAGCGACTGAATGCTATCCTAGACGCCGTAGAGAGTGTGATAGGCATGCACTTCGATGACTTCAATGTCAAGAGCAGGAAGGACGAGCTGGTAATGGCCAGGTTCTACACCATCCACTTCATCTACACACGCATGTCGATGTCGTTAAAGACCATCGGCATCATCATGGGAGGCCGAGACCACTCGACCATCATCCACGCAAGAGACATGGTCGAGACATGGCTCAACCACAAAGAGATTTACAAAAGAGAAAACAGACTGATCAATGAAATTACAAGACATTTGGAACCAAGCCCTAGCGGACAAGAATAACTCATTCTTCATAGGCAATGACTCGCTCTTCACCATCCAGAACGGGTGTAAGATAGAGAGATTTAACAACGGAGAGATTGTAATCAAGAACACACGACTCGGCGGAGACTTCTACAAGAAGTTAACGCAGTCTGAGTATGCGGTATTTGAGCGAGACGGATGGCACATGGGCACGCAGTACGTAGAACTACAGACATACAAGTACCAAGTAGACGCACTGAACAGAATCATCCAGCACAGGTTGAATGCCGGCCAAGACGCGACGAGATTTCAAGAACAACGCACAAACATCTTAAAGAAGATACATGAAAACCCCTATTCAAAAACTAATACAGCAGGTGGAGAAGCGAATATCGTTTCACTCCCAAGCACAGACGCTTAGCACAGACGCTCGCTTCCACATGGGAGCACTGCAAGAGGCCATCAGCCTTAAGGAACAATTGTTGCAGTCATTGGAGGATGAAAGGAAAAGCATTACGCAAGCATGCAATGATGGCCTTTATGAGCCTTGGGTCATCTCTGGTACGGACTATTTTAACCACAAGTATGAGACGAAGAATAGTAATTAACGACGACATGACCACCATCCTGTCTTACGACTGGAAGCGACCGATGGTCATCAGCCTATGCGCTAACTTAGTTCTTGGATGTGTGGTTGTCTACATGGCAAACATCCCAGACAAGATAAATCACGTGTATCACTCCGTGATAGTGGAAGAGAAGAGCAACGACATGGCGCTTACCGATAGCGGGCTGACCGCAGAACTGGTGGCCAGTGGGGTAGTACTTCCAAACGTGGCAGTTGCACAGGCAACCATCGAGAGTGGTTTGGGCAAGTCCAAGGTTGGACGCGAGGCCAAGAACCTGTTCGGTATCACGTATCACAACTGCAAGCACGTAGCCGGTAAGTATGGGGTGTATGCCAAATATAACACCTACAAGGACAACGTGAAGTGCTACGCTCACATTCAAGGCAGGTACTTGAGCAATATCAATGGGCGTTACGCAAGTGACCCTAGTTATGTAAACAAACTAAAAGAAATGAAATGAAGAACAAAGTAGAACTACTGGGCCACTATGGCTCGGACCAAATTATAGCACAGTCCGCTTGGACATCCACATCAAGAGAGTTAAGCGAGGACAAATTAGCACGCATCCCTAAGTTGATTGAGATGCTGTGGACCGAGGGCCACGAGACACCATTTGAGAAGGGTTCAGTACACTTCTTGGTAACGTGCGACATTGCATCACACATTCACCTACTCAAGCACCGGATCGCATCGATCAATGCCGAGTCGGCCAGGTACAAGGAGTTGAAGGAGGACAAGTTTTATTTGCCGGAGGATTGGAGTGGTACAAACTGGAACAGCGTGCTATATGCAAAGACAATTGAGATGAATGCCCTCTACCACAAATGCCTAGAGGAACTAACGCCAGTGCTTGGACGCAAAAGAGCCAAGGAATCAGCACGATTCTTCAAGACATACAACTCACAGATAACCGCTGACGTGCAGTTCAACATGCGTTCCTTTGCTAACTTCCTCAAACTTCGGGCCTCAGAGCATGCACAAGTAGAGATACGGGACATCGCATGGGAGATGTTGATGCTGGTACAAGGCATAGAAGGAAACCCATTCAAACACACACTTAAAATGATCAAGCCATGATACTAAGAGTTAAACACAAAGACACCGAGATTGAAATTGATGACAAGGACAATGGTACGCAAATCAAATATTCAACTGGAGAATTAATTAAAATGCTTGAAAAAATTTCACTCGAAATTCAAGCAATAGAAAACAACTATAATCAAACAACCTATGGAGATGCCGAAAATAGATTACAGTAAAAACCTTGAGTTATTAAGGTACGACTTGAGTGGTATTCAAGACGTCGAAAAATATACAGTGAGGAACAATACATACACAGCGGTTCAAAAACTTAGGGAAAAATTGGTGAAAATTTTGACTACAACTATTGATTATGAAACGCAAATAGCATTAAGTAACGCTTTTACTGAGGCCGAAAAAGATGAGAAAGAACAAATGAAAATTGCTTTTGAGATTTATAGAGACCTATTGTCACATTATGAAGATGGAAGTGCTTTTGAAGATTACTACAACCAAACCTACGGAGGAGGTGAAAAATGAAACTATACACAGAAGAACAAGTAATGAAAGCTATTGAATTGGCTCAAAACTGCGACCATGACTGTGGTGGTGTTTATTTTGATTTCAATTTAGATAGCATATTGTTAAAATTAACACACATCGAAATACCAACTGATGAGAAGATAAGTGAAGAATCTATGGATTTGTATGGAAAAGATAGCAGATACTTACTTCATGTTCATCAATACAAAGCATTCAAGAGAGGCGCAAAATGGATGCGTGATAAAATACAAGGCAATGATTAAAACAGCATCACACGATAAGCAGTGGTTCATCGACAGGATAGGCAAAAGGGTATACAGGAAAAACAATATCTGTAACTGCAATGTTTGCGTAAATGTTCACGAACATGGCTTGGTAATATCTGACGAAACACATGCAATTTATTTATACGATTGCCAAGAAATGGACTTAATTTATTATGACAAAGATCAAGATAGAGGTTGAGTTTGAAGTTGACGACCTCTGGTGTGCCAACTCAGAGGACCAAGAAGAAAGGGACTGGTTCTGGAAAGAGATTCTACCGAATGCCACAGTAATACTTCACAGTAACGAGGTTGGTGATGAGATAGCGTCAACAAATGAGTTAAAAATCAAATCATCCATAAACCCAGTCTTTTTTAAAGGTATGGACAATAAACATTTTATAATCATAGACGAATGAACGAACTACCAAGACTAGACAAGTGCTCCTTTACGTTTAACCAAGAGGGCAACTGCAATGGAACAACTGATGACTACGAGGAGTTGACAATTGATTGTGAGTCATCACTAGGGATTGACAACGACGAAGGATGCTTCTACGTTCTAAGGACTAGCACCGGATGGAGCATGGACAAGGTTGACGACCTGCAGGCCCTGTTTGACAGAATACAAAAAGCAATAAAGAAATGAGTAAACTAAACCAACCCTACAAACTAGTAAGAGAGAGAGACGGACTGACCATCTACGGCACGCATATATCTTGGGTGCAGTGGGACGTGGACGGAAGGTTTAAAGACCGGCACGAAACGCCAGCGGTTGGCCTGTCTCTGATCGTAGACCCACAGAGAATGAACTTCACATGGCTCACCACTCCAATTACCGTGAT
>Ga0315904_10005020_pt1 | contig 18507 bp, 17 predicted proteins | sample LakEriMetagenome_6_FD_203529 | JGI IMG/M metagenome (GOLD analysis project Ga0315904, IMG submission 203529) | Freshwater fungal communities from buoy surface, Lake Erie, Ohio, United States - Buoy 12 MA120 | ecosystem: Environmental > Aquatic > Freshwater > Lake | place: USA: Lake Erie, Ohio...
AGATGGGACGCCACCCGTATGCCCGAGGTTGACGCATTCATGCTGACGTCATCTCCTCTGAAGGATAGTCACTGAACAGCTGATTCTGAAGGGGATAGGGATGCGTATCTGGATCATGGCGGCGCTGTTGTTTGCCTCGGCGGCTGAGTTCGCCTTTGCCCAGCTCGCCCCTTTAAGCCCGCGCCTGACCTATGATGCGCCCGCGCTGCGGGCGACCGCCCCCATGGCCGACCTCTCTGGCGCGACACTGCGCACCGAAGTGCTGGCCTCTCCCCTGTTTGTGGCTGAACTCGACTCCCGGGCGATCCAGCGGGGCGGGTCTGTGGCCATCGATCTCGGACCCGGCATCCAGCTCGATCTGCAAAAGTATCTGGCCAGCACCGCGCTCGAGCTGCGCCCGGTGCTGAAGCTTGCGGCGGAAGATCCGGGCCGCCTCGGACTGGCAGGTCCGGTGACCGTGACCGAAGAGGTTTTCGTCATGTCAGACCGGATTATCGTCTCGCGCGAAGCGGTTATCCCGGTGACCGCCGAAACCTGCGGATACACACAAACGAAATTTGCGCCGTTGAAAGAAGGCCGGGCCCGGCGCGCCGCCCGGACCAAGACGCAGGCGCTTCCGGCCGGCATGCGTGATGAGCTCTGCCTCATGCCTGGCGAGCGATCCGTCGAAGACCTGGCGTCTGAGGCGGAGGTGAGCGAACGTCCCGTAATTGCGGACCGCAACGAAAGGTTGTCGCCCGGCCTGGAAGAACGGATGCCCGTGATCGATCCTCAGACCCGGCTCATCCTGCCGCCGACCCGTGAGGATATCCGGCAGGAAGCCGCGCTTATCCGCACCGAGCTGGCCGCGCTCAGCGCCGGCGCCGAGTTTCGCAAAGGCGTCTCTGTCCAAGAGGCGCTCGAATTGTCGGACGAGGCCCTGATCCGGATGGACGCGAACGGGGACGAACGCGTGATCACCTTCGTCAGCATCATCCCCCTGGCAAATCGCTCCGTCCCGCCGGAGGCCTTCAGCACCCGCCTCGACGCGGCCGAGCTCGGCCGCGGGTTTACCCTTAGCCAGCCGATCGGCGCCCAGATCTCGGCCATACCCCCGGCTTTGAGCCCTTTCGTCAAACGGAAAGGATCCTTCTTTCCAGATCGCAGGGTCGAGACCGCGCCGCGCGGCGAGTTGTCGATAATCGGCGGGGCAGGCAGCCAGGCACCAGGCGGGACGATACTCGGCGTGATGAAGCCCTCATTGTCTCGCCCCGCCTTGATGGGCCAGATACCCGGAACCGAGACAGAGGCGCGCAAACCTGTCCGTAGTCAGAGGATCAGCCAGTCTGCTGATGTCTACTTCATCACCGGCTTTACCCTGACCGACCGGATCGAGGAGCGCTACAAACACACGTTCAACCGGAAACGAAACTATTACATCGCCTTCGAATACAGCATCGGCTACCGGGCAGGGCTGCGCTTCCCATTTCGGGTGAATGTTGAAAGCGAGGCCTTCTTCAGGGAAAACCCGCAGACACGCGCGTGGGACGCCTCAAGCTTTCAGTTCCGGGTGAACGCAGAAGGCCGCGAAAATACACTCTCGGGCGGCTCCGTCTACCGCGCTGCCGGTATGCCGGAAGACATGATCTTCGAGGACAGGGAATTCACTTTCGGTGTCTGGGCAGGCTGCCAGTTGCAATTGCGGGTCCCCATCATCAAGACTGTCCGGATCAACTGTCCGTCGGTTGACGTGCCGCGCGCCGGGACCTGTCCGGACTGGGCGTGTGCGGATTTTGTGCCGCCTGTCGGCGGGCGCCGCCTTATCGCTGAGCCGAGACTGCCCGCCGATCTGACCCGCCTTCAACTGAACGCCTGGATCGCCCGGGCCGGGATCGAGCCAGGCGTCAACATCTACGCCGCAAATCCGGAGTTTTCACTGAAGGCTGAACCGCTGAGCGGCGAGTTCTCGTCGCCCGGCGAAGACCCCTCCAATGCAACCCTCTGCGCGCCCGGCACGCGGGGGGATCCGCGCCGCTCCAACACGCAGCTGGCAGACGGCGATTGCCAACTCGTCTTTGACAAACGCTACGACGCTGCCCGGCCGATGGTGTTTCAGCTGGATGTTACCAACCCCGCGGACGGCTATGCGCCAGGTGTCGTGCTGAGCGACCCGGAGTATCGCTTCACCATGGAGTTCGTCCCCGTGCTTGAGCTGTTTGCGGTCGTCGATATCGCTGTTGCAAAATGGCGCTTCGACCAGGACTTTGAAATTGCAGGACTGACAATCCGGCAGGACCTTCGCTTCGGTCATCATGATCAAACCCGTGAGCGCGTCGAGATCGGACTCTGCGGTCCGGCAGATATCTCCTCACCCGCCTGCCAGCGCGCGGCTGGCTATGTCTTCCATCCTGTCTGGGTTGATGAAGGAAGCTGATCCGGAGGCCCTCTCGCCAGCCAAAGGTTGAGGCCAGCGCGCTGGCCGCCTTAGGTATGCGACCCTTCCTCTCGGAGCTTGGTTGCCTGCCAGTGTCCGCTATGACCCATCTTCCGAAGGCGCAGGACGTTTTGACGGCGCAGGGCACTTTCTCCGAAGATGTATATGCCGAGGCTTGGCGCGGATACTTTGCTCGCACGCTTTCGCAGTTGGAATGGTGGACGAAGGCAACCCATGCCTATCGAGCCGACGAAGGCGTCCCGGTAGCTGCACCAGCATTCAGCCGGGATCCTTCGCAGCGCAATGCCCCTGAACTTTGAAGTTGCTTCAAGCTGCCATGACTATTTGGGTCAGGAACGGACATGCCGGTCAAATTTCAATCCGGCAGTGGTCCGCCGATTGTATTGAAAAAGTCGAAGTTCGAAACTTCATTGCGAATGCGGAACAATAAAACCGCATGATTGCAAGGATAATAACCTTCAGTATACGGACGTCCCCCCCCCGCGCGCATAAAGTGGCGAAGTGATTTGAGTTTCCAGTTATCGTTGGACCGACGCTACTGGTGCAAGTCAATGGGCGCGAGGCGCTAGCATCCGGCTAGAGAGGCGCAGAAAGATCAATTCAGTGGAGATCAGACTCGCTCGAAACAGTCCCGCACAACTCGCCGTCAATGTCATTGGGCCATTGGCGCGCCTGTTCAGTGCACGCGCCCACAGTTCCATATCGATAATCCGACTGGACCAAGACTGGTCGGTCTGCAGCCGCAGAAAGAATAAGAGCCAGCGCTTGGGCAAACGCTGGCTCTTGAGTTGTCTGTCAGATGCAGAAGCACAATCGCTTCGGGAGGAACCTGCGCGAAGTTGTTGCCTGCGACTGCAGTGTTTGAAGCAACGGCCAGACGCTAGTCCTTTGCCCGTTCCATGTACGTGCCATCTTCCGTGTTGACCACGACGCGCGTGCCGACACCGACATGCGAGGGCACCATGATGCGTGCGCCGTTGTCCAGCTTGGCAGGCTTATAGGAGCCGGACGCCGTCTGTCCTTTGACAACCGGTTCTGTCTCGACGATTTCGGCGGTAATGCGCGGCGGCAGTGTGATCGAGACGGCCTCACCGTTGAACATCTGCAGGATCACGGTCATGTTTTCCTGAAGGTAGTGGGCGCTGTCGCCGAGCATCGCTCCGGGCACGATGACCTGCTCATAGTTGGCGGAGTTCATGAAGACGTAGTTCTCGCCTTCCATGTAGAGGTAAGAGTGATCGACTTCCTCCACATAGGCGCGCTCGACCTTGTCTGAGGTCTTGTAGGTGTTGGAGATTTTGATGCCGTCGGAGATGCGGCGCATGTCGATGGTGGTCGTCGGCGTGCCTTTGCCCGGACGGAAGGATTCCGCCTTTAGGACGACGTAGAGCTGGCCGTCGGTGTATTCAATGATATTGCCTTTGCGGATATCCGCAGCGATTTCAACGGACATGGGGCGTTCCTGAGTTGCGAGGGCGAAAGCGCCGCTATATACCGCGTCCGCGCCATTTGGCCAGCCGCCCGATGCGGCTTTGGCCCGTTCCGGCCCTTACCATTGGAGCTCCATGTCCCCCGACAGCCGTCCCTGGTGGTCGCCCGAGGCCCATGCCCGCAAGCGCGGCCACCTCGCCGCGCGTGGGCGGATCAAGGCGCGTCTGCGGGCCTGGTTTGAAGGCGAGGGCTTCACCGAGACCGAATGCGGCCAGTTGCAGCGCTCGCCCGGCAACGAGGCGCACCTGCATGCCTTCGAGACCGCGTTTGTTGCCGAAAACGGCACGCGTACGCCGCTTTTCCTGCATACTTCGCCGGAATTTGCGATGAAGAAGCTGCTGGCGGCCGGCGAGACGCGCATCTTCGATTTCGCCCGCGCGTTCCGCAACCGGGAGACCGGCGGGCGCCATGCGCCGGAATTCACCATGCTGGAATGGTACCGGGCGGGGGAGGGTATCGAGGCGGTGATGGCGGATGCGGCCAAACTCGCGTGCCTGGCGGCCGAGGCGGCGGGTACCCGGGCGCTGGTCTGGAAGGGCGCGGCCTGTGATCCGTTTGCCGAGCCGGAATACCTGACTGCGGTGGACGCCTTCGCCCGCCATGCCGGGATTGATCTGGAACCGGTGCTGACTGACGCGGCAGGGCTGGCCAGCGCCGCGCGCAAGGCAGGTATTGAGACACCGGCGGGCTCGAGCTGGACCGATGTGTTTTCGGCTGTGCTGGTTGCACGGATCGAACCGAAGCTCGGACAGGGGCGGTTGACGTTCCTCCACCGCTACCCTGTCAGCGAAGCGGCGCTCTCGCGTCCGGCTCCGGACGATCCGCGCTTTGCTGAACGCTTCGAGCTTTATGCCTGCGGCCTGGAACTCGCCAATGGCTACCGGGAGCTGACCGATGGCGCCTTGTTGAGGGAGCGGCAGGAATACGAAATGGCGCTGAAGGAGGCCGTATACGCCGAGCGCTATCCTCTGGACGAGGACTTTATCGCCGCGGTGGGCGCGATGCCGGAGGCCAGCGGCGTGGCGCTCGGCTTTGACCGTCTCGTGATGCTCGCGGCCGGCGCGCGGGAGATTTCGGATGTCCTCTGGACGCCGGTTCCGCTAGAGGGGCGGCCATGACCGTTACCACCCTCCGATCCATCGCCTCCCTGAAAGAAGCCGGGCTCGTCTCCGACGCGCTGGCGCCCCAGCTTGCGGCGGTCGAGGCCGCTTACGCGATTGCCTTGCCGGAGCCATTGGCGCGCGCCATCGACCTGAACAATCCGGGCGACGCCATACGCCGGCAATATGTTCCGTCGCCGGAGGAGCTGGATATCCGTGCCGGCGAGTCAGGTGATCCTATCGGAGATGCGCGTCACTCTCCCGTGCCGGGCCTCGTGCACCGGTATCCGGACCGGGTGCTGGTCAAGGCGACATCGACCTGCCCGGTGTATTGCCGCTTCTGTTTCCGGCGCGAGATGGTCGGCCCGGAAAAGGGCGAGGCGCTGACGAAGACGGACCTGGACGCGGTCTTTGCCTATATCTCTGCGCATCCGGAAATCTTCGAAGTGATCCTCACGGGCGGTGATCCACTGATGCTGTCGGCGGCGCGGACGCGGGAGATCACGCAGCGCCTTGAAGTCATCGCGCATGTAAAAGTGATCCGCTGGCACACCCGCATGCCGGTCACGCGGCCGGACAGGATCACGCCAGCTTATGCCGAAGCGCTATCGGTTCGGAAGAAGGCCGTCTTTCTCGCCGTGCATGCCAACCATGCCAGCGAGTTCACTGCGGAAGCCATCGCCGCCTGCCGCCTGCTGGCAGAGAAAGGCATAGCGCTGGTCTCGCAATCCGTGCTGCTGCGCGGCGTGAATGACACGGTCGAAGACCTGTCGGACCTGATGCGCGCTTTCCTGTCGATCGGCATCAAGCCCTATTACCTCCACCAGCTGGACGCGGCGCCGGGGACGGCGCATTTCCGTGTGCCGGTGGCGGAAGGCCAGCGCCTCGTTCGCGCCCTGCGCGACAATCTCTCGGGCCTCGCCGTGCCGCACTATGTGCTGGACATTCCCGGCGGCGTCTCGAAAGCCTCTCTCGCCCTGCCGGACATAGAACGGCGCGATGACACCTGGTCTGTGCGCGGGCGGGATGGAAAAAATTATTCGCTCACGGACTGATCCGTTTTCCGCCGCCCGGTAAGGATCAGTAGGGCCACGAGCCCGATGGACGTGGCCTGGCTGGAGAAGAGTTCCAGAAGGACGGCAAACAGCCAGCTGGGCAGGGCGGCGCGCCGCTCGGCCTGCAGCAGGATCTTGCCGGAGCCCTGGCCGAGAAGTTCGGCGTTCGCCGCTTCGATCTTGGTGATCAGGTCGTCGCGGCGCCGCGCGAGGCCGAGTTCGTTCTGCGCGTCGCGGTAGGGTTTTTGTTCGGTGCGGCCAATCCGCTCCACTTCGGCAATGTAGGCCTCAAGCCCCTCAACCGACCGGGTCTCCGGCGGGATACCTTCCAGCTGCCGGCGCCAATCGGCCAGCTGCGTTTCAAGGACATCGCGGTTCGTCGCGGCGCTGGAGACTTCGGCAGCCGCCGTCAGGTTGTTGGAGCTGATATAGATCTGCGTACCGAGGATCGAGGCGCCGGCGCCGACCAGTGCGAAGACCAGTGAGCGCAGGCTTTCCCACATCCGCTTGTTGGCCGCATGCCAGTAGACGAAAGTAAAACCGCCAAACGACACGATGGCGGCAATGATGCCGGCGGTGCCCCAGATGGTCGATTCCAGCGGATCAGTGACGGTCGAGGCAAAGGCCTGGTAGTTCGCGAAACCGGACAGGCCTGCCGCCATGAGCCCCGCGATCACGAAGATCAAGGCAAGCAAGGCAACGATGGTCTTCTCGCCGTGTCCCTTGCGCCGCTCTGCGCGCGCGGCCCGGATTTCGGCCAGGCGGATTTCACGCTCGGCCTTTATCTCTTCGGCTGCGGGCAGGCGCTGGTGGAGTTCATAGACCTGTGGCGGCGTTTTCAGCACGGGATTGACCGCGCGGGTGACCTCGGAAAACTCTGCATCAATCGGTGCTGGCGGCGGCGCATCCGCATCGTCCAACAGGGCGGGTAGACGGCTTTGCGAGCTTTCCAGCTTTCGGATCAGGTCGCGCAGCGTGCCGGTCTCGGCGTATTGTGTGCAGGTATAGGTACCCGCCTGAAAGTTCAGCGACAGCGTGTTGTCCGAGGCGACGCAATCGTCGTGCAGCGGGCAGGCATGCCGGGCATCCGTCAGGTCCTGGCTTGCGTCGTCGCTCAGGCGGAGCAGCCCTGCCACGCGCTGCGTTTCTTGCAGGCGGCGCTCATCCGTCATCTCGGCCCCAACTCCTCGCCGCCCCATCTAGCCGAAATGATCAGCGCCCGTCACCCCGCCTGCACGGGCAGTATCACACTTGCAGTAGCGGCGCCTCGCGGCGGGATATTTACCCTATATTGACAGGCCAACAGGTCTTAATCAGGTATTAAGGCGTGGAGAGTGAGACTTACCCGCAACGGGAAACCGCCACCCAGCCTGGCGGAAGGCAAAGGACCGACCTGCAGATGACACCGCGCTCCATCGCGATCCCGAAAACCTGGAAAACCTTCGATATTCCAAGCTTCTTCTCTGCCTTTGCCTATCCCGTTCTCGGTGTGGCGCTGTTCGTGACGATGGTCTTGCTCGGCGTATTTGTCAGCCAGCTCACCTTCCCCTGGTGGTACGTGCCGCTCGCCTTCGGCGTGATCGCCTTCTCGGTCTTCTGGTGCAATATGGGTATCGGCCCCCTGCACCGTATCCTGCAGCACCGCGCCGGGGAGCTGGCCCCGCCTGCGCAGGTCGTCGCCATGCTCAACCTGTTCCTTGCGATGCAGGGCCGTGTCCGCGACTGGGTAAACTATCACTCACAGCATCACCGTTTCGCGGATCAGCCGGGTGATCCGCACAACCCGTTCGAGTCCAAGCGCTGGGCCTGGGTGGGCTGGATCCTCTGGCGCGACCAGAAGGACGTCGAGCGTCCCTGGCCGCTCTGGCTCAAGAAACATCCGATCATTGTCTGGATGGACGAGTTCTATATCCAGTTCAGCATGGTGATCCATTTCGTGGTGCCGGCGCTCATCTACCTGATCGTCTGGATGGCGGGTGGCTCGCTCGTGCTCACCGCGCTGCTGCATGCCAGCGTCATCATCGGCCGCGCCATCCAGTTCCATGCCACGGTCTACGGCATCAACGTGCTCGGCCACCTGAAAACGCCTGTCTGGGCAGATCACATGATGGCGCTGCTCACGGGCGGCGAGGCGTTCCACGACCACCATCATGACCAGCCGCAAAGCGCGTTGCACCGTCCTCGCAAGGGCGTCTGGAACCGGATCGTCGACTATAACGGCACGGTTCTGCTCTTCCTCGAGAAGATTGGCTGGGTGAAAAACTTGAAGATCGCGCCGCAGTTCGCCTAGCCGCTCCTTCGCGCCTGCAGCAACGAATTATGGGAAGCGCCCCCTTTAACCGGGTGGGCGCTTTCCCATTTGGGTTGTCCGGGGCGCGGGGGCGCATTACGGAGGACTGCCCATGACCAGCACAGACACAAACGCCCATCCGGCGGCGCATACCCACGCGTACATCCTCCTTGATCGGACGGGTTCTATGTCGAACATCTGGACCGAAGCGCTCGGTTCGGTGAACGCCTATGTCGACGCCCTGACCAAGCCTGCGGACGGTGCGAAGCCGTCCGGCGATGACAAGGTCACGCTCGCGGTGTTCGACCACCAGGACGGCCTGAAGTTCGACCTGCTCCGCCGCGGCGTGACGGCGGCAACCTGGAACAAGGTGACCGATGACGAGGCGAGCCCGCGCGGCATGACCCCGCTGTTCGACTCGATTGCCCGCATTGTTGCGCTGGCAGAAGGTGACGCGCCGCACCGCGCCGTAATCGTTATCATGACCGACGGTGAGGAGAACTCGTCGCGGGAAGTGACGAAGGACGGCGCCAAGGCGGCGCTCGACCGCGCGCGGGCCAAGGGCTGGGAGGTCGTGTTCCTCGGCGCCGAATTCGGCAAGTTTGCCGATGCCGAATCCGTCGGCGTCATCCGCTCCAAGGCCATGGCGGTCAGCGCCGGAAGCATGGACCTGTCGATGCGCAAGCTCGCGTCCAAGAGCCGGAAGTATTTCGAGGCTGCCGAAGCGATGGACTTCAACGCCGAGGATCGCAATGAATCCGGCGAAGAGGACGTGAAACGCCGCAAGGGCAGTTGATCCGTCCCCTGACGGGTGAAGTCTGAACGGCTGTTCAGCTTACGGCCAAATTCAGTAAGGGCCGCCCCTCAAAAGGTGGCCCTTTACCTTTGCTTCGGCGGAATCGCGTCACAGACGCGCCTCAATCGGGGTGCAGCTTTCCCTCACCGAACACGAGAAGGGACGCACCATGAAATTCTCCAGAACACTGATCGCCGTGGCCGCAGGCTTTGCGCTCGCCGCCACCTCGCAGGCCAAGATCCTCCCGAAACCGGCGAAATCCGATACGGTTCAGTCGTACATCCTGCTCGACCGGACAGGCTCGATGTCCGACATCTGGGAGGAGGCGCTGACCTCGGTGAATGCCTATGCCGACAGCTTCGCGGCAGACGCGCCGGGCGCCGAAATCGCCGGCGGCGATATCAAGACCGCCGTCACGCTCGCTGTGTTCGACCACCAGGACGGCCTGCAGTTCGATGTGCTGCGCGACAAGGTCGATCCTGCGAAATGGGCGGATGTGACGAATGACGAAGCCAACCCGCGCGGCATGACGCCCCTCTATGACGCCATCGGCCGCATCGTGAACCGCGCCGAAGCCGACGCGCCAGAAAAAGCCGTTATCGTCATCATGACGGACGGCCTTGAAAACTCCTCCAGCGAACTGACCAACCAGGGCGCCAAGGCGGCGCTCGACCGGGCGCGCGCCCGCGGCTGGGAAGTCGTATTCCTCGGCGCTGAGTTCGCTAGCTTCTCGGACGCAGAATCGGTCGGCATGGCATCGTCGAAAACCATGGCTGTCGGCCAGGGCCGGATGCAGGAGTCGATGGACAACCTCGCCCAGAAAGCCCGCGCCTATGGCAAGGGCGCCGCGCCTGCTGTCGAGTTCAACGAGGCCGACCGCGCCATCGCTGACGAAGAGGGCGTGAAGGAACGCAAGGGCCAGTAACCCTTCGCCCCGCTCGAAAATGCAAAGGCCCGCTCGGACCGAGCGGGCCTTCTGCATGCGAGCGAGGCCGAGATCGCCGCAGAGTTGCCAAGGCGCAGGATTTTGCGAAAATTTACGCCAACCCGCTCTTCCGCATGCCGATCACCTTTACCGAGATCCTGCCGGTTGGAATCCTCGTGTCGCAGATTTCCGCGCTCCTGCAGCGCAACAGCCACTTCATGCCGGCCAGAGCGGCGGCTTGATCATACGCGCTCCGGAACCCGGTGCCTGACAGCGCGTTTGTCAGCGTGCCGGGAAACGGTGTCGGGGTGGCAAAGGAAGCGCACCCATGCCTGAAAATCAAAATGAAGAAGAGCCCGTCATCATCTCGACCGAAGATGCGCGGGGGCGGCGAGTTTCTGAAGCGCGGCAACTTCGGAGACAGGCTGGTGCCGGTTCTCATCGGAGCGGTGATCCTGAGCGTGACGGGTATGGGATCCGTCGCGTTCTTTACGATGCGGGGCGCAGCCTGAGACGGCTCAGTCTTCAAATCCCCTGAACACGGCGGCTTCGTCTACGGATTTGCGTTTCGAGACAACGGCGTTGGCCGGGAAGGAAACGTCCGGCCAACCCATCGCCACGCAGGTCTGAATCACCTGGTCGTCCGGGATGCCGGCTTCGGCGCGTACCACCGGGCTCTGCATGATGCCCTGAGAGTTGATCACGCAGCCAAGTCCCCGGTTCCAGGCCGCGTTGACGAGGCAGTTGACGACGCCGCCGCAATCGAACGGCGCGATGTCGCTGCCCTGGATCGACTTATCATAGGTGATGACGATGGAGACCGGCGCATCGAACTGGCGGAACCCGCGCAGGATCCAGTCATTGCGCTTTTCCTTGTTGTCGCGCTCTATGCCCATCGCCTCGAACAGCTGGATCGCGATCTCGATCTGACGCTTGCGGTGCTCGCCAGCATACTCTGGGCCGAGGCGGAATTCGCGGCTGTGCGGCACGCCGGCAAGGTTGCGCTCCACATTGCCGGCGCGAATCCGGTCGAGCACCTCGCCGGTGACGACATAGAAGTTCCAGGGCTGAGTGTTCAGCGAGGTCGGCGCGCGCATCGCGATCTCGAGGATTTCCCGGATCAGCGCTTTCGGAACCTGCTTCTTCTGGTAGCCCCGGATGCTGCGGCGGCCCCGCACAACGTCATCGAATTCCACATCACACTCCTGTCGCGGTCTCGCGCCTGTTCTAGCGCCGCCGTTGGCCGCCGCATCCCCTCCCGCTGCGTCAGGCTTGCCAATGTGGTGAGTTGCGGCAACTTCCGGCCGGTCAGGACAGGCAGGGCAGGGCGCATGAAATACTTCGAAGACATGGTGATCGGCACGCGCACGCGCGCCTCGCGCACCTACAAGGTGACACGGGAAGAGGTGATCGAGTTCGCTACGAAGTATGATCCCCAGCCGTTTCATCTGGATGACGAGGCCGCGAAGAACACGTTCTTTGGCCGTCTTTCGGCGTCCGGCTGGCATACCGGCGCGATGGTGATGCGGCTGATGGTCGACACCTGGAAGGATACCGAGCCGACGGCCGGTCTCGGCTCTCCCGGCATCGATGAGCTCAGATGGGTGAAGCCCGTTTATCCGGGCGACGAGTTATTGGTCGATATGGAACTGATCGACAAGCGTCGTTCGAAATCCCGCCCCGACATGGGCCTCACCAAGACGAAGCAGACCGTCACCAACCAGCATGGGGAAGTCGTCATGACGATGGTCTCCAACGGCCTCATGCGCGTGCGCGATCCGTCTGCGCCGCTCGATTAACGAAAAAGCCCGCTCCGGAGAGCGGGCTTTCCAAATCCATTGTTCAAGGGCGAAAGCCCCGCGAGCAATCGATTAACGAGGCGCCATGCGAATGGCGCCGTCCAGGCGGACGTCTTCGCCGTTGAAATAGGCGTTGCGGCACATCTCTGCAGCCAGCGAAGCGTACTCCTCCGGATGGCCGAGACGGGCCGGGTGCGGCACCTGCGCGCCGAGGGCGGCTTTCACGGGCTCCGGCGCGGCGGCCAGCAGCGGCGTGTTGAAGATGCCCGGGAGGATTGTGTTCACACGGATGAAATCACGGCTCAGGTCGCGCGCGATCGGAAGCGTCATGCCGACGACGCCGCCCTTGGATGCGGAGTAGGCGGCCTGGCCGATCTGGCCGTCTTCGGCGGCAACCGAGGCGGTGTTCACGATTGCGCCGCGCTCGCCGTCGATCGGATCGAGCGTCAGCATGCCGGCGGCCGATTTTGCGATGCAGCGGAAGGTGCCGACGAGGTTGATCTGGATGATCAGGTTGAACTTATCGAGCGGGAAGTGTTCCGGCGCGCCGGTTTCCTTGTTGCGGCTTGCGGTCTTGATCGCGTTGCCGGTGCCGGCGCAGTTGATCAGGATCCGCTCCTGGCCGATGGCGGCGCGGGATTTGGCGAAACCGGCATCGACCGAGGCTTCATCCGTCACGTTGACGTTACAGAAAACGCCGCCGAGTTCCTTAGCGAGAGCTTCGCCTTTTTCGGCGTTGAGGTCGAACAGGGCGACCTTGACGCCGTAGGAGGCCAGTTTGCGGGCGGTTGCGGCCCCGAGGCCGGAAGCGCCACCCGTGATGACGGCGGAGATGTTCGAGTTCAATTCCATGGGCAGCTGCCTTCCTTTGATGTTGACCGAGTTATCGGTTATAACCGCACTGAACTATAATGCCGCTAGGAGAGCGCAATGACTGACGCAGCGGAAATCATCAATACGGTGAAGGGCGAGGGCGGCGTGTACCTTCCCAAATCGATCCAGCGCAATGAGCGCGTGGCGCGCGGCGTGATTCCCAAGCTGCTGCGTCTGGCCGGCCAGCTTCCGTTCGCGGACGACCTCGCCAGCGCCTATTACTGCGCCCGCGACCCGTTGACGCCCGCCAAGGCGAAGGCCGTGCTGTTTGCGGCGGCGGCCTATTTTGTCATGCCGGCCGACATGCTGCCGGATGTCATCGTCGGCCTCGGCTTTAGCGATGACGCCGCCGTGCTCGCAACCGCGCTCGGCGTGGTCGGCTCGCACGTCAAGGAACGCCATCGCGTGATGGCGCGCCGCCTGCTTCGTCTGCCGGAGCCCATCGGAGACAAGACCTGAGCACCCCTGCGCTCTGGGCCGCCTTCGCAACTGCCAGCCTCGCCGCGCTGGCCTATGGATTTTTGTACAGCTTCCGGGGCAAAGGCCCCTGCCGCGCCGTCCTGAAAGTTTCCGGCGTTGCGATCCTCGCGCTGATCGCCTTTGCCTCTGGTGCGATGTGGCTTCTCTGGGCAGCGCTGGCCGCGTCGGCAGTGGGTGATGCTTTCCTTGCCGGAAAGCCGGAGCGCTGGCTCCTCCCTGGCATGGCGGCTTTCCTCCTGACGCACGTCTTCTACGTCATCGTGTTCTGGCAACTGGGGGAGGGCGCGGGCTGGAGCTGGCCGGTTAAGATTGGCCAGGCTGCGCTCGTGCTCGGCGGCGCAGCCTATATCCTGTGGCTGATGCCCTGGCTCGGCAAGATGCGCGTGCCGGTTCTCGCTTACGGCGCCGTCATCCTTATGATGGGCGCCGCCGCCATCGCGCTGCCTGTCGCTTTCTGGCCGGTCACCGCCGGCGCTCTGATGTTCATCGCGTCGGACGCAATCCTCGCGCGCCAGTTGTTCTGCCGCCCGACGGAGGCGCCGCCGCAGAAGCTGCCCTCCTACGCGGTCTGGTTCCTGTATTTCTTCGGGCAGGCTGCGATCACGCTCGGCCTGCTGCCGCCGGCAGCCTAGACCGGCTTGTCACCGTTCACGGTGGCGCGCCGCATATGGCGGCGGTGGCCGGGATAATCATTCAGCGCATAGTGCCAGGTGCAGCGATTGTCCCACATCGTCACGTCGCCCGCCTGCCAGCGCACACGGCAAGTGAAACGTTCCTCGCGGGACAGCTTGAACAGGTAGTCCAGCAGCGGCTTGCTCTCGCGCGTGGACCAACCGGCGAAGCGCAGGGTGAAGGCAGGGTTCACGTAGAGGCCCTTGCGGCCCGTTTCCGGATGCGTGCGGATGACCGGGTGTTCGAATTCCGGCGCGTCTTCCGCCTCGGAGGTTTCCATCGACTGGCGCTTCTGCGCGGAGGTGCCGTGGGTGCTGTATTCGCGACTGGCCGAATGGACAGCCTTGAGGCCCGCCAGCGTGGCCTTCAGGCCGGGCGACAGCGCGTTATAGGCCGCCTGCTGGTCGGCAAACAGCGTGTCCCCGCCATAGGGCGGCAGCTCGATGGCGTGCAGGATGGAGCCGAGGGCGGGCGTCTCCTCGAAGCTCATGTCGGTATGCCAGCCGCCGCCGAAGTTCACCTTGTCCTCTTTCTCCTTGATGATCTCGAGGAGTTCCGGATGGTCCTTCATCCCCTTCACATAGGGGTGGATGTTCAGCGTGCCGAAGCGGCGCGCGAACGCCTTGTGCTGGTCCGGCTGCAGGGCTTTCTGGCCCCGCATCACGATGACCTTGTAATCCAGAAACGCCTGATGGACGCGGTCGAACTCCGCATTTGACAGGCCGGACTGCAGGTCCAGCCCGAAGATTTCAGCGCCCAGCGTGCCGGAAAGGGGGAGGATGTCTATGCTCATATTCCGAGTGAACCATCCGGCCGCCAGCGGCACAAGGCCTGCGTCAGTTTAGAGATTCTGCTCCGGCAGGGGAGGGGCTTGCCGCTTTGCCTTTCAGATATTTGTCGAGGAACCCGAGATAGGCCTCTGCGGCGCTAATCCGGTTCACCTTTTTCTGGAAACCGTGCCCTTCGTCCGGGAACACGACATATTCCACCGGTACCCCGTTGGCGCGCACGGCGGCGACGATTTCGTCGCTTTCCACCTGCAGCACACGCGGATCGTTGGCGCCCTGCACCACTAACATGGGCTTTACGATGTTCGCCGCATGGAACAGCGGCGAGATCGCGCGGTGGCGCTCGGCATCTGTCGCCGGGTCACCCATCTCGTCATAAAGCGCGACGCGGAACGAGCCCCACCAGGCGGGGATGCTCTCGAGCGTGCGCACCCAGTTCGTGACGCCGAAAATGTTGACGCCGACATCGAACGCTTCCGGTTCGAAGGCGAGCGCCGCTGCCGTCATGAAGCCGCCGTACGAGCCGCCCAGGATCCCGATCCTGTCGCCGTCGATATAGTCGAGCGTTTCAAGATAGGTCCGTCCCCAGACTATATCCTGGAGGTCTTCCTGCCCGTGGCGCTTGTCATCCATGTGGAAAAAGGTTTTTCCGTAGCCGGAGGATCCGCGGTTGTTGGCGGCGAGAACGGCGTAGCCATTGTTCACGAGGAACTGGATGTCCGCCGCGTACCCCTTCTGGCTCTGCCCGCCGGGCCCGCCATGCACCCAGACGATCGCTGGAGCTGGTGTGTCAGCAGACGCCGTCTTCGGCACGTAGAAGATGGCGGGTATCTCCAGCCCGTCAAAGCTCGGGTAGCGCACGATCGAGGCGGTGACGAGGTTGGCTTCGTCTATGGCCGGCGAAAGCGCATTGGTCAGGCGCGTGGCGACGCCGGTTGCAAGGTCTGCCGTATAGATATTACGCGGAGACGTATCGGTGTTGACGCCGAAGGCGACACGCGTCTCGTCATCATTGAAGCAGACCTGCGTGACCTCGCCGTCCGGAACGCCGGACAGGGCAAGCGGCTTGTCCGTCAGCGTGTCGAGGAAAGTGACTTCCCAGAGACCGTCCGCATTGACCGTGCTGACGCGGTAGCGGCCGGTAGGCGAATAGCTCACCGCCAGAACATCCCAGTCTGCGGAGACAAGCGCGGCCTTCTCGCCGGTGGCCACATCATGCGTCCAGGCCTCGGTGAACTCGCCGTGTTCGTTTGTTCCGTATACCAACTTCTGGCTGTCCGGCGTGAAGCCATAGGCCGTGTAGGCGATGTTGCCGTCGTGCGGCGTAATCAGCGTCTTTGCCGGAGAGGCCGCGCCCAGGTCATACAGGTAGAGATTAGCGTCCGCGCTGGACACGTTCTCGACCAGCGCCAGCAGCCTGCCATCCGGGCTGATCGCGCCGATTTCCAGACCGTCATTCTGGTAGATCATCCGGCTGCCATAGTCCGCCGCCGAATAGGCGTAGACATCGTCGGTCGCTTCGTCCCGGGCGTTGGTCGCCACATAGAACGTCTCGCCGCTCTGGTCCCACCCGAGGAAATAGGCGCGCGTCTTCTCGCCCGGCGTCAGATCTTTCAGCGTTCCATCCGCTTCGCGTACGTAAAGATGGCTCAGCTCGTTGCCGCCGCCGTCCGCCTCCACCAGCACCCGGCCATCCCGAGGAAAGTAGGATTCGGCATAGGTGGAGTTTTCCGCCGATTGGGTCAGCGCGGTCTTGGTTCCGTCAGGGCTCAGGGTGTAGGCGTTGAAGATGCCGGTTTCGTCCGAGCTTGTGAGCAGGGACTGTCCATCAGGCGCGAAACACCGGCCGCGGCCCGCAGCAACGCTATAGCTGACCGTGTCGTACAGCTGCTGCGCGGTGTACGTCTTGAAGCTGGCCGCAGCGGCGGAGGGTGCCGCCTGTTCAGCGGGGGGCTCGACGGGGGGAGGGCTGGCGCACGCGGCGGCGAGCAGGATTGCGGATGAAATCAACAGGTTACGCATGGGCGCCCTCCAGCAGCTGAACTTTGGAGGCCACCATAACCGGATTGCGCCTGAGGTCACCTCCCGCCGTGTCACGAAAATGCCGTTTGCGGACACCGCCGTTTTGTGAGACACCGCCGGCGGGCCAGGCGCCCCCAACGGCGCCCAGCCTATCTGTAAGGATAGGAGTAAAACAGATGACGATGACTACCGCCAAGCCGGCCGTGCGCCCGGCGTGCCCGCATTTTTCCTCGGGCCCCACCGCCAAGTATCCCGGATTTTCGCTTCAGAACCTCGCGACCGCCGCCCTCGGCCGGTCGCACCGCTCGGGCGACGCCAAGAAAAAACTCAAAGCCGCGATTGATCGCACCAGGCTGGTCCTCGGCCTGCCGGAGGGCTACCGCGTGGCAATCGTTCCGGCCTCCGACACCGGCGCGGTCGAGATGTGCATGTGGTCGATGCTCGGCGCCAAACCGGTTGACGTGTTCGCCTGGGAAAGCTTCGGCTCGGACTGGGTGACGGACGCGACCAAGCAGCTCAAACTCGCCGACTGCAAGACCTACACCGCCGATTACGGCGCGCTGCCGGACTTCTCGAAAGCCCGCGACGACGCCGACATCATCTTCACCTGGAACGGCACCACCTCCGGCGTGCGCGTGGCGAATGCGGACTGGATCAAGCCCAACCCGGACCGTGTCGTGATCTGTGATGCGACCTCCGCGGCTTTCAGCCAGGACATCGAGTGGGAAAAGCTCGATGTTGTCACCTATAGCTGGCAGAAATGCCTTGGCGGGGAAGCGGCCCACGGCATGCTGATCCTGTCGCCCAACGCCGTGAAGCGCCTTGAAAGCTACACGCCGGACCGTCCGCTGCCGAAACTCTTCCGCATGACCAAGGGCGGCAAGCTCGATGAGGAGCTGTTCGAGGGCTCGACGATCAACACCCCCTCCATGCTCTGCGTCGAAGATTACCTGCAGGCGCTGGACTGGGTCGAGCGGCTCGGCGGCTGGAAGCAGCTGAAAGCCCGTTCTGACGACAGTCTCCGTACCCTGACGGATTGGGTTAAGCGCACGGACTGGGTTGAGTTCCTCTGCGAGGATGCCGCGGTGCGCTCGAACACAGGCGTGACGTTCAAGATCGTCGATCCGCGTATCATGAAGCTGGACGAGGCCGGGCAGCGCGATTTCATCAAGAAATTCATGAAGCGCCTCGAATCCGAGAACGCCTGCTTTGACGCGGCCGGCTATGCCAAGGCCCCTCCGGGCCTGCGCATCTGGTGCGGTGGATCGGTGGAGCCGTCCGACGTCTCGAAACTTCTCCCCTGGCTCGACTGGGCCTTCCATGAGGAAGCGGCGAAGCTCTAAGGGCCCAAAGGCTTCGGGCCGCCGCATGGCGGCAGCCCGAAGCCGGGATGCTCGAGATGATCGTACTGAGAACCGCAACGTTGGATGACGTGCCACTTCTGGATCTGTGGGATCTGGAACCTGACGTCATTTCGGCGACATCCGATGATCCGGGCGCCCCCAAGGCGTTCGGTGACACGTATTGGCCGGACGAGCTGGCCCTCGTGCGGCACGATTACCAGTACTTCATCGCCGAGCTGGACGGGCGGCCCATCGCGGGCCTTCAGATTATCGATCCGCATACGGAGCCGACGCACTATTGGGGCGAAGTTCAGCCCCATCTGCGTGCTATCGATATCTGGATCGGCAGCGCCGCTGATCGCGGGCAGGGGTTCGGCAGGGAGGCCATGCGTCTCGCCATCGAAGCGTGCTTCCGGGATCCGGATGTGAAGGCAATCTT
>Ga0315904_10005021_pt1 | contig 18503 bp, 16 predicted proteins | sample LakEriMetagenome_6_FD_203529 | JGI IMG/M metagenome (GOLD analysis project Ga0315904, IMG submission 203529) | Freshwater fungal communities from buoy surface, Lake Erie, Ohio, United States - Buoy 12 MA120 | ecosystem: Environmental > Aquatic > Freshwater > Lake | place: USA: Lake Erie, Ohio...
CAGAAGGTAGAACGGATGTTTAGAACCTACGTCAAAGACTAATCCCCGCAGCCGCGACTTTTCCCCAGCCTAACCGCTGGGGTTTTTTTATTGCATTTTTCCCAAAAGCAAATACAATTGTGGCAAGGCCCACCGGTTTACCGACCCTGACTTATGGCGAGAAGCCATCGACCGGCTGACGTAATCAGCAAGCAAGGCCCGCATCTGCGGCTCACCGACGCGCAAAACCCTTTACTTAATTAAATGAGGTCAACATGGCTATCTCTTTGAGCAATGCCTTTGTGACACTATTTGATGCTGAGGTGAAACAAGCCTACCAGGGCAAAGCAATGCTGGTGGGTGCTGTGCGTCAGCGTCGTGGTGTTGAAGGCTCTACCGTAAGATTCCCTAAAGTCGGTCGTGGCGTGGCAACTGCCCGTGTAACACAGACTGATGTCACCCCAATGAATGTTGGGTTCTCAACCGTTACCTGCACACTGGGTGATTGGAACGCTGCCGAATACTCGGACATCTTTTCGCAGCAGAAAGTTAACTTCGATGAGCGTGCAGAACTGGCGCAAGTCGTTGGCGCTGCAATCGGTCGCCGCCAGGATCAGATGATCCTCGACGCACTGAATGCTGCATCTAGCACTGGCACCGTGGCAAACTCAATTGGTGGCTCGAACACCAACATGAACATTGCCAAGCTGCGCGAAGCTGCGAAGATCTTGAACACCAAGAACGTGCCTGCTGATGGTCGTCACATCATCATCCACGCCAACTCGCTGGCTTCGATGCTCGAGCAGACTTCGGTCACCAGCTCGGACTTCAACACCGTCAAGGCGTTGGTGCAAGGCGAGATCAACCAGTTCATGGGCTTCACATTCCATGTCTTGGGTGACCGCACTGAAGGTGGTTTGCCAATCGATGGTTCGTCGGATCGTACCCTGTACGCATTCCACAAAGACGCTATCGGCTACGCAGAAGGTATCGCTCCTCGCACCGAGATCAATTACATCCCTGAGAAAACGAGCTGGCTGGTTAACGCTCTGTTCTCGGCTGGTGCAATTGCTATCGATTCCGAGGGTATCGTCAAAATCACTGCCCGCGACACTGCGGCTGCAGCTTAATAGGAGGCTGAATCATGGCTTATGATGCAGCAGGCTTTACTGCCTACAGTGCCTCCAAGCGAGGCAATGCACCGTCGATGTACGGCTACAAAACAGCCGATGCAATCGCGGATGTTAATACCAGCGGCTACTTCAACTCGCTATCCGGCTTGTTAGAAGTTGGCGACGTTATCCACTGCGTAACTTCGACCGGCTCGACCGCCGTCGTTACCTTGGTGTACGTTGTCTCCAATGCTTCTGGCGTTGTGGACGTAACTGACGGCACCACGCTGTCGGCTACTGACGGCGACTAAATAGTCACCATGTAGCATCAAGGGCTGGTTTCTGCGAGAGGCCAGCCCTTTCTTACATTAAGAGGTTGCGATGGCAGCAGGCGACACAGGTGTTTCAATTTGTTCTGATGCGCTGCTATTGCTCGGCGCAAAGGCAATCTCATCTTTCAATGATGGCACCGACGAAAGCTCGGTGTGTGACCGTCTGTACCCAGACATTCGAGATTCGACCCTGATGATGTATCCCTGGTCGTTCTCAATGAAGAAGATTGCACTATCTCGGCTGATCACTACGCCGACCAGTTTCTGGAAATACGAATATCAACTGCCAGGCGACAGGCTTGGCAATCCCCACTCGGTGCGTGACAGTGCTGCTATTGGTAACTTTCTCAGCGTCGATTGGGAGATCCAAGGCGACAAGCTGCTGACCAATCTGGAGGCAGTCTATATCGACTACCAATACCAGACCCCTGAATTTGCGATGCCGCAATACTTTGTGCAATTGCTGAAATACATGGTGGCCTGGCACATTGCTGAACCGATTACCGAGCAAGGCGATAAGACACTGCGCTGGCGGCAGATTGCTGTGGGCGATCCTGCAGAGAATGGTCGCGGTGGCTATGCCCGGCAGGCGATGGTGATTGATGGCAAGAACCAGCCGGTGCGCGTGATTGAAGATTACACCCTGACAGCAGTGAGGAACTGATGGCAAGGTTTGTTGACTTCACGACAAACTTCAGCACGGGTGAACTCGACCCGCTGCTGCGTGCGCGTGTTGATCTGCAGCAGTACGGTAACGCGCTGGCCAAGGCGACCAACGTCCTGATCCAGCCGCAAGGTGGCCTGCGTCGCCGTCCTGGCACAAAGCACATCCTTGAGCTGCCCAATACCAGCACCGAGAGTGCAGGCAACGGTGTGCGCCTAGTGCCGTTTCAGTTTTCGGTGGATGACAGCTACATGCTGTGCTTCACCCACAATCGTATGTACGTCATCAAGAATGGCACGGTGCAGGCCAACATCAATGGCAGCGGTAATAACTACCTGACCACCACCATTGGCTCGAGCATTGTTGATGATATGTGCTGGACGCAGTCGGCTGACACGCTGATCGTCGTGCATCCAGACCTGCAGCCGGTACAGATCCAACGCACCAGCGACACAGCCTGGACGGCCACCACAATTACGTTTGACAGCATCCCAAAGTATGCTTTCAACATTGGCTTTCATACAAACAACGGCTCAACATTAACACCGTCCGCTGTTTCTGGAAATGTGACGCTGACCGCATCCACAACGCACCATGACAGTGGCGCAGCCCAAGCTGGCACCAGCACTACGATCACGCTGAAATCAACAGCCAGCGCCACCGATGACATCTACAACGGCATGTATGTCACTATCACTAGCGGCACGGGAGCTGGGCAGATCCGCTTGATTGAGGATTATGTTGGAAGCACCAAGGTGGCAACTGTTGATGTTCCATTCACCACAGCGCCAAACGGCACCAGCAACTATTCTGTAACCACTTGGACAACCGAATCGGTCAACCAGTACGTTAATGCTAGCCCGCAGGGTCGCGCTCGAATAACTCGGTATGTATCGTCAACTGTGGTTGAGGCAGTTACCGAGTATCCATTCTTTAACACAACTGCCATTGACGCTGGGCGCTGGGAGCTTGAGCATAATTATGAGGATGTGTGGTCAAGCACTCGAGGCTGGCCACGGTCGGTGACTTTCCACGAAGGTCGGCTATATTTCGGTGGGAGTAAGTCGCGGCCATCCACAGTGTGGGGCAGCAAGATCGGGTTATTCTTTGACTTTGTGCCATTTGAATCGCTGGATGATGACTCGGTTGAAGCGACGCTAGACACCAACGAGCTGAACGTCATTACCGACATCATCAGCTCAAGAGACTTTCAGGTATTTACAACCGGTGGTGAATTCTATGTGCCGCAGCAGGGTACAGATCCAATCACGCCGCTGACCTTTACCTTCAAAAACGTCAGCCGAAATGGGATTAAGCCTGGCACCAGGGTGCAGTCGGTGGAATCTGGATCGGTCTACATCCAGCGCCAGGGCAAGTCGTTAAACGAGTTTCTGTTTAGCGACACACAGCTCACCTACATCACGCAACGGATCTCGCTGCTGTCTGGCCACCTGCTGAAGGGGCCGCAGCGCATTGCTTTGCGTCGCGCATCTAGTACAGAAGAGGCCGATCTGTTGTTGATGACCAACACCAATGATGGCAGCATTGCGGCATTCTCGATTATGCGCAGCCAGCAGATTACGTCGCCGTCCGAGTACACCACTGACGGTGAATTTATCGATGTTGGTGTAGACATCACGCAGATCTACTGTGTGACCAAGCGCGTGTTCAATGGCACAACAAGGTACTTTATTGAGCGTTTCCAGGATGATCTGTATACGGATTGCGCATTTGTGGGTGCGTCTGCTGGCGGTGTCGGCAGCGGGTTGCCGCACATTGGAAAGTCGCTGAATGTGATTACTGATGGCGTGCCACAGTCGAATGAAACAGTCACCAGCGGTGGCGCTGTGACCTTTGACCGCGAATCGACCGCCAGCTACGAGGTTGGTCTGCCGATCACGGTCTACGTCAAGACCATGCCCGTCGAGATCAAGCTGCAGACAGGCAGCCGGGTATCGTTCAAGAAGCGCATTGTGGAGATCAGCGCGGTGCTGGAGGAGACACAAAACATTGTGATCAACAATCAGCCGGTGGCATTCAGGTTGCTGGACAATCCGCTACTGGATGATCCAGAGCCGATCTTCACCGGCATCAAGCGGGTCAATGGCGTACTGGGTTATAGCCGAGAGCAGTCGATTGAGGTGTCGCAAAACTTGCCATTGAAGATGAACTTACTAGGCCTTGACTACAGAGTGGCCGTTTACTCGGGAACATAGACATGGCTGTTGACCCATCACAAATAGTCGCAGGAGCTGGCTTCGTCGCATCATATGGTGCGTCTGAAGCACAACGCGCTGCAGGAATCCAACAGCAGACGGGCTACCTACTGCAGGCACGCGACAACCTTACGGTTGCTGAAGTGCGGGCAGATATGTCGGATCAGTATGCTCAGATCCAAGCTGGTCGGATGCTGAAGAAGGCTGAGATTGAAGCGCGTAATTATCAGATTGCTGGCAATACCTTGTTGCGAAATGCGCGTGTCACCAATGCTGCATTAAGGGCTAGAGCTGCTGCCAGCGGTGTAGCGTTTGGTGAGGGCAGTACTGCAGCGGTTCAGCTTGAGAATACTCGCAGCGTTTTGTTTGATGTCAATATTGCAGAACTTAATGCTTTGACAGCTCAAGCTCTTGGCTATGAAGATGCAGCTGCAATGATTCAGTCAACCGACTACCAGAACTTTTTGAATGTGTTTGCGGCGCAGCGCCAGGCTGGTCAATTTACTCAAGCCGGTGCAGCAGCGCGTCAGGCTGGTAGCCTGCTGGCTGGTGCTACATTGACCCGTGGTGCGGTTGAGTTTGGCCAGACCTACTTCAGAACAAAACCTTAAGGCGGCGCTATGGTAACGAGACTTGAATCTGGCCGAATCCAACTAAACGCACCCGGTGGTGCGCCGATGGAGCGTGTGGTGCCGCAGCAGGTTGACTACATGACGGCTGCCCGAGAGGAGGCGCGTGGTCTTGGGGTGCGGGCGGATGTTATTGATCGTATGTCGCAAAGCGTTTTTGGTGCCGCCAAAGAATTGGCTGAACAAGAGGCAATAAAATATGTTGCTGCCAATCCTCCTGACCGCACACAATTTATGATTGCCGCTGGTTTTGACCCTGCCACTGGTGAGTTTAGGGGAGTGCCTGCCGCCAAAAATAAAGACGCTCCAATAGCTTGGACTGCATTTGACAAGACTTACCAAAAATATAGAGCTGCCCAAGTTGCTGGCCTAATTAAAGAGGAAGGCCTGCATCAAATTGCAAATATGCTCAAACGGGTTGACACCGAGGGCGTATCAAACTTTGGCTCAGAAAAGATTGAAAAGCAAATAGAAACAATGATTGTTGGCTTTGAGGCTGCAGCACGCAGCGAAAGCCCAGCCGCAGCAGTAGAGGTTCGCGCATCACTTGCAGCGCATGGCTACACAGCCATTCAGAAAGCCAGAGAATTGGAGTTTAAGGCAGCGCAAGAACAGCGCTTGATTAAACTGGATCAAACATATGAGGATCGGCTTGCTATCCTAAAAGAAGGTTTTCGGATAGACCCAGAGAATGCGCCATTCTATGCTGACGTTTTTGCGCGTAATTTAATTGAGGAAGCATCAAAGACTAATGATCTTGCGACCATTAGAGAAATGCGCAAAAAGGTGGCCGATGCAATTGCAGATGCAAAAATTGATGCGGTATCTACAATTGCTACAGATACAGAATTTGCGCCTAATAATCTGGCGGCAGTAAGAAGGCTTGAGCGAGGCGATGCAGGTAGACTGTCATCTGTGTGGAATTCCATGAATTTTGCTGAGAAGGCAAAGGTTCGTGATGGCCTACGTTCTGTATACACAGACAAAGTAACAGCAGAAACCCGCGCTAAAGATGAAGAACATAATTCCAACTTATCGTTGGTAAACATTAATGTGCAACGCTTAATTGCTTCTGACGGAAATGACCAGGAAGCAGAAAGCATTTTGCTGAGTTTGTCGTATAGAGATCCAAGAGCAATTTCACCAAAGGATGTTGCCGCCATCAAGAAACAAGCGCAAGATAAAGAAGAACCATCTTATGGCTTGCTGACTGTGATGAAAGAAAACATCTTTAATGACAAGTATGTAAGTCTGGAACACATGAAACAAGACGCTATGCGTCGCGGAGTTAGTGCAAAGTTTATTTACTCAGACTTGCAGCCATTCTTTATTAGCCGGAAAGATAAAGCAGAAGGGTTGATCTATCAGGGTATCAATCGTGCTGCTGGCGCCGAAGCCGGATCAATCAATGATAAAAGAGTGCAGCGGGCAAAGCAGTCAATTGAGCAGGAAGTGCAAGATCGTTTTGAGTCACAAAAAACATTGCCCGCTGAAAAGCAAAGATCAAAGAGTGACATTCTGAAAGATGTGCAAAAAGAACGTGCTGAGTCTCAAGCACAGAAGATTATTGATATAACGCTAAAGCGAATCAATGAATCTTATGGAAAAGGCAGCGCAGATAAAAAGACAAATATTACATTTGACCAGTTTACGAATGTTGACGAAATTGCTGCACAAGCAGCGCGTGGCAACAATAATCTCAAAGACATTGACGTTGAGATGATCCGATCTGACTATATGGTAATCAAGAAGCAGCTTGAGATTTTGAATCCTGTAAGAGCAAAGCCAGCAGGTGCGAGATGAGCAACGAATTCGATACCATGTACATTAATAATTTGGTGGATAGGGATTACCCACCAATGCCAATGCTTGCTGCCGCAGATACTGGTCGGCTGCCAGAAGTTGTGGTTACTGGTGAGGCAGAGCCACCTGGCCCTGGTGGCCCTGCTGGTAAGCCAGAGCCGCGCTTTGGCCGAGGTGGTGTAACCAAGGCGCGATCTGAGGCTGCTGGTGGGTTAGAGGTGCCAGCTATGGGATTGGCCGATACGTTGGCCGGTGCGTTGCGCGGCACGGTTGCTCAATCGCTTGGCCTGCCTGGTGACATTGAAAGCCTAGTGCGCCTGCTAACCGGTGGTGAGCAAGTGCTGCCGACTACAGAGCGCGTTAGCGAAATGCTGCCACCTGTGGTGCCGCCAGGTGCGCCAGACATGGTTGGCTATAGCGCGGCCGAGCGTCGAAAAACAGCAGATGTTGCAGGCACGCTGGGTGAATTTAACCCGATTGTCGGTGCGCCAGAAGCAGTAAAGATGGGCGTTAAGGGTGCCAAGGCAATTGGCAGGGAGCTTGGCCCAGTAGCAGCCGATGTTGTAGAAACACAGTTGCGCAAGGCTGGCATGATTATGAACATCGTGCCAGAAGGGCCAGCCCAGGTTGTCATACCTGTTAAGGTTGGTGAGCGTGAAGTTAAGATTCCAGCTCAACAGGCTTCCGTTCTACAGCGTGCGCTTAAAAACCTTACACCAGAAGAGCAGGCAAAATTTAGATCAGATACTGCAACAAAGTTTGTCACCATCCTAAAACAACTGCCAAGCAAGGAAGAGTTTGGTGCGGCTGCTCTCGCAGGCAAAGCAAAGAAGGGCTGGTACGACGGCAGCACGCAGGCAATCATTCAAGTATTTGGCCCAGACTCTCAGCGCTTTGCGGCATTGCTTTCTGCTACCAGCCCACAAACTAGCGTCGAATCAAACCTATTTAATGCATTGCAAATTTGGAAAAACTGGACTGCTGCTGGCAGACCGGTAGACCGTGAATCAATTGTTCGTGTTATGGGTGACAGCGTCCAAGGAAGTAAGGGCGAAGAGTCTGTGCTGGATGCCTGGATCAATAACAGCGTCAGAGCCTTATCTTCAGAAGACCCGTCTACGGTTGTTTTGTCTGGCCCCAAGGTAAACAGCTTTATGTTGAACTTGCAGGGCAATGTTAATGAAGTGACAAACGATGCATGGATGGCAGCATTCACCTATGTTGACCAAACACTATTTAGCGGATCGTTAACTAAAGGTGGCGACCCTGGCAAAGGCCCAGGCTATATTGCAATGAATGCAAGGGTTCGTGAATCTGCAGATTATTTGACAAAGCTGACCGGAGAAAAATGGACACCGGCAGAGGTTCAAGAGACAATCTGGTCATGGGCTAAAACCCTGTACGAGACAGCTAGCGCTAAAGGTGAAACACGCACTGCTGTTCAACTAATCCAGGACAATGCGATTACTGATGAACTAATCGCTGCGACTCCAGACTTTAGGACACTTTTCTATGATGAAAGATTCGGCCCCATCCTTGAGCAAGCAGGCTACACCGAGCAACTTGCCCAACTCAGAGCAGCTACTTCAGGATCTGATGTCGCAGCAGGAGCAAAAAAATCCGGAGCTGGCGGCGAAGCAGGCGCGATTGATCCAAAAGCTCAGAGAAAATATCTCGAGCGAAATGCCAAGCGCTTAGACAAGTTACGCAAAGACAGAGAAAAAGAGGCTGCTGCTAAAGCCAAAGCAAAAGCCGAAGGGCAATCAGGAGGTATTAAATAATGGCAATCCCACCTCTTGACCAGCGTCTTAATGAGATGGTTCAGGCATCTGATCCAATGCCTATGCCTGTGCCAGAACAGCAGCCAGAGGCAGCGCTGGCCGAAGATATACAAGTGGCCGCTGTTGGAAAGTTAGGTCTTGAGATTCTTGAGCCATTGTTGCGCAAAGGCGCTCGAGCCGCAAAAGAACCCAAGCTGGTTGACCAACCAATTAAGCCGGTGCCTGCGCCGGTTTCTGCGACGGTTGTTGAAAAAGGCGTAACCACACCAAAGCCAGTAGAAATAAAAGTAAAGCCTGCAAAAAAAGAACTTCGTGCGGCTGACATTACTGATGTCAAAGCTGTGGCGGCAGAGCGTGAGCGTATGCTTGCCGAAGGAACTGCACAAGCAAAGCCACCAGAAACACCGATCTCTAGCGCATGGACTGATAACGATGGATTAGCGGCTACTATTCGCGCTGCCGGTGAGTCTGCTGCCAAGCAAGATCCAAGTATGTCGCTTCGTTCTATCTACATGAAGGCGATTAATGCTGGTGTACCTCAACAGTTTTTAGAAAGAGCGATTGCTGGCGAAAGCATGGAAACCACAGTTGGTGGCAGCCAGCTTGCACAGCAATTGGCTGGTGCCGTATTTGCGCATGATGAAAGCGCAAAGATGCTTGACGATCTATTTGGCAAGATGGCAGCAGGCACGCTGGATGATACTGGCAAACTAGATCTTAGATTAAAGCTGGCACAGCACAAGATTATTGTTGACCAGTTGAAGGGCATACAGACAGATGTGGCGCGTTCGATGAACGTGTTTAAGCGCGTCAAAGACAAAGGCCCAGGCTTGGCCGCCAAAGATGTCAGGGCAGCATTGGATGAGCTTGGTGCAAACCAAAGCGATAAAGTGTTATTCGATCTGGCCAATGATTATCTCAGCACGCCGACAAGGTCTGGCAAAAACCAATTGGTTGAAGCTGGTCTTGGCGCAAAGTTGCGCGATGTATGGTTCCATACCTACCAAGCAAACCTGCTTAATGATCCGCAAACCCATGCGTATAACATTGCAGGCAGCTCTGTGTTTGGCAGCTTGATGCCATTGGAGCGCACGCTGTCTATACCGATTGGCAAAGCTCGACAGCTTTTCAAAAATGCAGATCCAGACCGCTATCAGTTTGATGACATCATGGCTGGCTTATCTGGATGGAGAAATTCCACGCTAGATGGTTGGTCGCTTGCTGCTGAGGCGCTCAAGCGTGGTGGTCAGTCTAAAGTTTCTGAAGCTGGCAAACCGCTAAATCCGCTGTCATCTGAATATTTGTCTGATACGCCAATCAGGATGTTTGGCAAAGAGGTTTACCGCACACCAGACTTGCGCGATACATGGATGGGCAAGGCAATTGATGGCATTGGTTTTGTGCAAGATGCAATGAGCTTTAGGCCAATTGCTGCTGGTGATGAATTTGTTGGTGGCTTTGTTGCTAGATACCAATTGCATGAAGAAGCATGGCGCTATGGCAACAAAGAATATGATCGATTGATTGCTGAAGGCATGGCACCAGATGCGGCTAAGACGGAGGTCACAGCAAAAGTAGGTCAGCTATTAACTGAGCGGCCACGCGAGATGCAGGAAAACATCGACGCAGTTCGTCGCATGGTTACGCTGCAGGAGCGTATTGAGCGTGAAGGATTGCTTGGTGAAACGTATTATTGGACAAACAGATTTTTGAATTTGCCACCAGCAAAAATTATTGTTCCGTTTTCAAAGACAATCACCAATCTGTTTATTGAGGGATCAAGCTATATCCCTGTGCTTAATACTTTGTCGCCACGGTTTTACGATATGTGGTCAAAAGGCGGTAGGCACAGAGATGTGGCGATTACTCGCATGGCAATGGGTGGCTCGGCTATTTATGCTGCGTCTGAATTAAACCTAGACAATCGCTTGACTGGATCAGGCCCAACACAGACCGAAGATCGTTTGGCCTTGGAGCGACTTGGTTGGCAGGCGCATTCATTCGTATTTGATAAAGGCGAAATCAACGAACAAAACCTAGAACGCCTACGCAAGATTACTAAAGTTGCCGTTGGCCCCGACAAAGTCTATGTGTCATATGCTAGGTTTGATCCTGTGTCGATGGTGTTTTCAATTGGCGCAGACATGGGCGATGCGGCAAAGTTTAGCCGCACCAGGGATGCAGAGGATTGGGAGCGCATGGCAATTGCTGGCATGACTGCGACCGGTGAGTACATGGGCAACTTGCCATTTATGCAGGGCATTGGTGAGTTGGTGCAGATTTCTAGGTCAAGATCAACTGATGGCGGCGAAAAACTTGCAGGCATCTTTGATGGATTATCACGACAGCTTGTTAACTTTGTATATACCGGAACGCCTGCTGTCGGCATAAGCAATTCCACCTTGATGGGGCATATTGAGCGCCTGACAGATCCGACTAAGTCAAACATCAAGTCGCCGGTTATGGACGCGCCTGCTGGCCTGCGGGCTTTGTATGAAACTCGCCAGCGGATTATGTCGAGAATCCCTGGTGTGTCTGCAAATGTGGCATCAATGTTTGATGATATTGGCCGCGAGGTAAAGGTGCGCAACCGTGGGTTGGATTACTACCTAAACTGGTCGCCAGTTATCCAGGCGCAGGAAGGTAAATTCTCTGAGGTAGATGAGATCTTTGTCAGTCTGAATTATGGCCCGCCCAAAGCGCCGGAAATATGGGATGGGGTCAGATTGTCTGCAGATCAAATTAACCGTTTCAAGCGGCTATCAGGACAGGAAATAATGATTGATGGCCTAAACCTAGAGCAGCGGATTATCTACGAGCTAAAGCAGGCAGAGATTGACGCTGATGCTGTTGGCAACCCAATGACTGTTGGGGCAAAACAGAAATTTATTGTTGGCTTATTTGAGGAATACAGAAGTCTTGCCAAACAGCGCATGATTGGCGACCAAGAGGGTGAGCCGGTCGATATTGGGCTGGGAGACATCCGGATTGAATTCCCAGAATTGGAAGCAAAAATGCGCAGAAACCGCAAGATAGATGACATTCGCGGCAAATAGTTTTGTAAAATTCACAATAAGGAAGGATTAAATCATGGGCGTGCCAATTAACAATGTGACAAGGAGGGTGGTCTATGCCGCATCCGGCACCGGCCCCTATTCTTTCACGTTTGAGATCCTGGCTGCGGGTGACATTGCGGTATACCGCGACGATACCCTGCTGACGATCACGACCGACTATACAGTAACGATCAACTCTAACGGCACCGGCTCGATCACCCTGACTGCAGCGCCGACCGGCGCGACGCAGATTGCCATCGTCGGCAACCGGACGATTTCGCGCACGACAGACTTCGTGACCGGCGGTGACTTCTTTGCCAACACGCTGAACGACGAGCTGGATCAGCAGACAATCTTCAACCAGCAGAACGCTGAAGGTCTAAGCCGTGCGCTCCAGGCACCGCAGACTGACCCGACAACGATCAACATGATCCTGCCCAGGGCGGCGCTGCGTGCCAACAAGGCACTAGGCTTTGATGCTAACGGCAACCCAGCCATTGCTGACACGCTCGGCACCAACCGTGGCAACTGGTCTGCCGCTGTTCTGTACTATGTCCGAGACATTGTTAAGGACACGACGAACAATAACATTTGGCAATGTATCGTTCAGCATACCTCAAGCGGTTCGCAGCCGATCAACACGAACACCGACAGCGCCAAGTGGACGCTGCTTGTGGATGCTGCTTCTGCTACAACCTCGGCCACCAACGCTGCCAATAGCGCCACGGCTGCTGCTTCTAGCGCCTCGGCTGCATCGACAAGTGCAACAAATGCAGCAAGCTCTGCTAGTGCGGCATCGACCTCGGCAACGAATGCGGCATCATCTGCAACGACAGCATCGACCGCAGCATCAAACGTCAGCGCAGGTGTAACGCTATCTAGCCAATGGGCAACGCTCACCACCGGCATTGTTGATTCGACTGACTACTCATCCAAGGCATGGGCAGTTGGCGGCACAGGCGTGACTGATACATCAAGCCGTGGTGCTGCGAAAGAGTGGGCAGTTAAGACCAGCGGCACAGTTGATGGCACGGATTACTCTGCCAAGTATTACGCACAGCAGACTGTGAGCAGCGCGTCGGCAGCAGCATCAAGTGCCAGCGCAGCCAGCTCAAGCGCATCAGCGGCCAGCACTAGCGCCAGCAATGCTTCGTCGAGCGCGTCATCTGCCAGCACATCGGCTAGCAACGCATCGACCAGCGCAACCAACGCATCGAACAGCGCAAGCACAGCAACCACGCAGGCGACGAATGCAGCATCAAGTGCATCTGCTGCTGCGACCAGCGCGTCGAATGCTGCTACCTCTGCAAGCAATGCAGCCAGCTCGGCCAGCACAGCCAGTACAGCGGCGACCAATGCTGCTGCCAGTTTCGATTCTTTTGATGATCGCTACCTTGGTGCTAAGTCGTCAGCGCCTAGTGTTGACAACGATGGTGCAGCATTGTTGACCGGTGCTTTATATTGGAACTCAACATCAAACCAACTATTTATCTGGACAGGTTCGGCATGGGATCAGGCAGCGTTCAGCGTGTCTGGTGCCGTGACTAGCTTCAATACTAGAACTGGTGCGGTAACACTAAACAGCACAGACGTTACTAACGCACTCGGCTTCACACCTGCAACTGCTGCATCTGTCTCAGCCATTCCCGATCCCGTGGCAATGGCACTCGTTTTCGGGAGTTAATCATGGCACTAAAAGGAAGACCAATCGCAGTCGGTACATCAGACACCGACCTCTATACTTGTCCGTCAACGATTGAGGCATCTGTACATGGCCTAGTCTTTGCCAACGGTACTGGAAGCTCTGCGACCATCACGGTCAAGGTGTACGTCCAAAGTACCGCAGCAACGACCACGATCATTACTGGTCAGGCTGTTGCGGCTAACACGGCATTCACTTGGCCGAAGCCGATCAACCTGAATGCAGGCGACAAGATCATTGCTAGCGCATCAACAGGCAGCGCAATCGTCTGCTTGTACTCGGCCTATGAAGGCAGCGCGGCACCAGTTGCTGTGGGCTTCACGCCTCGCGGTGCTTGGTCAAGCGGTGCCAGCTACGTCACAAATGATGTGGTCAGCTACACCAACGGCAGCAGCTATCTAGCAATTCAAGCCAGCACAAACCAGCAGCCTGATACGCAGACTGCATACTGGCTGTTGCTTGCTGCCAAAGGCGACACCGGTAGCGGTGATGTCACAGGCCCATCCAGCTCAACCAACAATAACGTCGCGGTGTTTGACGGCACTACCGGAAAGATAATCAAGCAGGGTACTGCTGGCACAGACTTTGTGGCTCCCGGCACAGCGACTACATTTACCGCAGATCAGACATTTAACTCGACACGCTTGAAGCTGGCTGGCTCATCGTCAGGAACCGCAACGCTTAACGCGCCTGCTGCTGCTGGAACGAATACCTACACGCTGCCTCCTGATGCTTCGACACTTGGCTACCGAAACATCCCGCAGTCAGGATCGGACAAGACAACTTCGTACACGCTTGCCACGACTGACATCGGTGAGTTTGTCGGTGTTGGTACTAGTGGATCGATCACTATCCCCAACAGTACATTTGCTGCTGGCGACATTGTTTCGATCTTCAACAACACGACAGGCAACATCACGATCACTTGTTCGATCACGACGGCCTACATTGCTGGCACGAACACGGACAAGGACACGATGACGCTGGCAACCAGAGGCGTGGCGACGATCTTGTTTATCAGCGGCACGGTCTGCGTTGTCACCGGCAACGTAACGTAAGGGGCTGACATGAGTGGAATCATGGCAATGCTGCTGGGTCGGTTGGCTGGCCCAAGCAGCTTTACTGTTGTCCAGACCTTTACCGCATCTGGTACTTGGACTTGTCCTACTGGCGTGACCGAGGTTGAGTACCTAGTGGTCGCTGGCGGCGCTGGAGGTGGGATGGGGTATGCCGGGGGCGGCGGTGCTGGAGGCTTCCGTACAGGTACTGGTTTGGCCGTTACTGCCGGTACTGATTACACCGTTACTGTTGGGCAAGGCGGCGCAGGAGCAACCGCAAGAACTTTAGCAGGGGCAAGCGGTGGTGATTCATCTATTGCTGGAGCGCCAATTAGTGAAAGCCCTTCTGGAGCAGGCACTAATACGTTAAAGGCTTATGGTGGTGGCGGTGGTGGTTCAGACCAATCTACAGCGGGCGGTGCTGGAAACGGAATAAATGGCGGCTCTGGTGGTGGTGCTTGTGCAACTGGTGCTGCTGGAAACGGGAATACGCCTTCAACATCTCCATCACAGGGCAACAACGGTGGAACCGGGGCTGGCGCTCCCAACTTTGGCGCTGGCGGTGGTGGTGGTGCAGGCGCCGTTGGTGCAAATGGAACAAGCACTACAGGTGGGAATGGTGGCAACGGTACTGCATCAAGTATCAGCGGCTCATCGGTAACTTACGCTGGTGGTGGTGGTGGAGGGACATTCGGTGGTGGAACTGCTGGCACAGGTGGCTCTGGTATTGGCGGCAATGGAAGCACAAGTTCTGCGGCGGGTTCTGCGGCATCTCCAGCAAATCGTGGCTCTGGTGGTGGAGGCGGTGGTTATACGGCTCCTAATCACGGAACAGGTGGCGCTGGAAGCTCCGGCATTGTCATCCTCAAGTACAACGTCGCATCACAGACTGTATTCACCTTTAAGTCATCGACTCGTTGGACTTGCCCAACAGGTGTAACCAGCGTTGATTATTTGGTCGTGGCTGGTGGTGGCAGTGGTGGAAGTGTTGGTGGCGGCGGTGGAGCAGGTGGATTTAGAACTGGCACAGGCGCGGCTGTAACTGCTGGCACTGATTACACGATTACAGTAGGTGCTGGAGGAGTAGAACAGGGCGCGAGTCAACAAGGAGGTTCTGGAACTAATTCATCAATTGTTGGCGGTTCATCATCTCCATTCCAATCACCGGGCATTGTGTCTGCTGCTGGTGGTGGCGGTGGAGGCAACCAAACAAGCGCGGCTGGAAATGGTTTGGCTGGCGGTTCTGGTGGCGGGGGTGGCTCTGCTGGCGCACCGGGAACTGTAACAGGTGGCGCAGGAAATACGCCAAGTACATCACCATCGCAAGGTAGCAATGGTGGAAATGGAAATACAAGTGCGCCAAGTTATCCATCTGGCGGCGGTGGCGGCGCAAGTGCTGTTGGTGGTAATGGTAGCGGTGGCGCAACTGCGGGGAATGGTGGAAATGGCACAGCCTCATCAATAACTGGCTCATCTGTAACTTACGCAGGTGGCGGTGGTGGCGGCTCTCAAGGTGGTACGGCTGGAACCGGAGGCACAGGCGGTGGCGGCAACGGCACAAACAACAACACTACTGGTGGAAATGGAACAGTAAACACAGGTGGCGGCGCAGGTGGTGGAGGTTATGCCTCTGGTACTGGAGCTAGGGGTGGCACAGGCGGCTCCGGCATCGTAATAATCAAAATCAATCAATAACTATGGAAACTAAAGTCTATCGATTCATGGGCATCGACACAGCAATGCAGTTGCTACGTCCGGGTGCCAAGTGGGAAATCTCAAATAACGTCTTTACACGTTGGGAAGACCCAAGACCCTGCCCGTCGATTGAGGAAGTCTATTGGGTGATGGACAGAATCAAAGAGTTTGAGGAGAGCATCCCGACCATGTGGCTACCAGAGCAACTAGAGCAGATGGGTGTTCAAATGAGAGAGATTGAGGAAGCCATCGGATGAATATGCACAACCTTTTTCCAACGCCTGTCGGGATGTTTGACCTTGACCGTCCGTTGACCGACGAAGAAATGTTGTTCGTGCGCGGTCAGGAGACTAGAGCAAACGAGGGCAACACGACCAGCAAGAATAACTTTGTGCTGCGTGACCCAACAATGACTTCCCTGCGCGGCTGGATTGAGGACTGCGTGGCTGAATACTTCAAGGCAACTAGCAACCCAAAGCATGACGTTGATCTGCGTATTACGCAAAGCTGGTTTAATTATTCAGAGCAAGGTCAATGGCATCATAAACACGCTCATCCGAATAGCTTTGTCTCAGGCGTGTTCTATTTGAACACCAACCCTGACGATAAGATTTTCTTCTATCGCTCTGGCTGGCAGCAGATTAAGTTTCCACCGCTAGATTGGAACTTGTACAACTCCGAGTCGTGGTGGTTTGAAGCTGTCACAGGTCGTTTGATTTTGTTCCCATCGTCGCTTGAGCATAACGTGCCGACGGTGACGGGTGACGATGTGAGGATAAGTATGTCGTTCAACACATTCCCTGTTGGCGTGGTGGGCGATGAGATGCAACTAACTGGATTAAAACTGGAGGCTTAAATGGCGCACTTCGCTGAACTCGACGCAAACAATGTGGTGTTGCGCGTCATCGTAATTGACAACAAGGACACGGCTGATGCCAACGGTGTCGAGAAAGAACACATCGGTGCTGCATTCTGTGAGCGCCTGTTTGGTGGCAACTGGAAGCAGACCAGCTACAACGGCAACATTCGGAAGCACTACGCAGGTGCAGGATTTACTTACAACTCGGTGCGCGATGCCTTCATTCCACCGCAGCCTTACCCGTCATGGACATTAGACGATGACGCTAACTGGCAACCGCCTGTTGCGATGCCGACCGACGGCGGCAGGTACTCATGGGATGAGGTAACGCAGACTTGGGATGCAGTTGAGTAATCATGGAAGACTTAATTACAAAGATTGCCGTTGGCATTGCTGGCCTTGGTGCCGGTGCGTGGGGTATGTACCAGAAGGTGAAGGCCGACAACCGCAACAACCATGCGGCTGATCTTACTGGCGCGGCTTGGGCGCAGGTAGTCACCACCTTGCGCGAAGAAGTGTCACGCTTGTCTGAACGGCTGGCTGCTGTCGAGGAGCAGAACCGTCGGTGCGAGGAAGCGAACGATGCCTTGCGCGAAGAGATCATTAGCATGAAGAAGCAGCTCCACTTGTTCTGATGTGCTTGACCCGATCACAATTGCTGCGGCCTACAAGGCCTGTACTACAGCGATTGATCTTGCGAAGAAGGGTGTCGATCTTTACAAGCAGATCAAGTCAACAAGCGGCGATGTCAGCGGTGTACTGAAAGACCTAAAGGAACAGTATCACAAGATAGTTGATCCTAGTCCCGAGCAGAAGAAGCAGTACAACGAAGAGGTAAAGAAGGTTCAGGAAGTTGCCAAGGCTGTACCTGATGATGTGCTGGGCGACATCTGGAATAACTTAGGCACCTTTATCGACCAGTACGAAGCTCTGCTAAAGATGTATGTACAGAGCGAGGCGGCAGCGAAGGAAGTATACCGAGGCGATATGTCGCTGGGTCGCAGGGCGCTGGAGCGTATCAGGCTGGAGTCAAAGCTGAACGAGATGCTGGCGCAGGTACGAGAGCAGATGGTGTACAACACGCCACCGGAACTAGGATCAGTTTGGTCTAGGTTTGAGAAGGCGTGGCAGGACATACAGAACGAGCAAGCTGATGCACTAGCAATCGAAACAAGAAAGTTACAGGCGGCTAGATGGCAACGAAGGGCGGCAATAAATCGGCTCAAGGGTCGTCTGGTATGGATTGGGGCAGTCGTGTTCGTGGTGCTGTGGGCGGTGGGTCTAATGTGGCTAATAACCAGAAGCGCGATTCAGAGGATGTCCCTTGGTCTTTGATTGTGACGGTCATGGCATTGCTGCTAACTTTCTTCATTGTCATGCCCATCCTCGGTGTGATGTACTACGATATGTTTATAGTCCACCAGGCTGCGGTGTATGAAGTAAAGAAGATGAAACAATTGAGGCGTGAAATACTAGAGGAACGAAATCTATACAGGGGTAATTGATGCTGACTGAAAGCCAACTGAAGCAGATGATTCCTGGCAACAAGCACGTTGGCTACTGGCACAACGCGCTCGAGCAACTGCTGCCTGACTACGACATCAACACCCCGCAGCG
>Ga0315904_10005026_pt1 | contig 18497 bp, 18 predicted proteins | sample LakEriMetagenome_6_FD_203529 | JGI IMG/M metagenome (GOLD analysis project Ga0315904, IMG submission 203529) | Freshwater fungal communities from buoy surface, Lake Erie, Ohio, United States - Buoy 12 MA120 | ecosystem: Environmental > Aquatic > Freshwater > Lake | place: USA: Lake Erie, Ohio...
AAGAGCCTCGACAACCTCAAGGGCAGCGAGGACGAACGGAGCCACCGCAAGCAGCTTAGCGACAGCAAGGGGCACGCCCGAGCGACCTGGGCGAAGAAGGCACGCGCCGAGGGAATCGAGCCATCGCACCTGCACGAACTGGTAGAGCAGTTGCGGGAGCACGATAAGGGATACGCGGACCAGCACAACGCCATGCTGAAGGCGGCAAGAGCGGAGGCGTCACGCAAGGGCTTCGACAACGTCACCGGGCTTGCGATGAGAAGCGCCCGCGGCGACTTGGACGCGGCGAGCCTAAAGGGCTTCGATGAAGTCGCCGACGTCATCAGCAAGGCGTACCCCGAGTTCTTCAATAACGGCGTCGATCCGGCCGAACACTTGTTCCAGTTGCTCACCGAAGGCAATCGCGAGCCGGCCAGTGACGATGACCTGTATTCTGCCGCGTTCGACACGCTGGCGGAGGATCGGGCCAAGTGGAAGACGCGGGACGATGAGGAGGTCCCGTTCCGCAGTAACGGGCTGATGATTCCTTACGCGGGGCTATTCGATGAACTGGAGCACCCGCGAGAGGCGGACGGCAAGTTCGCCCCGAAGGGGGAAGGAGAGGTGTCAAAACCTGCGAGCAAGCCGAAGGCTGCACCGTTCGACCCGTCCAAAACGCACTTCTTGGGCAGCAAAGAAGACCCGTACCGTCACGTCGTCCAACCCGGTAAGGGGCCAAAGGGGAGCGATCAGGAGATTTCCCGGCAAGACATTCGCTTTGCCCGCGCCCTGTCCGACCACATGAAGCGGGTTTTGGACGATCACATGCGCGGAGCGATGAATAAGATTGAGAACGCCATTCCCGGCCCTGACGAAACCGCGATTTCGAAGGAACAGGCTGAGCGTCTGGACGAAATCAGCGGGGCGGCTGCTGACCATTTGGACGAGAGTATCGACCAGTGGGAGGGCCTGTTCCGCAAACACATGACCGACGCCTTCGGACAGCACGCGGGGATTTTGCCCGATGACGGTGTTAAGACAGCCGTTGTGGAAGCAAAGAAGCAGATCGCCGACATCCTCCAGGGGGAGGCGAGCTGTATGGAATGGGCCTACGCGATGGCGAGAGGGGACGAGAAGTTCGACTATGAGACGCTGAGCGACATCAATACCGAACAGGCAAACGAGATCGAGACGGTTCTGGATGATTTGGGAGACGCTTTCGCCGATCACTCTGAAGCCGTGAATGAAGCCATCGAAGCGAAGTATCAGGCTTTCGATGACGACGCCGACACCGCCGTAAGCGAGCAGTTAGACGACTACGACGGCGACGATTCAGAAGAGGCGCACGCGAACGCGGCCAGCTATAACGAAGCGTTTGCGGAGGCTCGCAACCCGAACCGGATCGCGTGGGACGAGGACGAGGGTAATTGGGTGCGAGTGAACGCCGAGGACGTGGAGGACTTCCCGGGGAAGGAAAAGGAACTGGCATCGAACGGCGGTCAACTGATGCTATCCAAGGACGTTCGGCCTGTGCTCTACCGGAAACGGCGGAAGCCGGTGCCATATCGGCGTCAGGAAAAGCCCGTTGCCTACTTCCAACCAAACTTCCTGCCGCCCATTCTCTACGCCGACGACGACAAGAGCGGCCGGTGGATCACCATCGGCGGGCACGAGGACGGCGACAAGAAGCACGCCGGCGGGTTCCCCGTGAAGATCGACAAGGAGGGTCGCATTATCGCCGGGGGGAAGGGTGGTACGCACGGGCTGAAGGTGTCCGAGGTGAAGGGGCATTTTGACAGGAAGCGGAAGGGGGAGAGCGAGCCGAAGGAGGAGCCGAAGGCCGATGAATCCCCGAAGGAACCTACCGACCTCTTCGGCAACAAACTCCCCCCGACGTTCACCAATGCGCCCAAGTCGGAAGCCGGGGATATGTTCGCCCCCGGCCATGCCGTCCACAACGCCATCGAGGATTGGGGCCGCGAGCATGGCGTGAAGATCGAGGAGATCAAGGCCGACGATACGTTCAAGGCGGGCGGGAAGTGGTACGAGATGCGGCGGGGTGAGGGTGGGGAGTTGGAGGCGAGGGAGATTGAGGGCGGGGAGGCGAAAGCGTCCAACGCCTCGCAGGTGGCTCCGCACATCGAAGCTCCTGACGCTGGCATCGCCGCATGGGTAACTAGAGCGAAAGACAACGCATTTCGATTCCCAGAACGAGGAATGACGCCGGAAGAGACATTGATCAACAAGTTGAGGGGATTTTCGGTTTCGCTGTCACTAAGCCGTGGGTTCGGCCAGTCCCCTGAAGATTTCGGCAAGACGCCAGAAGGGAAGCAGTCGGAATATCTTCTTGAAGTGATGCGGCATTTGCAATCGAAGCCGTCTAAGGAATCTGTTGCTGAGAATCCTAAGTCGGAAGCCGGAAGGCAGCGGCCACGCCGAGTGGAAGACAAAAAGCCAGCCGAACAACCGAACCCGAAAGAAGAGTCCGCTGACCAAGTTCGGCTGCCAGAACACATGACGCTGGCTGAATACCTGAGTACTCGCCAGAATAGGTTTGAAGGCGAGATTAGGAACGAATTGAAATCGGAAATCAGCAAGAGGCTCAAGGATTCCTTAGCGTTGCTAAATGCTGCCAAAGTAAGCAACGACAACGAAGCAATTGCCAAAGCTGAAAAGGCGGCCGATGCCGCTGAATCTGACTTTGCTAAAGCTGTTGCTGGTCAGTTCTCGCCAGAGGAGATGAAATCCAGAGGCGATCAGAAAGCATCACGATTTCATCGGTCCTCAGTGACCGCCGCCCTCGCCGCCGGCAAACCCGTCCCCCCCGAGGTACTGGCGGACTATCCCGACCTGAAGGCCGGGCAGGGTGGGGAGAAGCCCCAGACGCAATCTCCAGCGGTAAACCATGAAGAGGCGGTCGTGGATCTGCGAAAGCAATTGCTTCGCGAGAAGGAGAAGTGGGCACATCAATACTTTACCGTCGATGGTGGCGGGCGATTTAATGACATGGGCAGGAGCCGAACGCAACGCCAGCGGGACCGCCGCCCATATAAGACACCGGCATCCTTTGAACCGTTTTCGCAATTCGGCGGACTGGCCGCCCGCTTTGATGACGAGATGAAGGCAGGCACCATGACGCCCGAAAAACTCGAGGAATACAAGACGCTATTCGACCGCTACAAGCGCGGCGATTATACCAAACCGGTATCCGCAGAGGAGCAGGCAAGAATCGACAAGAAGAACGCCACGATGGCGGCGCAGGACGATCAGCGGCAGCAAGAACGGGCCGAGCGACGGCAGGAACGCAAGGAAGGGGCGGAACGCAACGCGGAGAAGGTGAAGTCGCAAGGTTTTGACGTTCGCAAGGTTCATCGCGACATGAGCATTGACGGCGAGTCGAAGCTGCCTGATGGCCGTGTCGTGTCGTGGGAGATCGTTGACGACAACGGCAAACCAATCGGTGAAGATACCCCGTCTTCCGCCAACTGGAACTATCGCTACAAGGTAAAACATCCCGATGGCCGCGAGGATGTGAGCCGCGGGCACCCGTCACTTTCCAAGATGCAGGGCAGCGGTGATTTGAGGAAAATCTTAACCAATCCGTCGTCCTAAGAGTCGCCATATAGCGACTCTACCCCCGTCAGGTGGCGGAAATCCCCCACCTGATTCTTTCCATCCCGTCAGAATTAGGTGCGCCAATTGGCGCACCTTCCGCCCCACTATACTAGGCCATGATCCTAGACGCGAGCGGCCGACCGATCACGAGCGTGCTACCTCAACCGGACGCCGATCCGCGAAAGCCGGCGACGCTCAGCCGCAAGCCCGGCCCGTCTGAGGCATCTTTCGCCAAGCGGCTAGTCGAAGGCCGCACGCAGCTTGATACGATCCGCGTCGGCGTCTGGCTGCGGCTGCCGAATGGCGACAAAACTCGCTATCTCATCGCCCCGAGTGTGCTCCACGACTTTGCTGGGATGATCCGACGAGCGAAGGCCAAGTTCGTTGCCTGTTTTGTCGAGTCCCGCAAGGAGTGGGCCCCGAACACCTACGGCCAGTGGCACCCGGACGCCGACGCGACGGGATTCGCTACGGCCGACTTCAAACGACTGTTACCCCCGGAGAACGTGGAATGAGTGCAGCGACCGCAGAGAAGGCCCCGAAGAACGCCAGTCAACCCCGTAAGCCCGTGGTTGACGCCTGTGACGCCTTGGTGGCGTGGGTGGTCGAACACGGCACCGACCGGCGGACCCCCGAGACGCAGGCCGACTGGTCGAAGAACCGCAGTCACGGATGCCTGAGCGAAGCCGAATTCCGGGAACTGGAAGCGTTGGACAACGCATTCGGGGATGCCATCCGGGAGTACGGCGCTCCGGTCAACTCGCTGTATCCGCCGCCGGAAAAGACGATGGCCTACGGCGGCGTCAAGGCGGTCAGCGATGCGCTCCCGAATAGCAATCTCCCTTGGCGGCGCGTCGCGGCTATCCCCCCGCGAACGGAGATGGCCCCGGTGAAGCGGTCTGACCCGGATTACGGGACCGTGACCGAAGTTGTGCCGATGCCGGTTGAGGGGAGTGGAAGCCCCGCGAAATGGTGGATCATGGAAGTCGAATCGTGGCTGCGGGCGATGAAGAAGTTCCGGGCCGACGTTCTGGCGATGAAGGGGTGAGCAAGATGCGGCGGTTTGAAATCATCCTTACCGACGATGACGATAACGTGGTATTCCACCACCGCGATTCGTGGTTCGAGGCGTGGGCACCGGTACTCGGTGCCGTGCTGGCGTTGCTCAGTTGCCTTGCCAAGTGGTTCGGATGGCCCGATCTAGCCGGCTTCTTTGTTATCGGTGCCGTATTGGCCGCCGCTGCGTTCTTCATTTCCTCAGTCATTCTCGTTGTCCGCGCGGCGAAGGCTTGTCTCCGCTTCTGAACCCATCAACGAAGCGACATACGAACCCTCCGGTAATTTGCCGGAGGGTTCTTTCTTAAACTAGGGCATGGACGCAACAAGCGTTGCACTTGAAGAACTGAACGACCCGGAACTCTACGAGTGCAAACGGGGCGTACCCATCTTCCGTTCGCATCGGCGAACCCTCAAGGACGAACGCGGCAACGTGAAGGGCGAGATCGTCGTGAGGGACGAAGACCTTCCCGTCATCGCCGCCAACATGCGGGCGCAGGAAGCCGAGAACGGCGTCTGTGGCCGGATCACCGACGGGCATATCAACCCCGACCCGAAAGTACCCGAGCATGACCAGCCGCCGCTGGTGGGATACATGAAGAATCCCCGCCCGGGCGTCTTCGGCCCGAAGCGTATCCCATGCGTACTTGTTGATACGTTCGTGCGGCGTGACGTTCTACCGCTCCGCCGCCCGTTCCGCTCCAGCGAATACTATCCGAACTCGAAAACGATCACGGGTCTGGCGCTGATGACGCGCGACCCGTTCTTAGACCTTGGCATTGTCAATTACAAGTCGGAAGCGCCGCTCTTCTATGCTAGGGACAACGGGGCGGCCCCTTACCTGTACGTAGCCTTCAGCGAGACGAACACCATGCCGGACGTCATGAACGATATGCAGGACGACAGCGACGCCGAGCTGGCCCCGGAAGAGGCTCAGCACTACCAGAAATTCTGCTCCTACGCCAAGCGGTTCCTTAAGGGGCACCCGAAGCTCTACGGGATGCTGGAAGGCAACGAGCCGGCCCCCGAGCCGAAGCCGGCCATGCCCGGCGCTTCCAACGTCAGCATCCCGGGTGCCGAGAAGCCGGAAGAGGACAAGCCCAGCCTCAACGCCCGTAATGGCGACCCCGCCCTGTATTCCCGCATGGAGGCCCAAATCGCGGACCTCATCCGCGAGCGCGAAACCGGCAAATGCCAGGCCATCGTGGAGAAGCTGGCCGTTCACTACAAGCTCGATCAGGGCAAGGAAGTCACCCGCCTGCTCACGATGACCTCGGCTGAGCGTGACGAGCATGTCGCCTACATCAAGGCCAACTACGCCCCGATCAGCGACCAGATTCAGATTTACTCCGGCCGCGTCGAAGGCGACGCCATGAACAAGCCCACCGACCGTGAGTTGGGGGATGCCGCCGTGCGGTATGCCACCAAACACGGCTGCACCTATGACGAGGGCCTGACCGCCGTGAAGGCCGGCAAGAAGTAAGCGACCCGGACCCCAACCGAACACTGCCCCATAGAGCGAGATTCACATGCAGATCCCGAGTCCTTCATTCCGAGCCGGCGGCAACCTGACCATCATGTCGGCCGTCGTCGTTGACCCCTCGAACGACAATCAGGTCATTCAGGCCACCGCGAACACCGTTCCGATGGTCGGAATCGTTGGCGAGGCGATGTATCAGCCGCCCGGCCTGACCGGCAGCGACAACGTCCTTGCGGCCACCAGCGGCATGAACGTCAACATCGTCGGCATGGGCAACGTGGCCCTTGTGCAGTTGGCGACGACTGCCACACGCGGCAGCCGCGCGGCGGTCTACAACGCTTCCGGCTGGGTGGGCAACGCCACCGCGACGGGTGCCGCGGAATGCGTCGGCGTGTTCCTCGAGTCCGGCGTCGTCGGCAACCAGATCAAGATGCTTGTCCAGCCGATGCAGAAGTACACGTAAGCGGGGTAATCCCTGCTCATGGTTCATCGTGAATCGTTTTCGCGGATAACTACCGCGCAACGGAGAATCCTCAAAATGCCTCAGTACATCCGCGACGGCGAACTCCCGGTGAACTATGCGACCGGGCCGGGCTACCCCGGAGCGAACAACACCTATATCCCGGTGGACCTTTCCGGGAAACTTCGCATCGGCTTCAGCCGCGATGCGAAGAAGTTCCATTTCCCGAAGGTCTGGCAGTATGTCGAGTCCCCCAAGGGTAACGGCTACTACCTCAAGCTGACCAGTCAGGAAGCGGCCCGGGTGGTCAACATCCAGGACTTCCAGTGGCCGGACGATGCCCCGGATCGGACGAGCGATTCCGGCACCGAATCGTTCACGTTCGTTCCGTTCCTGACCAGTCGCAACTCGTACAAGTTCCGCCTCGGCGACAAGACCAGCCAGCAGGCTGATTGGCCGATCGTGGAGCAACACGGCAAGATCAAGGCCGCTCAGTGCATGACGGCCCGAAGCGTCCGCGGTTGGACTGCCGCGACGACCACGAGCAACTGGGCTCAGTCGGGCGACACGGCCAACCTGAGCGCCGATCACTACTCGGCCGCGTCGAGCATCCCCGGCGTCGGCGGGTATCTCGATCAGGGCACCAGCACTAGCCCGTGGCTGAAACTGGCCCTCGGCTACATCGCGGACCTCGTGAATCAGGACACCCTCGGCGTCGTGGATTCGGAGCCGGATAAGTACTACGTCATCATGAATCCGGCCGATGCCCGCAAGATCGCGTCGAGCCCGGAAATCCACGACTACATGAAGTCTTCGCCGGCCGCCCGCGACGAGATCATCAAGGGCGAGCACCCGAACGGCAAGTATGGGCTGCCCTCGCAGGTCTACGGCTTCAACATCCTTGTTGAGAACGCCGTCCGCGTGACGAACAAGAAGGGCGCTACCCGCGCTTCCAGCTACGTGGTCCCCAACGGGTCCATTGTGGTGGCGAGCCGGACGGGTGAACTGGAAGGCGTCTTTGGCGCTCCCTCGTTCTCGACCCTGTCGATGTTCTGGTATCGCGACGAGATGACGGTCGAGACGAAGCACGAGGACTGGGACCGCCTGACCTACGGGCGCGTTGTGGAAGACACCTACGAAACCGTGACCTGCCCGGCGTCCGGCTTCTACATCACGAGCGCGACCAGCTCGTGATTCCAGAAATAGAGATCGTGCCGGAGGGGCGGGTGTTCCTTGCCCGCTCCGGCAAGTGGTGGGCGGGGGAAACCTCGCTGACGGACCTCTGGGAAGAGGCAGTCCCGTTCACAACCGAAGATGAGGCGAGGGAAGCAATGACCCGCCTCTTGGAGAAAGAAACCAATGGCTGACGTTTCCAAGAATGCCGCCGCCGCGTCTGCCAGCGTGCTGACGCTCATTGGCGGTATCCAGACGAATATCGCGGCGTCGGATGCGACGGCGACCGCCAAGACTGTCCGGCTGCAAACCGATAGCGGCGGCAACCTCCGCACCACGCAGGAGGGCGGCAAGCCTACCTATTCGTTCAGTTCGGCGTTCTCCAGCGACTCCACCGCGACCGACATCGCCCAAATCCGCGGCAACGCGACGACCACGGTGAAGGTCAAGAAAATCGTCCTGACCAGCGTTGCGACGGCTCTAGCCGCCGGCACGTTGAGCATCGTTCGCCGGAGCGTCGCGAACACTTCCGGCACAACCGCCGCCGCGGCGAGTGCCGCGTGGGACAACAACACGGACGGCACGCCGAACAGCATCCCCTACCACTACACCGCCGCCCCGTCCGGCCTCGGCACCGCCGTTGCGACGGCTTGGCAGGAGCGGATTGTGCAGGGTGCGACGGCGACCGTTCCGCCGACAAGGGTTGTCCTCGACTTCGAGCCGGCCAACGGCGGGCGGGGTCTGGTGCTCCGCGGCACCGGCGACTTTCTGAGCGTCCACGTTCCCGCCGCCCTCGGCGGCTCCGGCAACGCCTTCACGATTGACTGGATTACCACCGAAGAACCGTCAAGCGCTTGATCCTCCCCCTTGCGTTACGCCAACGCGAAGCCCCGCGGGTTGCGAGTCCCCGCGGGGCTTTCTTTTCGCGCCGGCTAGGCTAGGGCATGGTTGACCTGTTGATTGTCGGCGCTGGCCCTGCCGGCTGTATCATTGCCGAACGAGCGGCGAACGAAGGCCGATCCGTCCTCCTCATCGACCGCCGGCCGCATCTTGCCGGCAACTGCCACGATTCCCACCATGCCAGCGGCGTCCTCATTCACCGTTACGGCCCGCACTACTTCCGCACGAATAGTGAATCGCTGGTCCGTTACCTGTCGGCGTTTACAGAATGGATACCCGCGGCCTACGAAGTGCGGGCGTCAGTCGGCGGCGATCTTTACCACTTCCCGATCAACCTGACGACGTTAGAGCGGTTCTTCGGGAGAGAGCTAGACGCGGAATCGGCTGAGCATCTACTCGCGTCAGAACGCATCCCATGCGAATCCCCGGCCAATTCGGAAGAGTACGTCCTGTCCCGCGTCGGCCCCCGTCTCTTCGATGCGTTCTATCGCGGCTACACCCGCAAGCAATGGGGCAGGGATGCGAGCCAGCTTGCCCCCTCAGTCTGTGGCAGAATCCCCGTCCGCCTCAATCGTGACTGCCGCTACGTTGATGCCGCCTTTCAGCAGATGCCAGCGGAAGGATTCACGGAGCTATTCCGCCGGATGACGGCGAATCGGCGCATTCAAATCGAGCTTGGAGCGGACTACCGCGATTTGCGGGATGTCGATCGCCGGGCTACCGTATGGACCGGCCCGATAGACGAATACTTCGGGCACCGATTCGGCCCGCTGCCGTATCGCTCTCTCGCGTTCGACTTTCAGGCACACGACCGGGAATACGTCCAGCCGTGCGTGCAGGTCAATTACCCCGACGAAAGCGTACCCTTCACCCGCGCTGTCGAAATCAAGCACGTCACCGGGCAGCGGCATGAGAAAACCGTTGTCAGCGTGGAATACCCGAGATCGTCGGGCGAGCCCTATTACCCTGTTCCCGATCCTTCATCCGCCGCACTGTACGCGAAGTACAAGGCGCTCGCCGACGCCACCCCCAGCACGTTCTTTGTCGGCCGTCTGGCCGAGTACAGGTACTACAACACGGATGAGGTGATGCTGCGGGCGTTGGCCGCGTGGGAGGGTGAAATCCGACCCTCACTATACTAGGCCATGAGCCAGCCTTTTCGCATTCTCAACTTCATCGGCGGCGAGGACGCCGGCCATTATCATCGTGCCATCTGCCCTGCCCGCTACTGCGGGGAAATCTTGCGGGGGACCGTCTCCTTCTCCTGCCAGAAAGACATTCTCTCCGACGCCCCGGATAAGTTTCAGGCGGTGATGCTGGAAGGCGTCATCAGCGAAGACCTCGTCGGCAAACTCTCCGCATTCCAGCGTAAGGGAATGAAAATCATTTGGGGCGTGGACGATGATTTTACCTGCATCCCCCCTTGGAACGCGGCAAGAGAAAAATTCGTCTCCGGCTGGATGGGCGGCTATCACTGGGCGAAGCAGAACGCCGATTTCATTTTGACGACGGGCGACCATCTCGCTTCGACCTTCGCACCGCATCCCCGCGTTTACGCCTGTCCGAACCTCGTTGAAACGCACCACTACGCCGGGGCCGTGCGAACGCCGGTCAAACTGGAGGATGGCAGGCAACGCCCATTGCGGATCGTATGGGCGGGGAGCCCGACGCATCAAGCCGATTTAGAACTGCTCGTTGAGCCCGTCACAACGATCCTCGCCAAGTTCCACGGCCGCGCCGAATTCATTTTCGTCGGCGAGTGTCACCCGGAAATCCGGCGGCGGCATTGGTGCAACGGCGTGCGTGAGATGGGGGCGGTGAGATTAGAAGATTACGTCTGGATGCTGAAGAGTCTCGCCGCGGACATCTGGCTTTGCCCCCTCATTGAGCATCCCTTCAACTACAGCCGGTCCCAGCTCAAGCCGGCCGAAGGCATGGCCCTCGGGTTGCCGGTTATCGCGTCCCGAATCCGGACCTACGACGGCGTTCTGGAAGACGGCGTTACGGGCATCTATGCGGATGCGAGCCCTGAATCGTGGATTGAGGCGATTGCGGCCTTGATCGAAGACGAAGCCCTTCGCGACAACCTCGGGGCGGCTGGGCAAGCGGCGGCGGCTGATAAGTTTTCGTGGACGAGTGCCGCGGCGGTCCAGCCGTGGCTGAAGTTCTTCCGGGATGTGGCGGGAGTCAATGGAGGCAACTAAGCGCTGCTCTGCGTGCAAGACCGATAAGCCTCTGTCTTCCTTCGCCAAGCACCGCGGCACGAAGGACGGGCTGCAATCCGCTTGCCGTGCGTGCCATGCCGAGCGGATGAAGGCGTACCATGCGACGGAAAAAGGTGCAGCCGTTCGGCGTGCGTCTGTGGCCCGATGTTACCGCAAGAAAAAGGGGAAGTAGACTTTGGCCCTCATCATCATGCCCGTTTGGGACACCGAAGAGAACGGCCGTAGTTGGATGACCGAGCGGGTGGTGGGCCGCATTTTGCAGACAGTGGACATGAGCCGGCACCGGCTGGTCATCGTGGACAACGGCTCTTGCGACCGCACCCGCGACATCCTTGCGAACGTTGGCACCAGTTTCGCCGAAGTCGTCCGCAACGAAGAGAACCGCGGCGTCGCCTACGCCTGCAATCAAGCCCTGAGCCTCCGTCAACCGGGCGAAGTCGTCATCAAGATGGACAACGATTGCCTGATCCACGAATCAACGTCGTGGGCGGACCAGTTGGAGGAGTGCATCCGGCTCCGGCCCGACCTTGGCATCCTCGGCCTGAAACGCCCCGACCTCGGCGAATGGCCCTTGAAGCCGGTGGGAGATCCGGAACGGACAACCCTGATTCCCCTGCCACACTCGCCGGGCTCGCGGTTCTACGTCATTGAGCGTGTCGGCTGGCTGATGATCGGCACGTGTACCGCGCTGAATCCCGCCATGCTCGACAAAATCGGCTACTACTGGCACACGGGCACGTATGGGCACGAGGATTCCATCCTCGCGGCCCGCAGCAAGGCGGCCGGCTTCATCAACGCTTATCTCCCTTCCATCCGAATTGAGCATTTGGAAGAGTCTGACACCCCGTACAAGTCGTGGAAGTTGTCTCACGCTCAGGAGCACGCCAATGAAGCCGTCGCGACGATGAACGGCATCCTGGCGGGCAAGCTACCCTACTACCGGGACTGGCCGTAGCCCCTTTCTAAACTAGGGCATGGCCGCGACCCCGATATCGGCGTCTTCCCCCTATTGCACCCCGACGCAGGCGTGCGTCTACATCAACTGGACGCTCTGGGCGGATTTGATTCCCGACGATGACACGCGATTGGCAAGCAAATCAGCCGTCATCGCGGACACGACCAAACTGCCGTCCTGGCTTCTCGACGCCTCGGGGATGGTCGAAATGGCCGCCCTCAAGGGGAACCGCTACGCCGTCGCCGATCTACAAGCCCTCACGGGCGCTTCGGCTACCAAACTGCAAGCGATGGTGGCGCAACTGGCGTTCCTGACGGGGACGCTCGCCAAGAACCCGTTGACGGACGTGGACACGCTCGCCGCCGTGCGGCCTGCTATGGCGCTCCTCGACCAACTGGCGGACGGGGAGCGGATTTTCGGACTTCAGGAAGTGGCGGACGCGGGGGTTGCCGAGACGGTCGAAGTGTGGACAAGCCCGCCGCCGTACCGGGTGAGCCAGCAAGCGTGCCGGTTCTTCGGGTTCAGGAGCGGGGGAGATAATTAACTATGCCTGTGACGTACCTTACGAACGGCCCCGGTCTGGTTTATGTGTCGGGCACCATTCTCGGTTCTTCGGGGAACCAGTTCCTCGGTATTTCGCGGGACCGGATTCGCGCGAACATCAACCATTACGACGGGAAAATCCCGAGCGACAACGCCGGTCCTGTTCTTGGGGCCGACTGGCAGTATTTCGGCAAGGATGCCACGATCCGCGTGAGTCTCACCCAGCTTGACACGGCCGTCCTTGATGCGATCGAGAGGCTTGGTCAGGCAGACGCCGGCCTTCTCGCCAACATCGGGGCACCGATGGCACAAAGCGGGATGACGTTTCAGCTCAAGATTCCGTCGACCTACAAGCCGTGGACGTTCAACAACGTCATTCTCCGGCCTCGCGGCGATGCCGTCGGTACGGAGTTTACAGTGATCGACCTTGAGTTCTACGCCTTCTCGTACATCGGCAACAACACGCTCGGCAGCAACAACCGGCTATTTTCGCACACGTTCAGTTGAGGGGGCGGGATGCAATTTGTTCGCTGGCTGAAACGTAGTCTCGGCTTCGCTGGCCGGGACATTTTCAAGTATTGGGACGGCACCCGCTACCGCTATGGCGATCCAGTCGCCATCGAACGGGCGATCAAAGCGGATTGTCCGGACTGGAAGGTAGCGATTACGCTTCTTGACATCCCTGACGTGGGGATGCCTTTGCCGCCGGAAGTGCTGGCGAAGTGCATTGAGGAGCAGGAGAAGGCGTTCAGCCGGCTGGTGGCCGTTGCCCGTAAGGTGTTTGAGTTGAAGCCGCTTGACGAGGGCGGCCACGGCCTGACGGAATCGGCCTCGCTCAACGTGCTGGCGGATTTCGTTGCCTTTACGGGCCTGCTGATCGAGGAAGCGGCCCCTTTCTTGAAGTCGCCGGGACTCTCGGGTCCGTCCCCGGCGTCACCGATTACCGGACCCTCTGCGGACTCTACTTCGGCCGGGAGCACATTGCCCGTCGCCAGTCCGAAGTTATCGCCGGCGCCTTAGGGCTGGCGCTTGAGGACGTGCCCCTGAGTGCCCGTCCGGCAATGGGGGCGTGATGGCAGACCGAATCGACAACCTCGCCGAAAACCTCGCCGAGAACAACAAGGCGATTCAGGCGCTCACCCGTGCGTTGACGGAACGGAACCGGGCCGAGCGGGAGTCGAGTTATGGGGTGACTGGCGGCGGGCACGCCATTGCCGGCGGCGGAACCGGCCTTAACACCCTCAGCAACTACGCAGGGCAGAATGCCGCATCCCGGTTCGGCCGGAACGTTGCGCGTCGCGGCGGTCGGTTATTCCTCCAAGCCAAGTCGTTCCAGAACCGCGCCAAGAAGATACTGGACACCAGCAGCAAGAGGGCGGCCGGCCTTGATGCGCGGGCGAAGTCGCTCGCCGACAAGGCCGCCAAGCGGTTAGCCGCTGGTCAGACACGTTCGGCAAACGTGCTGGACAAGGCGAGCCGGCAAGCGTCCTCGCAGGCATCGAAAGTGCGGGCGTCTGGTGCCGCAAGGGCAGCAAAGTTTGCGAGTGCAGCCCGCACGGCTGTCGCGGTTGGCACAATGGGCGCAGTTGCTGGCGGGGCTGCGCTTGCCGTTGCCGCGCTCTATGCCTTCTCGAAGGCGGTCAGCCAAGCCACGGACGCACAAATCTCCGCCATGCGGCAATACGCCCAGGTGTCGGCGTCGATGGCCGTTGTGCTCGCTGAACGCGACGTTCGCGAGATGCGCCGCAACATGGAGAAGGGCGACGCGCTGGCCGGATCGACCAAAATGCTAGTCGATGCCGAGCAGGAGCGGAAGGAAACCACGAAGCCGATCGAGATTCTGGCGGACAAGATTTACAACGGGTTCCTGACTGTCGGCAACAAGATCGTAACTGAACTGGCTGCGCCGCTCGCTGATCTAGCGAAGGTTATTGACAAGTGGATCGAAGACGGCAAGGAGAAGGATATCCCCCTTCACTCCGGCTCGCAGGAATTCTGGTTCACGTACTGGCACCATCAGGTCAAGCTGAAACAGAAGCACCCGTGGTTCACCCGGAAGGATGCTGAGTGATGGCTACCCTGACGTACAACGGAACGACCATCAGCGATATCCAGACCAAGAGCGTCGCCTATCGCGACATCATGGATGAGGCTAGTGGTCAGGACTATGTCGCAACTGAAATCACCATCGAAGTCGGGGGGTTCGTATTTGCTGCTGGGAGCAAGTCGGCAGCCCGCAGTTTTGCTGAGATTCAGCACGCACTGGAGGTGCCACGTAAACGCCTGTTGTTTGAAACAAGCGACGTCCTTGTCGAAGCCGACGCGGACACCGACGTAAAAAATGGGCCGTTCCCAAAGCTGGTCGGCATCAATCGCATTGATGACCTTGCTGCCATTTACGTTTCGTTCCAAGTCGTCACGTATCGTTTTGAGTGCCCCAACAACCCGGATAATCGTCCGGCGATTGTGAGTAATCGGTGGACGGAGGAAGAGCAGCGGGACAAAAACTACACCGGGAAACGTACCCGAACCGGATACGTCGAGATTCTTGGCGGCGATTCGGGTGTCGATCTGAACCAACTGAAATTTGCGGTACTCCCCGCCCCGCCCAAAGGCAGTTGGGTCCGTGATAAAGTCGTTTTCCGCGTGGACCCGTCCGGCCTCAAGCTCAGTTATACCGTCGAAGAATCTGAAGTGGTCCAACTCCCGCCGTACCCAGCGGTCGAAGCGGACGGCGAATATGTCGAGATGCGGCCGAACCCGGGCGTGTTGCGGTACGGCACGGCATCAATCCGTCTCCGCGGCACGTACCAAGAGTCCAGCACCCGCCGGCTGGTCATTACTGCCGTTGCGCTGGTGACACGTCGCCTGATTTTGGCAGGTGCCAAGCCGGATAAGCTGAGCAAGGGGTACGGTATCGAGACGTCGATTCGACACCAGTATTCGACGAACACCGTGACGGTTTCAGCCCGATGCTTGCTGGGCAATTACGAAGCGATTGAAAAAATCGAAGACAGGTATCGTCATTTCCAAACCCAGCCGTGGGATGTCGCGGCGGTCGGACAACCGAGTTTTGGCTTGAGCTCCGCCGGCCTCATTCTACAATCGGCCTCGCCGAACAATCACCCGTGTCCATCAAGCGGCAATGCCAATCTGAAGGAAGTATCAGACGTCGTCAAACTGGAGAAACAGCAGGGCAGACCTGATACGCCGTCGGAAGAGTATGTACGGCAGCGGCTTTTGTCGCAGAACGGCGGGGATTACCAGTACGCCAGCAGGCCCGTTCCAACCAACTACGAATACTACAGCACGACGCTAGACCCGCAACAGCGAAGCGACGTTCCGTCAACGCCGCCCGGTGGGGCTTACCAGAATTATGAAGTACGGATGCGGTTTGTGCGGGATGAAGGTATCGCCGAAATGCCGGGGACATTAGCATCATCCGCCGTGGCGTTCGTGAACTTCCGGCAGCCGACGACAAAGTTGATCGTAGAATGGGTAGCAGAACGTGAGGGCGATCCGCCAGTTTTGCCGCCGGCGACGCTCGTAGCCGACTGTGGGCCGGTTCTCCTCAAAAGCGAAATCAGCCCGGGGATGATTGATGTGCAGGCGGGCGGGGCCTTCTTCTACTCCGTTGCCGGCTCGTACACCTACGGCTTCAAGTACCCTGACGCGGTAGTCATTAACGCGGCCGTGCCGCCTTGGGCGAGAGATCTTGAAACGGCGGCGGGTACTGTCGCCGGTGGCCTTGGGTCTGTGATTGTCGCGTCATTTCTTGACGTGGCGGCGAGTCAGGCGGTTTCCTCGTTTAGCGACAGGATCATTAGCGTCGGTCCTGCGACGGACCTTAGTACGTCGTCGCCAATGCCGGCCGTTCCGCCTCCGCCTAACGCCTAGTCACCGCTTTTTGCGGATTTGCGTATACAGCGGTTCTTCCGGCTCTTCCTCTATCTCGGCCGGCTTGGCGTAGTCCTCAACCACCTTGCCATCGCGAACGTAATACTGTTCGCGATTGAGCACCTTTGCACCAAAACGGTTCTTGGACCGGTACGACACCGCGATGGCCGTTGCTGGAACGTCCCGGCCACCATTCCTGACCTTCACCTGTTCAGGCTGCCCCCATTCCACAATTTCAAAACCGTCCGTGTCGTCCAGGTGACGCTTAATGTGGTCGATGACGACGTTTTGAACGTTATTGGTCGTTTCCTTGCGAAGTTCGGACGGGGCAGCGCTGCATCCGGCAATGATCAGGAACGGCAAAGCGGTAAGGCATCGCATGGTGGTTTACCTCGGCACGGTTATTCGTTGCGAGTTGGGGAAGATTTTGACGCGCCGGGGCGCGTCCGGCAAGCGGTAAATTCCGCACGGCTAAACTAGGGCATCCAGTAATCACCGGGGTGCCTGCCGATGGCGATCAATGTCACAACGCTTTTTACGCGTCTTGGGAAGCTGTTCCGCCAAAGATACTTGGCTGTTTCTTATCAGGACGACGTCCCGACCGCGATTGATGACATTTTGGACGAGTACACCGGGGACGAGCGGCTTTCCGTCTCTGGCCTACCTGCCCTCATCTCAGCCAACCTGCTCGGCATCGAAAACATCTGGGGTGCGTCCGGCGGCATCCGAGCCGCAGCGGAAGCGACCTTGATCCGCACCGTTTTTGACGACAACCCGGCACAGGCGGGAACGCTTACGGCGGCCCTGTCGGAAGTCATCCGGCAAATGCGGGTACAGTCTGAATCGGTGAAGCTCGCTACCGTTGCGGCGACCGCGGCCACCGTCAGCGGCTACACGAATCAGGGGAACGGAGCCATCTGCCTGAGCACGCTCCGAGGCGACGGGCTGAGCCAGCAGAACATTATCGCGGAAGTCGGTAAACTCCTTTGCACGACGGACAGTCAGACGGGCGGCGCGACGACCGGCGTTGAGTCGTGGCAGTACGCCGGGCAGGCCGGCCCGGGCGATGCGTCCCTCTACACGTGGCCGACTGGGAGCGGGGCATCCACCACGATCACGGGTATTTCCGCGTTTGGCGACAACACGGGCGGGAACCTGCTGACGAATAGCGACTTCGAGACGTGGGCGGGTTCTCCGCTGGCCGCGTCCAACTGGACGCTGGCGGTCGGGACGTGGGGCACGGACATTGTCCGCGAGGCGAGCACGGTCTACACGCAAACCTACGCCGCAAAGATCGTCGGCAATGCGTCCGGCTCCGGCGTCCTCGTGAACCTTCAGCAGACGTTCAACGACGGCACAACGGGTACGGCCGGGACGCTGCTTCCATCCACGTCCTACGCCTTGAACTTCTACATCAAGGCGGACGTGGTGCCCGCGGCCGGCGTCATCACGATCGACCTTGTGGACGGCAGCAATACCGTCATTCAGGATGATCAGGGGGTGAACAACTCGATTGTGATTACCTGCTCGACGGCGTTGAGCACGTCTTACGCCTCGCTCGTCGCCAAGGTCACGGCCGGGACGGGCATCAGTGGATCGAATGTGTTCCGCCTGCCGAAGACGCTCCCGAGCACGATCAAGCTGCGGATTCGGGTAACAACCGCAATCTCGACCAGCTCGAACATCTTCATTGACGATATGGCCCTCGGCCGGTTGACGGCGCTCTACGACGGCGGGCCCGGGTGTGCCATTTTCTCCGGCTCGTCCAAGTGGATCGCCGGCGACCAGTACGCGATCACGCAGACGAACAACCGCGGCGGTGGAACGGGGGCATCCCTGCAAGCGGACTTCCAAGCGATGTTCGACGCCGCGTTCGACATGCGGGCCAAGGGGCTGCTGCTGCCGACAGACGCCAGCCCGACGCAGGCGAATTCGCTGATCTATAGCTAGTCGGGGGCGGAATGGGCTTCGGCTACAGCACCGACCTTTCAACGATCCTCACGCTGGCGAAGACGGCATTAACGTCTTCGCCTTTCGTCGTCCCCTACAACGTGGGCGAAGGGATGTCGGGGCCGTTCGATGCGAGTCAGGTTATTGTGACGCTGGCGAGAGACGAGGACATTGAAAAGTTCTTCCACAAGGACACGCAGATTGTCATTCGGCCGGCGAGTTTCCCGATCGACCAGACGGAAGTGGCCGGCGGCGGAAACTATT
>Ga0315904_10005027_pt1 | contig 18497 bp, 14 predicted proteins | sample LakEriMetagenome_6_FD_203529 | JGI IMG/M metagenome (GOLD analysis project Ga0315904, IMG submission 203529) | Freshwater fungal communities from buoy surface, Lake Erie, Ohio, United States - Buoy 12 MA120 | ecosystem: Environmental > Aquatic > Freshwater > Lake | place: USA: Lake Erie, Ohio...
CATCTATCGTAGCACCAGTAGTCAAAACTCTATTAGTAAAATCTAAAATACTTCCATCTTTTGCATTATAAAATTTTGCAGTCATAAAGAAAGTATTACTTGTGTCCGTACCTATTAATTCAGTTTCTTCTAACACAGTTTCATCTTCAAACCAAAACAAATACATGTTCTCTTTGTTTTTGTAATTTGAACCCATAAAAACCGGTATATGAATATAATAGCCAGAATTTGTTGTTGTATAAAAAAATTTTTCACCTACGGGTAGTGAAAGATTTTTAGTAAAAACTAATCTTCTATTTTTTCTTGTCGGTCCTTCATATGTGTCACCACTTATCAATGGAGTTTTAAAAAACTCTAATCTGAAAAAACTTTCTGTTGATTGTCTCAACATCATTTCATTTTCTCTATTTGTAATACCTATTGTTTCATAATTCTGTACATATGTTGAACCCGATAAAAAATAAAATTGAAACCAAATATCTGTATGTGTTAAATTATTTGGTAATGTCGAACCGGAATATGGTTTATGTATGAATCTAACAGTTTCATAATTTTCAACTGGATTTATAATATCTTTCAATACTTCATCCTCAAACTGCGTAAGATTCTCTTGCCAACCTAAGTCGGTTTGGAAATCTTGTTCCGTATTAATAATAATATTTCTATCGTTTGTGTTTCTGGTTAGTTTCATTAACAATCAAGTGGATTTATATTATTGAAATTATTTAATCCGTCAAATTTATTTGTATATGAATTTTCATTTCTCAAATAAAAATTAATATCTTTCATCACATAGTGAAGATTATTTATAAATGGAAAAGTGGTACCATTACCTTCTTGGTCTACAAATCCGTGGTCATATAAATCTCTCCATTTCCAAATTTTTTCCGTCTCATCATAAATACAATTCTCAGGTAAGTTTAAAATATCTTTTGTGTTTGAGGTTTCAATATATGGTGAAAGTTCCCTTAGTTTAACTCTATAATGTGGTTGATAGAAATATCCTTCAGGATTTGTATCATCTTGTCCATGATTAAAAATTGTTACTCCACCGACAGTTTTTTTATGTGAAAATTTATGGTATGCTTCACTTATAATTCTCTCTTTGAAATCTTTTTCATTATATTCAACAAATGCACCAGTTAAGGTTGTTCCTGTTGCTATTGTATTTCCACTTGTAAAACCTGTAATTCCTGTATTACCTGTAAATGATGTTACATCACTTAAACTACTTTCAGTATTACCCGTAAATTGTTTGTCAATCCATGTATTATGAAAATTAAATTTATAACCTACTTTTGGTGGGTACGAAAAATATCCATTACCATTTCTTAACAATACTGTAATATAAACTTCGGTTGGTGTGTATCCTAAATTATTTGTAATTCCTGTTAATGTAAATGTTTTTTTAAAATCGAATAAAACAGATTCGGGTCTATTTCTTTCTACTAAAACATCATTTTCTTGTAATGGATTTTCAAATAATATTTTTCTTTCGTGTTCCCAAATCGGTGTTTCAAAACCAACTTTATCCATTATATAATCATCAACAGTTGTGAGTGTCTTGTGTTTATGAACATAGTATTGTGATGTTGATCCAGAAATATTTAATAAATCTAAACATCTTTTACCCAAAACAAATGTCACTCCACTCAATGTATAACCAGATGCAAATTCATTTTTTTGTAAATTCACAACATACTTTTCTGAGTTATAATATTCATTACCAACACTTTCAATATAAAAAGTTCTTCCCGTTAGATTAATACCACTATTAAGTGTTCCACCTGATATTGTTATATATTCACCTTGTGACATACCATGTTCAACAGGTGATATTAATGTATAATAATTTCCATTATTATATACTCTAAATGGTATACCGTCTCCAGCAACAAATGTATAATTTGTTCCACCAGAAAATGTATAGTTCATTGTAAAACCTGTATCCTGTGAATCCACATAACTAAGATATAAATTCCAATTTTTATATGGTGCCTCTATCGATGTTGTAATTGTGTGTCCCGTATGTCTAGTACCTTCTAATCTTTTTTGTGGTACAAAAAGATTCATTGTGTTTCCTGTATAAGGGTCATTAACTTCTCTCAAAACATCATCTCTTAAGAACGCAAATTCATTATATGGTATAAAACCATCGTTACTACCTGACCCATCTCCACATAAATAAAGATTTTTTAATAAAGGATTATAATCACTATTACCATAATATAGATTTCTGAAAATCATTTTCATTTTTCCATAAATCTTATATGTTTTGGATTGGTTTCTTTCGTCGTCAAATAATGTTGGTAGGTCTAATATAATATTTCTTTCACCTTCTCTCATCAATGTTTCATTATTATCTAATTTGACATTTAGAGTTAGGTCTTCGTCATTTGCCTTAAAATATTTTTTACTTGGTAATAATATCTCTTTCTTTTTCATATAATTTAAAGCACTTGTTCTAATTTAGCTTGTACTACAGATAGTGAACCATCAGAAATTGCACTCACGGTCCATTCCGTTATGTTATATGTACCCACACCTAAAGTAAACGTGGTTGAGGATGCATTACCTATTCCAGTTCCACCTGTCATACCCTGTCCAGATTCGCCAGGTGAATATGTGTTTATACCAATTGTTAATGAGGTGTTAGATCTATAACCAGTGTTTACCCATGTAGATAATTTTAATGTAACTGAACCGTTTATAACAGTTATTGTTGTTCCACTTGTTTCAGTTGTTGTTCCGGCAGGTGTTGGTGAACCAGGTCTACTCGCATATATAGTTGAAGTTGAAAAGGATGCCTGAGGTAATGGTGTTGTGGTTGGTGTTGGGGTTGGACCTGTTTCTGTAGGTGTTGGGGTTGGTCCCGATGCTGTAGGTGTCGGAGTTGATGTTGGTCCTATCACAGTAGGTGTTGGAGTTGGTGATGTTGTTGGTGTTAATGATGATGTTTCACATTCAAGTGAATCAAACGCACCTTTAGGTCCATATAAGTCTATAAATTTATCAACTCCTGTTTTACCTGCCAATAAACCAAAGTAAAATTGAAATGGTGTAGATAAAATCTGTTTTGTATTCGAACCATAATAATCTTGTCTTCTTGGTATAATTAAATCTGTTGATGGTGTCCACGGAATTTCTTGCCAATTTCCCGCTGTACCCCATCTAATATAAAGTGTTCCTGATGTTGGATTGTTTACTTCACTAGATGAACTTTTTAAAACACTAAATCCTGGATATTCATCGTCATAACTTGTGTGTGTTGAAGTTGATGGAATAACAACATCAAATTCGATTACGTCAGTTAAATTTAAATTAGTACTACCAGTAATTCCATTATTTGTTTTTGTTATTGGTAGTAACAAATATTTGTCTGAAGGGTCGTTAGTTCCACCAGTAAATTGATAACCGTATGTCATACCTTGTAATGGTTGTGTTACAACACTTTCATAATCCCAAGATTGGTTGCTTCTATTCGTACCTCCAGGTCCAAATCCTGAACCTTTTTTATTCCACAAATAAAATGGAACTGTTTGTGATGAACCATACGTCTCGGAATCCCAACCCAATCTACCCGGTTCATTTAAACAAGACCTTACTCTGTCACCATCTTCATCTAATTCCAACGTAACTGGAAGTGGACCCCAATCACCATCAACTTTAAAAAATGTTTCATTATCTTCAGGATCTAAAATATCAAATCTATAACCTAAGTATTTCGGATTTTCTAAATCAAATTGTTCGATACCTACTTCATTATTTGTTGACAATAATTGTAATATATCTCCGTCTAAAACATTACCTATATTTAAATTAGAATAGAATCCGTTATTATTAAAAAATAAATTTAAGTTTCCGTTTTTGTTTGCAACATCCATCCTATAGTTAATTGCTAATGCTAACAATTCACCTAAAGGTTGGTATGATGTTGAACCAATAGAACGTGCCACCGAACAATTTGGGTCTAGTTTTGCATCAATACAAATTTCTTTAATGAATTCATCTCTTGGTCCTAAATCAACTATTGTTGTCGGTCTATTTAAATTATCTCTGTCAAAACCTGATGTTGTACTAAACTTAGCCGACCTGTAATAAAATTTACTTTGGTCGAAAAAAAACCAAACTAAATTTCTACAATATTTCAAAACAGCCTCAGAAGTTGCAGTTGCCAATTTTGTTAATTTTTTTGCTTTAAATTGTGTAAAATATAATGAACCTGATAACCAATTGTCAATAAATCCATAATTAACTATTCCACCACAAAACATTTTACCCACACGTTTTCTTCTATAATATTCACCAACTATTTTGATTAATCTATTATTGGTTTGTGAACCTGGTACTATATAAAATACACCATTACTAAATTCGCTTCTTCTACTTGGTGTAAAGGTGTTTGCAGCACCAAAATCTGCACCATATAGGGTGTTCTGTCCTGTATGATTACTACTTGTGATACCATTATTTGTACCGGTTAGATTATATGGGTAATAACTTGTTGGTCTATTTACAAAATTATTATCACCATAAATTGCTGTAGCTAATAACTTTCTACCAGCAGCTATTTCAGTTTGTAATTGTGCACTTGTCTGTACATATTTTCTACCAGTATTACCTGGTAAAATATTAGTATTAACACAACTTTCACCACTACATGAAATTACTTGTGTTACAGTTGGGTCTTCAACAAAATAACCAGTAACTAATGAGTCGTCATATAAGGTGTCATAGTATTGACAGTTATTTTCTTCAACATTCGCCTCACACTCTTCACAATCAGGATAAGTTATTAATTTTAATGCAACACCGTTATTTGCAATGAAGCTATTTTTAACACCTCTAATTGGTCTAGCTTTAGGACTAATAGGTACGAGTATTTCTGCAATATCACTTAATAATTTTGCAATTGTATTTGTGATAACTAATGTTACCAAATTGAAAACATAATCTAATACAAGTAAAAAATCGGCAATTAGTAATTGAAATGTATAATTTCGTACACCAAAATTTGTTGGTGGGGTTACTTTATCACTACAATCTTCCTCTTCTGTTGGTAATATTTCATTTATATTTGCAAAGTTATATTTTGTTGCAACAGAACCTAAAGCCGCACCGTATATTCCTCCTGTTACCGCACCTGCAGTTATTGCTAATCCTTTTGAAAGTGCATCAACACCTAAAAAATGACTATGAAAAGATGAAACCGTATAAACTTTGTTATATGTGAATCTATAAAAATAATCTTGTGGATAAAACTCTCCATTTTGATTATTTAAAATTAAAGTTTTCATTTCATCACGATAACCATCCCAATCAGTTCCGAAATAATATGACCTATCATCTATAGTTAAACCTGTTTGGAATTCTCTAATATTTGGTACCAAGAAATCCGCATTGGCTCTTGTTCTATCTAATCCGTTATCATTTAAATTAAATCTAAATCTATAACATGCTGAAGTTGGAATACCTTTGTTTGGGTCGTTCGTTATTTCGTTCTCACCAAATTCGTTGGTAATGACATAATCCATATTCATTTCCAATGGTAAAACAAAACCACCATCATCTGGTACATCCTCGTCTATTGGTAGATATTCTAAATAAGGTCTGTTCTGTTCATCCTTAATTGGCATAAATCTGATTGCCTCAATGTTTGCAGATTTTGTGATTAAATCACATTTTCTACCCATTTTTCTTCTTGGGATACAGTTTTTATTAACTGAATTTTTACCGGTATCAGTAAAAACCCCTCCAATCAAATATGCTTTTGGTTGTATATTAACACCTCTTTCTGATAAATCAAAGTCGGTTCTTGTAATTCCAATTTCACACAAGTCTTCATTACCCCAAAAAGGATAAACTTCTACATTCCTATCAAATTTTATTATTTGTGGTAATGAGTCTAAATCTTCAGATGATTTAAAAGTGTATTTGTTTTTGAATTGGTCAACTCCAACACCTAATCTTTGGAAATCCGCCGGTCTTAAAGAAAAACAACCAATATCTGATAAATCTACATCAACGTGAATTGATTGTAATCCTACCGGTACACCCCAAATCATGAAGTCACCGGCAGTATTTGTTTTTACTGTATATCTGTAATATTTTTCATAAACTTCAAGATATTCTTCTCTTCCTAATATGTCAGATTGGTCAGGAAATGTTCCCGTTTCTGCATGACCACCGTGTTGTTTTCTTGATGGTAATAAATTATATCTATAACCATTTTCATCTTTATCCGTCACTTCCTTGTATGGATATAAAGACGAAATTACAGGGTCGTTTTCGTCATCTTCTGATAATGGTACAAATATTGATACTCTTGCATTCCCAACACCAAAACCATTATTTGCAGTAACTCTACCACAAACAACACCATAATCTGAACATAATGAAGTGTAAACTTGTTGTTGGGTAAATTTTAAAGAAAGAATTTCTAACATGTCGAAATCTTGTTTTAGTTCGACAGTAACTTTCTGGTCTACCCCTATATTAGTTGAAATTCTGTGTTTTTGTACCATTCTTATAATAAATAGAAACTATCCTATTTTCCAATTATTATAATCAAAAAAGTTGTTAAAATGTAGTCGAACTAACTGTTTTAACTCTGACTTTAATATCTTTATTTGGGAAACGAATTTGATATATTTGATTCGATTTCATAAAGACGGTGTTATCTGATTGTAATATTTCCTTAGTGGTTGTGTTTTTATATTGTTGTGAAACTTCAGACAACGAATATTCACCACCTACTTTATTAAACACTCTAATATCAATTACATTTTCAACACCTGAAACCGAACCGATTGTTTTACTTAAATTACCAACGAATAATGGGTCACCCATTTTACGTTTATCAATTGAGAAGAATGATGTTGTTGTTTCTATCACATCTTGTAATACGTCTGTTTGACTTTCGTTTTTATTTATATTCAAATCTATTTCTAAACCTAAATCAATAACTTCACCGGTAACGATATCTATGTAATCATTTATCATTTTATATTCTGACAAATAACTTAAAATATTATTTTTCAATGTATTAGATACTGTATCAGTCAAATTACCATTTTCATCATAAGATAATAATTTAATACGGATTTTATTATCTTCCTCCATCACATTAACTTTTGCGGGTGCGCCGTATGTTGATGGCATGGTTTCAATTAATGTTTTATAATCATTTAACGTAACCGCCCTATTTTGAGCTGAGAAATTATATGAAACCATATTTCTAATTTCCTCAATTGTCGGTTGGTCAGCACCACCCACAGCTGGTGTTATATTATTTACACGTAACGAATTAATAACTTGTGTATTAATAGTTGAATTAGGTCCTTGTACATTAAATTCAATATCGTCAATACTTGATATAACATTCACACCTAAGTTACTATCTTTACCTCCACCAACTCTGTATCTTACAAATAAAGTTGTGTTTACTTTTGGAACCGCACCTAACGACATGTTATTCAAATATGAAGCTAAATTAACTTTCATATTTCCTGTCATATATTCATCCAAATTATCTAATGGATTCACCGTACCCGAACCGAATGTTAATGAAAAATAACCTTCGGGAGTATATTCTGTAACAAATTTATTAGTTACAGGAACATATGTTCCTGATTTGAAATTATTTTTATCTGAAACACCTGTTGGGTCTGGTACAAATACTTTGTCTTCTATTAGTGATTTTACTTCATACCATTTATTTGTTGTGTCAGAAAATTCTGCTGATGTTGGATTACCAGCAAATGTTGTACCTTCTTTATGTATAACACTTGTAATACCTAAAACATTTTGTTCTGGTAGATATAATTTTAAAAAAGGTTTTTGGTCTACTGAACTAATCACTCTTCTGAATATTCTTGTAACACCATTTATAACCGCTTCTCTTTTTACTATTGTATAAGATATCAATCTATTATTACCGTCAAAATTTGGAATTTTTAATCTGTTTGGTTCTCCTTTACTATTAAAAGGGTTTGAAAAATCTATGTCTTCAATTGTTTCAAAAGATTGTCCACCGCCTGAAACCTGAGCACCTGATTTTAAAATACCCAAATATCTCTCATCTTCTTTATCACCTCTAACCGGTACATTTATTGAAAAATCACATAAAGCAACTGAGGGTCTTACACCAGGTAATCTTATTCCATATGTTTTTGCTATATGAAATAAAGATTGTCTTTGTTGTGCAAAATCCAACATTGTTTCCTGCCAAACTCTATCAATATGAAAATGTAAATTATCAGCAACCGCAGCATTAATATCTAACAATACGGAATATACCGATGCGTCGTTGAAGTTTTTTATTAATTCGGGATAATAATCTTTAGTTAAAGTAACTAACTCGTTTCTTAAACCAGCGAAATCCCTTGTTGCGTATGATATTTTTTTACTCATCTTATATGTTTATAATTACAAAGTCACTTGTTGAAAATGCACCGTTATTAACCGTATAATCGATTTTTACTTTGGCTGTATATGGTTTACTACTTAAATTTGAAACTCTGAATAATCTCTCGTCTTCGGTCTCTGAAAATGTTTTTACGTCCTCATCGGGGTCGTTTTCAGCTGATACTATATCAATTGAATTGATATCTAAATTTGGTATATATTTTTTTACTCCTTCCCTAATTTCTTCTTCGATAAGATTAAAGGTCACTATATCGTTTTGTTCGAAAATATATTCGTATATTCTTGTACCAAAATCGGGTAAGTAATATCTACTACCTTTTCTTGTCAATAAAAGATGTACCAAATTAGCTCGGACTTCTCTTTCGGGAATCTCCGTCATACTCAAATAATCACCTTTCTGACTTTCTCTGAATGGAAAATCTATACCATACGTTACCGCCATATGATATAAATATAGATAATGTAAAAATGGTTATGAATCCTCTTTCAATTTACTATTACCTTTAATAAGGTGAGGAGGGTCATAAGGACAATTTGCACAACCATTGGAACAACAAAACCCTCTCTTCTTTAAAAAGAAAGAAGTCAGGACCATAAGCCCCGACTTCTCATCTATATAGTAATCTACTCCTTCCTCTAGTTTCATTATATTTTAGTAATCTCACATGACGCACCTGAACAAGCCATAGCAGCAAAGTCACTAACGTCTTTATATTGTGGTTCATCTAAAATTTCACCGAAATTCACTTCTTTGAATTGACGAGTGATAGTTTCCCATTTGTAGAACAAATGAACGTCTTTTAAACAATAAACCATCTTTCTTAAATCATTCTTAAAGTAATTCTTTGCAAATTTCTTGGCTCTTGAAATCCAATATTTTTTCAACAATACTTGTTCTCTTGTTCCTGTGATTGGAATTGAGTCGTCTAACAAAGTATCAGTTGCTAACCATAAGTTATCATTGAAATAGTGTAAACCATCAATTATTAAACCTGACGCCAAAATTGAACCTTTACCGTAAGTTTCAACGATTTCTTCTAAATTAAGAACTGATGTAAATGGTGCTTGGTTGAAGTCCTTATCTCCATAGTCTGAAATGAAACTTACTGCGGTAAAGAAATCTCTTTGTTCCCAAATGTAGTCAACAATTGCATCTTTATCGTCAATAATAACCGTACAAGATGTATTGTGATTTACCGGCATGTATGTACATAATTCAGGATTAGTTCCAGCATTAACCCAATGTTGTTGAACCAACTTAATTAATTCAAGATGTTTAATACCTTTCATATCTTTTTTGAATAAACCATTTTTAGGATTTTCAACTGGTACAAATACAACATAGTCACTTTTGGTTGAACTCCATACACTTTCTTCCAATAAGAATGGCATATTTTCTGTTAACCATTTAGCGGTATTACTTTCTTTATTCAATTGCATAATACGGAAGTACTTTTCAGAATGTTCAGGATGAATGCCTGACGCAGTTCCTAACACAACAGACGCATTTCCTGAAGGTTTAACACATGTTGTTCTTGCGGCTTGATTAATACCAATAACCGCAGCGACTTCTTTGTTTGTTGATTTAACCATCTCAGCACCTTCTTCCAATAATTCGGCATTGAATAATTTTGGATTATTCATCCAACCTGTAATACTAACACCTAATAACGCTTCTCTTTCGAAAATCTTTTTACTCACTGGTCCCAAATACGGGAAGTTAGTGTAACCCGCTTGTAATGTTCCTAAAATAGACGCGTCTTTACAAGCTTTTAAAAATTTATCTTTTGTTGTACACTTCTCAGCATTAATTTCAGTTAAGTTACAACCTTGTATACCAAATTTTTCTTTGTTATTTTTAACATACTCCTCAACATCGTCATAATGTATTTTACCAAAATCAACATTGTCTAATACCGGTATTTTTAAAATTTCAAAACAAGGATTGAACATATCAAACCAACTATTTGCAAAAACGAAACCAATGTCATTTGCTCCATCGTTAAGTTTTACTAAGTAATCAAATTGTTCTTTCTTAACTTCACTTCTTAATAATAATACTGAATTATTACTTCTACCTCTTTGTGGGTTTTCCATTCTCCAATTTCCTGTCTTAGCATGAATCATTTCATCATCGTTAGGGTCAACAATCATATTTAATGCTGAACGTCTAACTCCACCTGATAATACCGCGTCTGCAGAATGACAGATAATATCAAATGCTAAAATTGGTCTAATCTTATTACCTTCTGTTGAAATCCACTTTTCAATTAATGCTTCAATTTTTTCTAAAGATTGTTTTAGTCCTTCATGACCCGGCGCTTTAAATCCTCCACTTATGAACGAACCTTTTTCTCTAATCAATGAATAATCAAATTTAACCTCATATCCCGCATACTCAGGGAAAGGTTGGTTATCAACAAAGTAAGATGATAATAATACTCCTAATGAATCTGCCCAACCTTCAATTGAATCCTCAATATAAAAAGTTTTAGTACCTAAAGTTCTTTTTTGGATTTTACTTAAATTATTTACAAATGGAATTAATAAACCTCCACCGAATCCACAACCAGATAATGCAAGATAGAATATCTCTTGGAATACTCTATTACGTGCAATATGTCCTGACGTACAGTTAAACATTCTTGTGTTGTGTTTCATTATCTGTTCGTGTCTGTACTGTAAATTTCTTTGTGACGCTAACACTGATTGTTCTTTCATACTCTCAACGGCACTTTGTAAATATGGTTCAATGTTATCTTTGAACTCAACATATTTTTTTCTATGACCATCAATTATGTTTTCACATGCGTCTTCCCATGTTTCATACCTGTTTTCTTCTTTCAACCATTTGAAATAATCTGAGTGCAATTTAAGATCACTCAGAAACTTTTTACCTTTCTGCATTTTTAAGTTTCTCTTTTATTTTTTGTTTATTTTATTAGTGCCTTTTTTTCTTGGGCTTTCTTATAGATTTCAGCCGTTCTATTAGCCCTCTTTTGAACCTCTTGTTCTTCATGACCAAGAAGTGTATTTTGTGATTCAGTATCAATAAGTAGATATTCGTTATTGAACTTACAATTTTGGAATACTACACCGTCTTTACCGATACGTGATTTAAGTAAAGTTAGTGTTGCTAAGTTGTGTTCTTTTTGTTCTAATGTTTTACCAATAGATAATATAACGTGTGCAATTTGTGCCTTTTTAATTGAACCTCCCATTTGGTCTCCTGTAACAACTTCAGACGAAATTGATTCACGATTACCTTGTGTTGCTGTCCATATTGCCATATTAAACTCAGTGGTCATTGATTCTAAACTTCTCATTACCGAACCCTCACCTTTCCATTCTTCACCGTTTGTTGATTTTTCAGATGAAATACAATCAACGTAGTCAATGATAAGTAAATCAATTTTATTTGTACTTTCTGAATTAATTTTTCTTAACTTATTTTTAATCTCAGAAATTGTAACATTATCACTTGCAAGTTTTAAAAGTTTTAAACTTCCTTTTGAACGAGATTGTGCTTCATCCACTTTTTTCTTAACCTCATCTTTAAATTCAGGTTGTTCGTCAGGTGCAATGTCAGACCAAATTGTGTAATGTTTTCTTTTTATATTACCCGGATTGTCTTCAAAAAATATCTGTACAACATTATAACCTAAATTAAAAGCGGTGTTTGCAAATTTTGTCAATAAAGTTGTTTTACCCGTTCCAGTTGGTGCCAATACAACACCTAATTCACCAATACCCAACCCACCTTTTAGAAGATTGTCAATACCTACAATTCCTGTTGGTAGTGGGTGTCTAAAATCTTGTTCCAAAGCTTCGTCAATTCCGTGGAATACATCGGTTGTTTCATCATTCGAAATACCTACTTGTAGTGCCTTTTGAATGATTTGTTCGATTTTATTATAAGCCTCAAATTCACCACTCTCAATTATACTCTGTACACTTTTTAACTCTCTTTTTAAGTTTTGTTGTTTACAAAAGTTTAAAGCTGTGTCTTTAACATACTCAATTTGTTGTTCGTTATTTTTTATTGCCTCTAAAGTGTCTATGTTAATTTTAGCTGTTTGTGTACCAGCACCTTCGGCCATAATTTTCTGTGCCAACGTATTGTAATCGGGAATTTTGTTATAAGTTTTATATAATTCCTTCATGTTTTCCATGATAAACTTAAAAGAATTATTATCAAAAAACTTACTTTCAATAACATCAATAATTGTTTCACCATATTTTTTATCTTCAACAATTGCTTTAATAAGTGACTGTTGAAATGAAAATCCTAAATAACCAAAATTCCTTTCTTCCATAAATTTTTAAATATATTAGTTTTTGTAACTTAAATCATGATTTAGATAAACTGTCTCCAAATCATCTGAAGATAAAATGTCAGTTAAGTCTGACAAAATGATCTTCAATTTTGGACGAATATCTACCGTATACCTTGCCTTTGGGTGATAAGGATATGCGGGAAATATTCTTGAAATAAATACGTCGTCACCCATCTTAATTTCCAACAAAAAATGCTCTTTTTCTTCATCTAACTTATCTTCCACATTTTCGGAATTTAGGATATAATTTAGATTTTCACATAGATAATTGGAACTTTTTATTTTCAAATCTTCCTCAATTTGGTCACAAATATTTTTTACATAATAGTGAAGGTCCATTGAACTTCTTGATTGCTTATAATGGTCTCTTACATTGAAATATCTTTGACATACAATGTTACCTTCTAAAGACAATAAAAACTCGAATTTCGTGATGTTTTCTTGATTTTGGTTTTCTCTAATCATTTGATTTAATTTTAATTGGTTTTGTTTTTATTTTATTTTTTTCTTTTCTTGTTAATCTCAGAAAGGGGTCTAAAAATTTAATCCATGAATCGTCTGATTTAGGTAATACATTGAATATACCATCGTCGGTCATCATTTTCATCGCGTTTTTATACGACCTACCTTCTTGGTCTAAATTTTCATTTATTAATAATAATATGATTTCTTTCGCCTCTTCGGTTAAAAAAGGCTCATCTAAACTTACAACACGGTTATTCAAATCGAAAAATTCATCACCAAAAACACCGTGTTTTGTGACACCAGTAATTAAATTTGTTACTAACTTATTGTGTTTATCTTGTTCAAATAAAACCTCACTCTTATCCCTTATTTCTTTTAATGATAATGGTTGTGTTTTAAGTTCGGGAAATAAAGATAAAAATCGTTTTACACCCATCCCTTTTATTCCCGCGATGTTGTCTGAAGAATCTCCACACATCATCTTTACAACTTTGATGTTTTCAATTAAAATCTCTTCTTTGTCATATATAAACATGTCATTTTGTTTATATAATTTACCATGAGAAGGATTATATATTTTTACATTTTCAGATACTAATTGTGTTAAGTCTCCGTCGGATGAATAAATTATAATATTTTCATCTTTGGAATTCTGTACATAAAAGGCTACACAATCGTCGGTTTCACATAATTCAAATTCACCTTGTCTTACGTATAACTCTTCAAGATATTGTTTAATTCTATCTCTTTGGTAATTGTATGAAAAAAGTTCTTCTTCGGACCTTAGTCTAGAACGTCTATTTTCTTTATAATGAGAATAAATTTTTCTCCTACTTAAGGACCCGTTATCTCCATCCCAAAAAACAACGATTTTATCTAAATGATAGATTTCAAACGCTCTCCTAAGAGTATTAAGGAAATGGTAGATACCTCCAATGTGTGTGCCTTTATAGAAGTAATTCTTAACACCATAGAAACCAATTGTAAGTAAATTGTCACCATCTACTAATAAAACAGACATTTAATAATTATAATTATCATATTACTCATCCTCAGTTACAACTTCAATATCTTCTGCGTCTGTAACGTTAACGCCTAACATTTTACTGATATAATCTCCGTGTTCGGATTTGTATTGTTCAATACTTTTCTTTTCTTCTACATCGTCTCTACCTTTCATGAAATCATGAGCAGTAACTAAGATTCTACCATCTTCATAACCCAAACCATTTACGTGGTTTTTCATGATAGAGATTTTTGTTCTTGTTGCAATTTTAACTTTTCTCTTATCTTTAGTAATTGAAATTTTAGTTGTACCGGCACCTTTTTGGTTACCGAATAAGAATACTAAAGTTGAGTTTAACCAAATTGCCTCACCACCTTTTGCTTTAATTTTTGGTTGACCAAATGGATTGTCGGGTAATTCTACCCAAGGTTGGTTTACAATGATTAATGAATTAGTGAATTTTTTATCTGAACGACGTGAACCTGAAATTCTTTGATTTAGTCCCATACCAATTTTATCGGCTAAAACAGATGCGTTGTGTTGTTTACCACCTTTACCATCGTAAGTCATTTTACATGGAACTGAACCAACTGAATCCCAAAGGAAAAGAATATCGTGTGGAATTTCACCCTTTTCCTGTGCATCCAATACTTCATTAATAAAATCGGTAATTTGTTCGATATATTCAAAATCACTATTGAATAAGTAAAAATCATCTTCTTTGTTGAATCCCATTAATTCAGCATGGTCCCAACTCCACTTTTGTTCTGTGATAATGAAAACCGGAAGAATACCTTTTTTCTGTGCATCTACAGCCGCTTTCACTAAGGCCGTTGTTTTACCTGTATCACTATGACCTAAAAACATGTTTAAATGTCCCATAGCCGGACCAGGTATACCCGTTGCGTCTAAAAACGCATCACCTAAATCAAAGAAACGGTCAGCTTTGTATTCCGCCTCTTTTGAAAACTTCTTTTTGATTGCCGAAAAATCGGTCTTTTTTATACCTGCCATAATATTAAATTTAAAAATGGGGTTTCTGACGTTATCTCCACCCCTCCGTTAGTGATTAAAATGGTAAATCTCCATCTACATCGTCGTCTTCTTGTGGGTCAACAACTGATGTTGGTTTTGATGAACCACCTCCTATTGTTTCTTCAGCAACTAAGTTTGAAACCCACTTTTTGGAATCATTATCCCAACGTGGAACTTCTCCTCTTGCTACCATTTCAAGATAATCTTCACCCTTTTTAGAATAAACATCTGACCATGTCAATTCATCTTCAATCCAAGATTTAGCAACATCTGCGTCTTGGTGAAGTGGTCCTGGGTCTTCGTTAAGTACTGAGTTAATTACGGTATATTCTTTACCTGTACCTGCCTTTGTAAGAGTCAAAGATAAAATCAAATCACGTCCTTTTTCAGGGTCGGTAATATCACCTTTGTTACGGAAAATAGGGAAGATTTTATCAATTACACCATCACCTTTAGCGTTGTGTTTAAATCTCCAAAATTTAGGACCGTCTTGTTCGTGGTCTCTGTCAATTACTTTAACAATATAAAATTTACGAGGACGATATGTACGTGCTGTTTCTCTGTCAGATTCAACACCTGTACCCATAAGTGCTTCATAAACTTCGTTCAATGGGGAACGTTTACCTTCTTGTGCCGGGTCATACAACTTTACCCATTTACCATCAACTTGAACTTCGTGAAATTTCACCTCAACGAATGGAGATGAACCATCTTTTGTAGGAAGAATACGAATACGTCTTTCTTCACCTTTTGAACCTTTTGGAAGTACTGTTGTGAAATACTTCTTCATTCTATCCTCTTGGGATACTTTGTTTGTGTTACCGCTTGCGGCGTTTTTGTTTTTCTCGTACTGTGCAAGTACTGCATCAAATGTAGACATAAAATTAAAATTTAAATTAAAAAATCATTTATAAAGATAATATACATAAAAAAACCCAGACTTGGAAATCTGGGTTAAACTATTTTATAAGTATTTTTTTTGTTATTCTAATGTTAAAAGATAAGATAATTTATTTACTTCTCCTAACATTTCATCACGAATATTTAATAAGTCGGTATCAGAACTATCTAATTCCATCTGTACAAGTGCTTTTCTAACAGTTACAATCAAACCTTTCATATCAATATCAGATAAATTATTTAATTGAATTGTTTTGTTTTCCTCATCTAATACAAATCTACCGTATTTTCCCATTGCAGATTCAACAAAAGTATCAATTAATCCGTCTAAAGCATCGTAGAATCCACCAAAAGCTTGATGTCTAGCATACCCTTTGGTTTGCCAATGATTAACCTTCATTTGAACTTGTAGACCTAATAGAAAATTTACATTAGAACTTAAATTCATCTTCTTGTGCTTGTGGGTTAAATGATGTTTTTAATTCATCGTTTGAATAATTCTCAACATCATCTTTAGTTAATACGTATTCGTTTTTACCAGACATTTCCATTTCACCTTGTTTTCTCGCAAAAAACTCTGTAGGTTTTTCGTTGAATGGATAAGAATCTAAAGAACGCATTTCCAATTTCTCTTGTGGAGTTTCAGGTTTCATTTGTTCCACTTTAGACCCTAATTCATCTATTTTTGCCATTACTTGGTCCATCTGAGCAAGTTTTTGTTCTAAATCGGTTAACTTAGTAAAAACATCATCCATTTTTCCAATAACCATACTGTTATCTTGTTTGTTATTGTCCAAATCATTTTTAATGTTTTTAGTCATGTTCACCAAATCAGTAATATCAATTTCCTCTGTAGAATCCATTTCAGGTGAAGGTGAATCCAAAGGTGCTTCCACTGGTGGAACATCTACAGGTGCGTCGGCTGGTGCCTCTTCAGGTGCAGGTGGAACATCGGTAGGTGCAACCTCAGGTGCTGGTGGAACTTCTTGTTCCATAATCATTTTTTGAGTGTATTTGTTAATTTCTCTGTAACGATTTACTTCTTCTAATAATTTTTTCTCTAACATAGTATTAATCTTGTAATAATTGTCTACCATCTTGGGTGATGTATCTTTTATTTATTCTTTCAACAATTCCGTCTTTTTCTCTAATGGTGTAACATTCTCCTGTTACTAAATCACATTCCTCTCTTTCCATACCATCGTTTGACACACTTTTAACCTTTTTCGGGTTTAAAAATTGGTCCATAGTATTTTTCAATTTTGTATTATCCATAAAATGACTTTTATATGTATAAATATCCAATAAATAGGTATTATTTGTAATCTACCCAAAAATATACCACATCTCCGTCTTTTACACCCAATTTCTTCATTAATGCACCTGACAATGCAATACCTGAGTTTTCTCTGTTTGGACCTATGTCAATTGGACCATTTAATTTTATTGTTTGTGGTATAGCGTTATAATCTTCTTTAGTTATAGAAAAATCATGTGTTATTTTAAACGGACCCTTTTTTTCTAAGGGATTATAGAATGTTGTTGATACACTATTTTTAAATAAATTATCAACATTTACTTTTGATAAATTGAAAGCCGTAGAATAGAAATAATCTTTTTCGTTTCTCTTTTTCGCATCAAGCCAATACAAAATAGTCATATTTGGTTTACCCGAGGTAACCTCATTTTTCAACTTACTAACCAATTGCATACTTGTAGTATCTTCTATTGACAATGTTGGTCCACCCATCTTCACCACATTCGCCCTTAACCAAGTTCCTGTTGGGTGTTCCACTAATTGGATATATCTACCTTCACCGTTTCCACCGTATCCATTATATGGTACCCCAAAATTAGTGTATCCCGCAGCTTCAACTAATGTTTCATTTGGTACGATAATAGTTCCTTTATCTAAAGTGAAACTACCTTCATTAGTTTTTATAACCTGACTTGTTTTTGTCACTTTATCAGCACCATTAACTCTAGAAATTGCTCTTTGTGTTAATTTATCAAATAATACTTTATAACTTGATACAAAAGAATCTTTAGGATCGGGTAACGACGTATATGGTATTCTTCTTCCTTTAAAAGATGTGTTAATTACGTTATTTCTTATTGTATGATTAACTTCTGTAATCAAATACGAACCTTTAAACATAGGGATGTTTTTCAAATAAAAAAACATTGTTGGTTGTATCATTACATTACCCATACAAGTTACCTCACATTCGTATGAAGCTTGTCTATAGTATTCATATAAACCAATATCAACGTTATATGCTGAAGAACCTGATTCTGTTTTACCGAGATTTTCTAAAACAACATAT
>Ga0315904_10005030_pt1 | contig 18490 bp, 17 predicted proteins | sample LakEriMetagenome_6_FD_203529 | JGI IMG/M metagenome (GOLD analysis project Ga0315904, IMG submission 203529) | Freshwater fungal communities from buoy surface, Lake Erie, Ohio, United States - Buoy 12 MA120 | ecosystem: Environmental > Aquatic > Freshwater > Lake | place: USA: Lake Erie, Ohio...
CGAAGGGCATGTCGCTCGCCGGGCCAGCAGAGACATGCGGATTGCTCGGCGGTGCGTGGTAGGCCGGCTCGATGATGTCGTCCTTGCGCTCGAGGCGATTCGTGATCTTGCGCAGGGCGAAGGCACCCGCGAGCCCCATGGCGCCGAGGAGGGCGGCGTGGGCGACGAATCCGCCTGCGGCCCCGGGATCACGGCGGATCGCGGCGCGCATGAGGCGCTGCAGGCCGTGGGCCGCGAGCTGCTCGCCGACGACGAGGGTGCCCAGGCCGACGAAGCTCGCGACTCCGACGCCTGTGGCGGTGAGGATCGAACGAATGTTGGCGCCCTCGATGCGATGGTTGTCGGGGTTGGCGTTGCCGTACTTGTGCGCGCGGCGTACGGCGAAGTAGACGTTGCCCGCCGCGATCGCCGTGCCGGTGAGGAGATTGGGCACGAGCGTGGTGTCGAGGCCGGGCTTGAGATGCAGGCGCTTGTGGAGCACCTCGTCCCACAGCGACGCGGCACCACCGGAAATGCCGGCGAAGGCGATCTGGCGGCCTGCGGCGTAGGCGGCGGCAGCGGCGGGATTGTGGGGTGCGGCCTTGGCGGTGGCAAAGGCGGTGGCGTAGCCGCCGACGATCGCGCCCGAGGCGACGATGACGCGCGCCTGGGTGCCGGGCCGCGTGCCGGGGATCGAGGCGATGGCTTCGAGTGACGACCAGGCGGTGGCGGTGAGCTCGTAGTGGATCGCGGCGGTCACGCCGGTGGCGATGGCCTGGTCGATTGGGGAGCGCGGGAGCAGCCCGCGGGAGAGGGAGCCGGCGACGCTCCAGGCCGCGCCGATGACCCCCGCCTGCGCGGCGGTGTCGGTGGACCAGCGGGAGATCCAGTCCGGGCGCTTGAGGGCCATGGGGCGAGCGTAGTCGTCGGCGCTCGAGCCTGGTCGCGGGAACGCGAGCTCAGACCGCCGATTTCTGGGGGCGTGTGCTCACGTCTGCGGTCAGGCGCCCTTGATGTACTCCTCGAGCGCCTCGCGGGCGAGCTGGGAGAGGGTGATGCCGCGGTCGCGGGCCAGGGCGTCGGCCTGCTCGCGCAACTCGGGGGAGACGCGGAAGCCGACGTGGGGTGAGGTCTCGCGCTTACCGGATAGGGAGGGGCGGCCGCGCTGGGGGTAGTGCCACGTCCCCTTGCCACTCAGCGCCGCCTCGATTGTCTCCTCGACGATGGCGTCGACCTGCTCGTCGGTCAAGCCGATGTCGACGTAGGGAGGGAGTGAACGCTTACGTCGCGCCATCATCGATCCCCTCCGTGTATAGGCGGATGAGTTTGGGACGAGCATCCATGGCGTGGATGACGACCACTCGACCCTGCTCGATCACTGCTACGACTTCCAACTGTCGTCCCGTCCAGTCCGGCCCGACCGCGAGGACGCGGACTCGATGGTCGCCCTCGGTGGCGAATTCCACGAGAGGACTCGTAGCCAGGACCGTGAGGACTCGAGCGCGCCCGACCCTGTGCTTGCGCGCTGACCGGGTGAAACTGATGAGATTATTGTTCAACAGAAAGGTGACGTCAAGGGGCTCCACCCGGTGAGGGTGTGCTAAACCCGCCGTCGGCGTCGTCGGCTATCCACAGGTCGCCTTGGGCAAGGCATGGGATTCCCATGGCGGATACGCGAGCAAATGTCACCGAATGCTCGGTCAATGCCCGATTCAAGCCTCGTCTTCGGCCATCAAGACAGTCACAGTGACTGACATACGGCGTTGGGCTCCGCTCACGTCATGGATGGATCGGGGATGGGATGTTGGCTCGCCGTCATGACGAGGATGCGGTGGAGCGGCCTGCGCTGCACATCGCGGCCCATGCACCCCTCGAGGTCTTCGTCCTTGGCCCCCAGCTCATCGTCAAGGACGGGGTCGAGATCGATCCACCAGCGCCGCAACAGCGCCGAGTCCTCGCCGTCCTTGCTAGTCGACCAAGCGAGGTCGTGTCGCGCGAGTGGATCGCCAACAAGCTGTGGGGTGCCGCCAAGGCGACGCAATTGCGCGGCCTGCAGTCCTACGTCTCGCACCTGCGCAGCATCTTGGGCACGCGCGCCATCGAACTCGTCGGCGGTGGTTACCGACTCAATATCGATCCCTCCTACATCGACGAGGTCGCCTTCAAGCGTCACATCGCCCTCGGCCTCGAGGAAGCGGCCCACGGGCGTTATCGAGGCGCACGACAGCAGCTGGAAGCCGGCCTTGCCCTCTACCGTGGCGAGCCCTACGACGACATGGGCAACGGCGACTTCGAGGTGCGTCGCACGGGCCTGCGTCAACTCCGCGACACCGCCGAGGATGCCCTGCTGCGCATGTCGGTGGATCTCATCCGCGAGGCCCGGGACTGCGATGCGCTGATCCCCGATCTCGCCGAGGCCTACGCCGAGCAACCGGATCGAGAGCTCCGCGTCCTGCTTTACGCCAGGACGCTCGCGATGGCAGGGCGCCTCGCCGAGGCCGGTGATGTCTTCACGCAGTTCACATCGCGCCTGCGTGAGCACACGGGCGCGGAGCCGAGCCCGGAACTGGCCGAGACCATGAAGGACCTGGCTCAGCGGCATCGTCGCGCACTCTCCCGATCCTGGGGATCCTCAGTCGACTTCCCGACGTATGCCGCGCCGCTCTTCGGTCGCCACGTCGAGCTCAACGCGGCCGTCTCAATGCTCGAAGTCGGCCACTCATCCCTGCTCACCATCGCGGGACCGGCCGGCGTCGGCAAGACGCGACTCGCGTCGGCCATCGCGACCGAGCTCGTCGATGACCTGCCCGGCGGTGTCCTGTGGGTAGATGCATCCGGCATGACCAGCGGTGACGAGGTGCTCGCGACACTGGGTGAGGCCCTCCGCCTATCCGGTGGCACCTCGGCCATCAAGCAGGCGCTGCCCAAGGTCTTGGGCGGACGCCGCACCCTGGTGGTGATCGACGGCCTGCACGGTCTCGATGTCAAGGCTGCTGTGGCGGTGCTGCTGTGGGCCGGGCCTCACGTGTCCGTGATCGTCACGGCCACGGGCCCGGTGGGACTGGCGTCCGAGCAGGTCCTGCACCTGCGCGCTTTCTCCACCTCCGGCACCGCGCAGCATCCCTCACCGGCGAGTGGCTTCGTCAAGGCGGCGCTGCAGAGGTTGGGGATCGACGCGCCCGCGGATATGGGCACGGTTCAGTCATCTTCGGCTACGACCACAGGTCTCCCGTCCGAGTTGGAGCAGGTGGCACTCGATTTGATCAGCGGCTCAATGGATACGCCGCCCGATCTGCGTCCGAGTTCCTAAGCATCCGTCCAGGCAATGACGCCATCGCATGGGGAATGCATGACGTCTCCTGACGAATCACGATCACGCAGCCTGCGCTGATCGCGGCGCGTCGGTCATCTGGGAAGCATCGATTGTGGCCTCACCAGAGGCTGCCCGTTGGTGTCGCGCCCTACACGCGTCGGACGGCGGGCTGACGGTGAAGACGGGTCCGCCGCGTTTGTGGATCACGAACTCGGGGCCATCGGCCTCAGGCAGATCCGTCCCGCATCTCAGCCGCAGACGCGGCTACGAAAGAAAGGGAAAGCATTGTCAGTATCAATGCGTAATGGCAAGCAATTGCTTGCCGGGCTAGCCACAGGGGCGTTGACCCTGGGCCTGCTTTCTGTCGCTGGTGCCACGACGGCCAGCGCCGCCCCGAGCGCTAAGCCCAAGGCGGCGGTCAATGCCACCGTGAGCCCAGTACGCGTCTCCCTCACGGGCAGCGCTGTCGATGGCGTCTCCTATGCCTCGCTCGCGTGGACCTCGAGCAACACCCTCGCGAACGACGACACCGTCGTCTTGAACATCGTGGACGCGCCGTCTTCGGCGGCGCGCATCGCTGTCGCCACGACGGCCAATGTCGGTGCTAACGCGACGATCGATCCCGTCACCGGCGTGTTCACCAACGCTCTCGGCACGACCACCGGCTACGGCCTCGGCGCAGCCCAGATGGCCGGCGCTGGCGTCGTCCCGGCGTACACCGTGGCATCGGGAGCATCCGCAGCGATCGGTGTTGCGGCAAACCAGTCGGGCAACTACTCGGGCACGCTGACGGCGTACCGGGCTGGTGTGGCGCTCGACACGGTCTCCTGGGCCTTCACCACGACCGGTCGTCCCGCATCCATGACGCTCACCCCGGCCTCGCAGTCCACGGCGGTCTCGGGCAATGCGGCACTTGCCGTGACGCTCAAGGACAGTGGTGGCAATACGACGCAGCCGCTGACCGTGGATACCGTGACGATGTCCGCCACTGGGGGTACCGCTAGCGCGGTCACCGCGACCGGGTCGGGCACAGCCTCGCTCTATGACGGTGTCGCTGCCGTGTCCTACACGGCTCCCGGCACCGCGGGCACCTACACCGTGACGGCCACTCCCGGTGGAACTCTCCCCGCGGGCGGCGTGACGGCGCAGAATGCCACCGTCAATGTTTCGGGCACCATCTCCACCACGGCCGTGACGAACATCTCCGTGTCGTCCCCCCTCAATGTGACGTCCGGCGCCAACCCCTCAGCGGTCGCCTCGGAGATCCTCTCCGGAGGGTCATCGGTGACGGTCGCCGTGGTCGGCACTGCATCCACCACGGTGCGTCTCGCTGCATTCGCATCGAGCGGCTCCGGAACCATCAATGGCGTGACCGCGGGCTCGAGCCTGGGCACAGCGACGACCTTCGTCGACGTGCCCCTGAACGCTTCCGGCATCGGGTCGACGACCTTCACGCTGGGTGGCAACATGCTCAACACCGGCTCGGCCATGCGGATCAACCAGGTCCAGGCCGACAACACCACTCAGGTCGCCGGCGTCCAGCTAACAGTCACCCAGACCGCAGCGGCAGTGACTGCTGACAACATCCTCCTGTCGCCCACTGGCTCGATCGTGCAGCCGCTTGGTGCCACCACGACGGTGGCGGTCATCGTGACCGACCAGTTCGGCGATCCCATCTCTAACGCCACTGTCCGTGCATTCCGCACGAGCACGGGTGGTGCACTGCTGTCGTCGGGCACCACCAATGCCGGTGGCGAAGCCACCGTCACGGTGTCGGGTCTGGCGGGTCTCACCACGGGCCAGTCGGAGACCTACGTCTTCACGGCCACACCGCAGGCCGGATCGCCGGTCACGGCGACCCAGCAGCTCGTCGTCACCTACACGACCTCGGGCGCAGTCACCGCCATGAGCGTCGGGGTTGCGGGCGGAGCCACCACTCCGATTCTCGACACCACTACGTCGATTGCGACGATCCCCTACGCCGTCGTCCCCTATGACGGCTTGGTCAACGTCGCTGCCACCGGTGTCTACACCGTGGCGACGGGTGCGGGCACCGCAACGGGTGAGTACGTGACCTTCACCCCGAGCACCACACCTGCCAATACCGTCACGGTCTCCGTGCCGGATGGCGTCAAGGTGGCGACTTCGCTCACCAGCCTGGCCTGGACCGGCGGCTCGCGCACCGCGACCGTCGCCTCGGGCCAGTCGGTGTACGTCTTCGCCACCAAGACCGGCAATCACGACGTCGTGTTCACCTCGGGTGGCATCACCACCACGACGAAGATCAAGGTGGCGACCGTCCCGGCCGCTTCCTACAACATCGCACTCGATCCGACTACCCAGCGGCTCGACCCCGGTGCCTTCGGCACCATTCGCGTCTTGGTGACCGATGTCTTCGGCAACGGCGTACCCGCTGCCACGGGCACGTCCACCGGTGGTGTCACGCTTAACGCCACGGGCGAGGTGCTCTTCGGCGGACTCACCAACACGACCAATGTCACGACCAATGATTCGGGCTTCGCTGATGTGACCCTGATCGCCGGTCGTGAGGGTGCTGGTGCGATCACCGCAGGGCCGCAGGGTGGCGGCGCCACCACGACCCCCGCGTGGGTCGCTGGCTACACGCCGCCGACCGGTGCACCCGCGCCGGTGACGTCGGCTGCGGCGACCGTCACTGTCGGGGATGCTCCCGTTACACAGTCGATCATGATTGAAGGCACGCGCGGTACGGGCGAAAATGTCAACCGCATCTTCGTGGAGGGCACCACCACCGACCTCGTCGGAGAGACCGTGACACCGTTCTTCAGGTTCCCGGGTCAGGTGGGCTTCACGGCCGGCACGGGTCTGCGCACAGTGGACTCGCTGGGCAACTTCCAGTGGCAGCGCCAGACAGGAAAGCGCATTGCCGTGCAGTTCCGCTTTGAGGACATCCGCTCCAACTCGATCATCATCGCCGCACGGTGACGCTGATCAGATAAAGCACGACCATCTCGACGGTGGGCCCTCCGACTTAGGTCGGGGGGCCCACTTCGTCGGCAACGTCCATGAGGACTTGGACGTCCGACGCGGTGGTGCGCACGTTGGTGAAGCAGGGACGCAGCCAGGTCTCACCGTCGACGGTGGCGTGGGAGATATAGACGCGGCCGTCGGCCTGCAGGCGCTGCACGAGCTCGGCGTTGTCGATCCCGGGCTTGCGCATGAGGACGATCGAGAGATCAGGAGCGGGCCCGACCTCCCAGCCGCGCTCCGCCGCCATCGCGTGAAGGGATTGCGCCAGGTCGATATTGCCCTGGATGGTCTCGCGGAACTTCTCGGCGCCGTGCACGCGGAAGGCCAGCCACAGCTTGAGCGCGCGCAGCGGTCGGGAGTACTCCAGCGTGACATCGACCGCATTGCGTGTCCCGGGGATGTACGACGTCTCGTGGCCGAAGGCGGCCGCGAGGGCGGACTCATCGCGGACCATGACGATGCCGCACGCCTTGGGCACGAACATCCACTTGTGCGCGTCGACCGTCACCGAGTCCGCGCGCTCAAGGCCCGCGAAGCGCTCGGGCATGACGGAGGCCGCGGGCAGACCGTAGGCACCGTCGACATGCATCCAGATCCCGTGCTCGGAGCAGATGTCGGCGATCGCCTCGAGGGGGTCGATCGCGCCCGTGAGCGTCGTGCCCGCCGTGGCGACCACGGCGATGGGCGTGCGGCCCGCTGCGAGATCGGCCTGGATCAACTCTTCGAGGGCCTCCGGGCGCATGCGGCGATGCTCGTCGATGGGCACGGCGCGCAGGTTGTCGGATCCGATGCCGAGCAGCTCGATGGCGCGCACGATCGAGTAGTGCGCGTCGGATGAGCAGTAGGCGACCGCGCTGGCCGGCGTACCCGCCTGCCTACTGCCCGGCACCGCACGCTCGCGGGCTGCCGCGAGTGCCGTGACGTTGGAGACGGTGCCACCGGAGGTAAAGGAGCCACCTGCAAGTGGGAAGCCGACGAACTCCGCCGTCCAGCGCAGCGCTTGCGCCTCGATGAGCGTGGCTGCGCCCGCGTGGAGTGCGAGGTTGGGGTCGTAGGAGTGGGCAAGCAGGTCGGCGAGCGCCCCGATCTCCAGGCCTGACGAGCCGATGTAGGCGAGATAGCGGGGACGGGACTGTGCGAGCGACTGGTCGAGCGCCTCCGCTGCCTCGTCCAGCGCCTCGACGACGTCGATGCCCGACTCGGGCAATGGGAGGTCGAGCGTGGCGAGCAGTTCCGACGAGATTGGCGGCTCGATATCGCGCGCGGTGTCGAACTCCTCCCACGCGGCAGCGACGAGGTCGCGCGCGTGGTCGAGTGCCCTCTCCCGCTCGAGCTTCATGCGCTGTTGGCCGCCTCTTGCCCGATCTCCTTGCGGTAGTGCATGAGGTCCTTCGTGCGGTTGACACCCACAACGCCGATGACCTCACCATCGCGCAGGTACTCCACGATGCAGTCGCCGCTCCACTCGCCATCGACGAGGGTGGGCGTGCCCAATGCGGGCTGGCCGTAGGACTGTAGGGAGATGTCGTACTGGTCGCTCCAGAACGACGGCATGGGTCGGAAGTCGCCGGTCGGCTCCTCGCCATTGAGCAATGCACCGAGGGTCTGGCCCGCGCACTTGCCCGTCTCGGTGGGGAGATTCCAGTGCTCGATGCGCCGCGGCACGTCGTCGAAGCGCGGGTTGGGGAAGCGCGCGATGTCTCCCACGGCGACGACGGGCACGTCGGTGCCCACAACCCGCATGAGATTGTCGGTGAGTACGCCGTCCTCGAGGTTGAGGTCGTTGCCGTGCAGCCACTCGATATTGGGCACGCTGCCCACGGCCTCGATGACGACGTCGGCCGTGAGCCGCGTGCCGTCAGCCAGTGCGACGCCGTCCTGGTGGAATTCCTGCACTCCCTGGCCGAGGTGGAAGGTGACGCCGTGCGCCTCGTGGTGAGCCTTCATCGCTGCACCGAGCTCCGGACCGAGCGGGCGCAGCATGGGCTCCGCGTCGTACGCCGTCACCGTGACCTCGCAGCCGAGCTGGCGTGCGGTCGCTGCCACCTCGCAGCCGATGAAACCCGCGCCGACGACGAGCAGGCTCGTGCCGGGAGTGAGTCGCTCACGCAGGTGCAGCGCGTCCTCGGCGGTGCGCAGCACCGGGGGCTGGGGACCCGAGGCGGGTAGGTGTCGGGGGCGGATGCCGCTCGCGATCACCAGGCCGTCGAAGGGATACGCCGCGTCGTCGACCATCACCATGCGCGAGGCGAGCGAGCAGCCGGTTGCGGCTGCACCCAGGCGCCAGTCGATGTCATCGTGCTTGCGGCGGAAGTGCAGACCCTCGACCTCGACGCCGCCCTTGAGTGCTTCCTTGGACAGAGGCGGCCGGTTGTAGGGCAGGTGCGGCTCGTCGCCGATGACCATGACATCGAAGCCCTGGCCGCGCAGCGACTCCGCGGCACGAAGGCCGCCCAGCCCTGCGCCTACGACGACGACCTGCGTCATCAGGCAGAGATCTCGATGGCCTGCATCGGGCAGACGTCGGCCGCAGCCTCGACCTGGCCGGCCAGCGCATCATCGACGTCGCCGACGTACTCCAGCTTGCCGTCGTCATTGAGTGCGAAGACGGTGGGCGCCTCGAAGGTGCACTGGCCGTAGTGCTGGCACTTGTCCATGTCGACGTAGATCTTCACTTCTTCTCCTCCACGGTGGACGGATACAGGTCTTTGCTCGGGGTGCGGATGCCGCGGAACTCCCAGTCGCCGCCCAGTGCGGTGGAGACGACCTCCTCCGACTCGGTCGGCTGCGCGCCGACGTCGGTGCGGATGGGAGTGGGGCCCTCGACGATGTGATTGGTGAGCAGCCCGAGGCCCTCGACCTCGACCTCGACGATGTCGCCGGGCTGCACAGGGCGGGAGAAGGCTGGCGTGCCCGAGAAGAGCAGGTCGCCGGGCACGAGCGTGATCGTGCGGGCGATGTCGGCGACGAGGTAGTGCATGTCCCACTCCATCTCCGCCGTCCTCGAATCCTGCTTCGCGACGCCGTTGACGAGGGTGCGGATGCCCTTGTTGCGGAAGTCCCAGTCGGTGACGACTCCCGGGCCGACGGGGGCGAGGGTGTCGGAGCCCTTGACGCGCAGCATCGAGCCCGCATCGGTGTCGCGGAAGTCATGGAGACCGTAGTCGTTGCCAATGGTGTAGCCCGCGATGTAGTCGGCTGCCTGCGCGGGCGAGATGTTGCGGCAGGTGCGGCCGATGACGATGACGATCTCGCCCTCGTAGTTGAGCCACTTGCATCCCGCGGGACGCACGACACCGGCCTTGTGTGAATTGAGCGCGGTGATCGGCTTGTGGAAGTACGTCGGGGCCGCGGGGAGCTTGGTCATGAACTCCTCGGTGCGGCTCGCGTAGTTGAGGTGCACCGCGATGATCTTGGTCGGCTCCGTAGGAGGCAGGTGGATCGCGTCGTCGACGCCGACCTCGCGGCCGTCACCGGCCACCAGGGTGTCGCCCTCGCGGCGTACCTCGCAGGGATAGCCGTCGAGGAGGATGCGGCGGTACTCGGGCATCAGACGCCGGCCTTCTGCCCGGTGTTTGTGGCACGCGTCCAGCCCGTCGCCGGGCGGTCGAACCACACATGGACCTGACTGGTGCCGATCGCGTTCTCGTAGTCGCTGTACTGCACCCCGGGTGCGATGAAGTCAGCCTCGCCCATGGCACCGGCCATCATGAGGTAATGGGCGAACATCGCCTCCGGACGCACGGTCATGAACTCCGGCATCGTCTCGAGCACGAGGTCGTGGCGGCCCTCGGCGAACCAGCCCAGACGCTCCATGTCCATGTCGCGCGCCTTCTGGCTGATGATGTGCGAGGGGTCGCTCGACTCGTGCTTGCGGAGCTCCTTGAGCTTGTAGAAGGTGTGCGACAGCGAGCCGGTGGCGATGATGATGACCTTGCGATCGCTGGCGGCGACTGCCTCGCCGATCGCGCGGCCCACGCGCAGGAAGTCGTCGGCCTCACCGGTCTGGCAGACGCTCACAGAGATCCACCGCTTGTCCAGGCCCTTGCCGAGATAGCTCCACAGGTTGATCGACGGGTAGTAGAGCGGGAGGTATTCGTCGTCGATCGCGGTGATCCAGGTGCCGTTGGGCTCACCGCGGGCGGCGATGGCCTCGGCGAGCTCAGGGTCGCCGCGCCACTCGAAGGGGATGCGGCACATGCCGCGCGGGAGCTCCTCGGCGGTGAAGAGACCGGCGCGACGCGCGTGGGAGGTGACGACGAACTCCACGGTGGTGAACCAGTGCGAGTCGAGCACGATCACGGTGTCGTAGTCGAGCGTCTCGAACTTCTCCCTGCGCAGCCGCTCGAGGCCGGTGACGATCGTGATCTCCTTGCCGTCATTGAGCTCGAAGCGCACGTCCTTGGGCAGCATGATCGTGGGCACATGTGACAGCAGTGCCGCGGCGACGACCTCTCCCATGACTACCTCCAGCCGTTGGGGGAATAGCAGGTGTTCTTGACGTCAGCGTAGAAGTCGAAGGACCAGACCCCGCCCTCGCGTCCGATGCCGGACTTGCGGGAGCCACCGAAGGGGGCGCGCAGGTCGCGGACGAAGAAGCAGTTGACCCAGACGGTGCCGGCGACGAGCTGGCCCGCGATGCGCTCCGCGCGCGGACGGTCGCCGCACACGAGCGTGGCGGCGAGGCCGTAGTCGGTGTTGTTGGCCAGCGCGATCACCTCGTCTTCGGTGGAGAACGTCTGCATCGTCAGCACGGGGCCGAAGACCTCCTGCGTGAGGATCTCCGAGCCGGGTGCTGCGCCGGTGATGAGCGTCGGGGCGTAGTAGTAGCCGCCCGTGACGGGCTCGATGCGCTTACCACCGAAGGCGACCTGGGCGCCGTCCTTGCGTGCGCGGTCGACGTAGCCCTCGATGCGCTCGAGGTGCACGGGGTGGATCTGCGGACCGAGGTCGGTGGACTCCTCGCGCGGATCGCCCTGGCGGATCTCGCGCACCTTGTGCTCAAGGCGCTCGGCGAAGTCCGCCGCGATCGACTCGTGCACGAGCAGGCGCGTGCCGGCGAGGCAGACCTGGCCAGCGTTGTCGTACTGCTCCGCGGCGATCTCGGCGGCGATGCCGAGGTCGGCGTCGTCCATGACGATCGTCGGCGACTTGCCACCGAGCTCGAAGGACAGCGGCGTGAGATTCTCGGCGGCCGCGCGGGCCACGGCCTTGGCGGTGGGCACGGAGCCGGTGAAGCAGATGCGAGCCACTCCCGGGTGGCCCGCGAGCGCGGCGCCGGCCTCGATGCCGATGCCCTGTACGACGTTGAAGACTCCGGGCGGCATGCCCGCCTCGGCCGTGATGTCGGCGAAGAGGCTCGCGGTGAGCGGCGCCCACTCCGGCGGCTTGAGCACGACGGTGTCGCCGGATGCCCAGGCGGGGCCGATGCGCCAGGTGGCGAGCATGAGCGGGGCGTTCCACGGCGTGATGATCGCGGCGACGCCTGCGGGATCCCACGACACGACATTGGTGTGGCCGCGCGTCTCGAACTCGGGGTGCTTGAGGTCGTTCATGGCGTAGTCAGCGAAGAAGCGGATGTTCATCGCGACGCGCGGCATGACACCGCGGCGGTGAGAGCGCAGGAGCGAGCCGTTGTCGCGGGTCTCGAGCTGGGCCAATTCCTCGAGACGCTCCTCGACGAGGTCGGCGACCCGGTGGAGGATCTCGCCGCGGCCGACGGGGCCGAGCGCTGCCCAGCCAGGGAAGGCGGCGCGTGCGGCGGCGACGGCGGCATCGACCTCAGCCTGCCCCCCGCGCGCGACCTGGCCCAGGACGCTGCCGTCGATGGGGGAGAGGTCGTCGAAGGTGTCGGCCGAGGCGACCCGCTCGCCACCGATCCAGTGGCGGGGGTCCACGCGGACGCCGGCGACTTCGAGCATGGACGAGCCTTCCTCGCAGGAGATTGCCCAATTCCGGGGATTGTTCGGACCCTAACGGATTTTACCGGGGGCTGCCAGGGGCCTGGAGTGGTGTTGGCGGCGAACTATGGGTGGAAAGTGCCCTGGCAGGGCGTTATCTACCCAAAGTTCGATGTCCCCCCGAGCTTCGGTGCTTGGGCCGAGAGCTTGCGGGCGTACGTCGCGTCGAGGGCCAGGAGGAAGGCGCCCTGGATGATCATGGCGACGCCGTCGCCGCGGCCCATGCGGAAGGACGTCGTCTCCGGCGGTCCGGGCTTGGCGTGGAAGGCGATGTGGGCACCGCCTGCGATGTAGACGACATCTGCGGCGGCGTTGAGGAGCAGCATCACGCGCAGCTTGGTCGCCTCGAAGTCAACCTGCTCCTGGGTGAGCTCGCTGCGCCGCGAGCGGCTGAGGGCGCCCGCGCCGGCGATGAGCGCATCGACCGCACCCCACATGGCGGTCTGCCGGCCGAAGCGCAGCCATTGCTTGCGACCGGTCCGCTTGCCGATGAGCGCGATCGCCGTGCCCTTGATGACGCTGCCCGCGGCCCACACGCTGAGGAGAGTGGTGATCTCGCGCTCGTAGCCTTCGAGTTCGTCTCGGTCCATCTCCCCAGCATGTCAGGCGAAGTCGTGTGGAGCGTAGTGGTCTCAACGGTGAGACCTATGAGACAATGTCGATGTGACTGAGGTGAGCATTCGCGATCTGCGCAACCACGGCGGAGATGTCATCGATGCGGTGGCATCCGGTGAGTCCGTCACCGTAACCCGACAGGGTCGACCGGTCGCCCGACTTATCCCCATCAAGGAGCGAGGCACATCCCTTGCTGACCTGAAGGCGGCGTGGGTGGGCGTGCCACGCGTGGACTACGCGAAGTTGCGACGGGATATCGATGAGGTGCTCGATCAATCATGGTGACCGAACGAGGCCTCCTCGACACGAGCGCCGTCATTGCCCTCGACGAGCACATCGACGATCCGCGCCTGCCCGGACGTGTGTTCATCTCGGCGATCACGCTCGCTGAGCTGTCCGTAGGACCTCTCGTGGCTGACAGCGAGACCGAGCGCGCTGATCGACTCGGGCTGCTTCAGCACGCAGGGGCGAACATTGATGCGTTGGCCTTCGATGCCTCGTCAGCCCGAGCCTTCGGGCGCGTGTCTGCTGACCTCCGGCTGGCGGGGCGCAAGTCGTCCTCTCGGGCTCTCGATGCCCTCATTGCGGCGACTGCACTTGCTCATGACATGCCTCTGGTTACGGCGAATGCCCGGGATTTCGAGGGTATCCGCGGCCTCGAGGTCATCGACCTCCTGAGCGACTAGCCTCGTCTCGTGGGACGACCTCGCATTGCCCTCATCGGCCGCTTCGCCGAGCACACGTCGGCGACCCGCTACGCGGGAGTCGTGTCGGCTCGTGCACTCCTTGAGTCGCTCTGGCTTGCCGGGGCGGATCCCGTCACCTTGCTGGCGGCTTCCGATGGCATGGATTGGGCCTCTCGACTCAGGGGCTTCGACGGCGTGCTGCTGTGCGGTGGGGCCGACATCGATCCGGCGCTCTACGGCGAGACCGAGGTGCACCCCGAGGTGTACGACGTCGACGCGCTGCAGGACGAAGCTGATCTGTTGTTCGCGGCGTACTGCTTCGAGCACGGCGTGCCGACCCTTGCCGTCTGTCGCGGACTCCATGTCGTAAACGTGCTGCGCGGAGGCACCCTCGTGCAGCACATGGACGACCACCATCGTCATGTCGTGCACGACGTCCTTATCGAGCGCGGCCCCGCGGGCATCGAGGCCGGCCCCATCACCGCGTCGTGCTACCACCACCAGTGCATCGATCGCCTCGGCTCGGGTCTCGAGGTGGTCGGACGTGCGGAGGACGGCACCGTCGAGGCGGTGACGATCGACTCCGCCGGATGGGCCTTCGGTGTGCAGTGGCACCCCGAGGACACGGCGCGCGAGGACCCGCGCCAGCTCGGGGTCTTCCGGGCCCTGGTCGACGCCTCGCGCTAGGGGAGTGGCACCCGGAAGAACTCCGGTCGATATAGCGTCGGGTCGGCCGAGACCGCATCGGAGTCGGTCGAATTGCGGCTCACGCTCAGCACGATGGTGCCCGGCTCGGGGAAGAGCGCGGGATGCGCAAGCGCGGCGTAGGCGAGGATCCCGGCCTCGGGATAACTCGGTCGTGAGGCGACGACCTCGCCCGCGGCGAAGGGCCCGGTCGGCGATGGCGCCGAGCGGATGACGACATCACTGCCGAGGTAGCCGTCGCGCTTGCTCACGGCGTACCAGGTGTCGCCCTCGGTGAAGACCGAGAGCGTCTGCTCGACCCCGCCGATGGCAGGGATCACGGCTACGGCGCTGGCCTCACTGGAGCTCCACGCGTCGCCCGTCCAGTACTCCCACGATTCGGTATCGAAGATTTGATCCGGTGTCGTGCGTGCGACGTGGAGCGACCAGCCGAAGACGAAGTCGCGCTCGGGATTGGCTGTGCCATAGACATAGACGTAGCCGTCGTCTGCGCGCCATGAGGCTGCGCCCCAGCCGATGCGCTGTCGTGAGGCATCGTCCGAGCCGATGTCCTGCACTCCCGCCACATGGGGGATGCCATCGGAGTCGACGTGCACCTCGGCAAGGCTCGGACCGAGGTTCGCGAACTGTCCGTCGCCGCGCTCGGCCACGCGCTGGAGGAACAACGCCACCGTCGAATCTGGCCCGACCTCCACCAGCGATGTCGGCCAGTAGCCGACCCCATCGATACGGTCGGGGACGAAGGCAGATCCTCTCGGCCCGAGCACGAGACAGGTCCGGTCCCCGGCGAAGGCGAGGAGGGCGTTGCGCACGCTGGTTTCCTGCGTGGCAGAGGTGTCGAGAAGGCTGTCGCCGAAGGCCATCAGGTGGTCGCCCCCCGTCAGCACCGTGTCGACCGCCATGTCGCCTCCGGCGAGGCCGATGACCGAGGGCGCCCGTGCGAAGTCGGCCGCCAGCGCCTCGAGGTCGGCATGAGGCTCGACGCGCTGGCAGTCGACGACCGACTGGCGGCTTGGCGGAGGCGCATCCGATGCGGTGCTCGCATCTATCGCGCACGCAGTGGTCGTGAGTAGCGCGGCAGCGCACATTGCTGCAAGCGCCTTCACCCCGTGACGTTAGGCCAGGTGCACGGCCCGTGTCATCGGCCAGCGCTCGAGGCTGACCGGTCATGAACGAGGGAGGACTACTCCGTCGCGAAGGTGAGTGCGCGCAGCATGGCGGCGGCGCTCCCGAGGTCATCGACGTGGCGCGTGATCGCGCGCTCCTCGGCGTTGAACTTCGGGAAGAGCCCGCGCATGAGTTTCTCGCCCGATGAAGTGAGCGCGACGTCGACGAGACGTCCGTCGGTCTCGCTGCGCGAGCGCTCCACGAGCCCGCGGCCCTCGAGGGTGGTGAGTACGCCGGACAGGGTCGCCTTGGAGAAGCCGCCCTCGGCCGCGATGGTGCGCGTCTCGACGCGGTCCCAGATCCACACCACCCAGAGGACGACGAACGCCGTCCAGGTGAGGTCGGCCGGGGCGAGCACGCTGCGCTCAAGGTGGTTGCGCACGGCATTGGCCGCCCGGAAGAGGTTGGAGCAGACCGCCATCGCCTCGAAGTCGAGGGTGAGGTCCCCGAGCCGATCGGCCACCTGCCGCTCGGTCTCGGCCAGGGTGTGGGGGCCGGCCATGCCGGAAGTGTCGCAGAGCCTTCCGTTCGGGCCCGAACATCTGGCACTATCGGAGATAGTTCGGGCCCGAACGATCGGGTGCCACGACCTCGGGAGGCTCCATGTCCGTGAAGTCCGACGTCACCCTCGCTGACCTCGATCTCTTCGAGGCCGGGCCGCCATGGGCGACCTTCGACGCCCTACGCGCCGAGGACCCGGTGCACTGGGACGTCGAGCCCGACGGCAACAAGGGCTTCTGGTCCATCACGCGCTACCACGACATTGTCGATGTGCTGCGCGACACCGAGACCTTCTCCTCCGAGAAGGGCGCCGTAAATCTCGAGGAGCTCGATGACGATCAACTGCGCGTGCGCAAGTCGATGCTCGAGACCGACGGCGAGCGCCACCGCGCATTGCGCAAGCTCATGCAGGGCGAGTTCACCCCGCGGGCCCTCGCCGGCTACGAGACCTTCCTGCGCGGTCTCACCGCGTCGACGCTTGACGAGGCCTTCGCCAAGGAAGAGTTCGATTTCGTCGCGGAGGTCGCGGCCGACTTCCCGATCCGCGTGCTCGCGCGCATGCTCGACGTACCTGACATCGACATCCCCAAGCTGATCTGGTGGGGCAACCGCATGGTCGGCAACACCGACCCCGAGCACGCCGACGTCCTCGCCAGCGACCCGGAGAGCGAGAAGTACCGCATGCTCCCCTTCCGCTCGCCTGCCGCGCTCGAGGTTTGGGCCTACGGCGATGAGCTCAAGCGCCAGCGCCTGGGCGGCGACGGCAAGGACCTGGTCTCCAGCCTGGTCAACGCCACGCCGCTCGACGGCAAGCCGCTCAGTGACGATGACTTCCACGCCTACTTCCTGCTCCTCGTCGTCGCGGGCAATGAAACGACGCGCCACACGATCAGCCACACGATGAACAACCTCATCGACCACCCCGACCAGATGCGGCGACTCCAGGAGGATCCGTCGCTCATCCCGTGGGCGGTCGAGGAGTTCCTGCGCTACGCCAGCCCGGTCTACCACTTCCGGCGTACGGCGACTCGCGATGTCGACTTCCGCGGCACGCAGGTGAAGGAGGGCGACAAGGTCGTGACGTGGTTTGCCTCCGGCAACCGCGACGAGGCGGTCTTCCCCGACCCTTACGCCTTCGACGTCACGCGCAAGCCGAACGAGCACATGGCCTTCGGTCGCGGCGGACCGCACATGTGCCTGGGCAACTCCCTCGCACGCATGGAGATCCAGATCATGTTCGAGGACCTGCTGTCACGTGTTGACTTCGTGGAGCGCACCGGCCCTGTCGAGCGCCTGCGCTCCAACTTCGTCAACGGGATCAAGCGCTTCCCCGTGAAGGTCTCGCTGAAGTAGGTATCACGCCATGTGTGTATATTATGCGCATGGCCAGAGTCAACGTCTACCTGCCTGATGAACTCGCCGAGCGAGTGAAGTCGGCCGACATCAATGTGTCGGCGGTTGCGCAGCGGGCCCTGGAGTCCGAACTGCGCACGACGTCCTTCTCGGCTTGGCTCGAGCGGGTCCATGCCTTGCCGCCGGTCGCCGGTGACATCGACTCCGCCTCGGTGATTCGTGAAGCCCGTGAGGACTGGGAGGAGCACCTCCAGCGACGCACCGAGCCAGAGGCTCCCTAGTGGCTCGGCAGGCGGTCATCGACGCATCGGCAGCTGTTGACGTGCTGCAGCGCAATGCGCGAGCTCCTCGTGTTGAGGCGGTGCTCATGGACTACGACCTCGTCGCTCCCGCCCACATCGACGTGGAGGTCCTGTCTGCGCTGCATCGGGGGGTGAGATCGGGGGCCGACACGATGGTCCAGATGCTGACCCGGCTCAGCCTTTGGCGCGCTTGGCCGATCGAACGCGCAGTGCTTGCCGACCTTGTCCAGACTGCGGCTGCGCTGACTCCGTCCCTTGCAGTCCCGGACACCTTCTACGTCGCTCTTGCTGACCACCTCGACATCCCGCTCATCACATGCGACCGCGGCATGGCTTCTGCTTCGAACAGGGCAATCCTCGTGTCCTAGTTCCGCTGCCCCAGGCGTCAGGACTTCTTGAGCGAATAGCAGCGCACGGCGGTGTAGCCGGCCACCCACTCGGTCTCGCTCGGGCCGTACCAGAAGAACTTCGTGTGCCCGAGCTCCTTCTCGCAGAACCCTGCTGCCTTCTTCTGGAGCCCTGCGCTGCCCGGCCACCGCTGGCCAGCGAGCGACGTGAGCGGCTTGCGGTAGGTGTAGGCGCCCGTGCCGTATTCGGTCGTGAAAGTGATCGTCTTGGACAGTGCGGCGTTGCCGGCGATGGAACCGCGCGCGGGGACGAGTTTGCCGCGGCGCTTCTCGTCTGAGGGCACGGAAGCGGCGGCACACGACACCCAGTGCGCCCCGGACTTCCACTGCTTCACCGTCGGCGTGTACCAGAGGTACCAGGTGCGCGTGCCGGGCGCCGCTACGTCGGGCTTGGCGACTCCGGCGTAACGATTGACCTCTGGCTGGCATCGCTGGTCCATCCACAGGACCAACTCGGGACTGTTGTTGCCCTTGGCCGCGACATCCTTGGGCA
>Ga0315904_10005031_pt1 | contig 18490 bp, 14 predicted proteins | sample LakEriMetagenome_6_FD_203529 | JGI IMG/M metagenome (GOLD analysis project Ga0315904, IMG submission 203529) | Freshwater fungal communities from buoy surface, Lake Erie, Ohio, United States - Buoy 12 MA120 | ecosystem: Environmental > Aquatic > Freshwater > Lake | place: USA: Lake Erie, Ohio...
TGGCCCTTACAAAGAACCAGTTGCTTCCCGGAGTATACCTCACGAAAGTGAGAAAGAACGGGGCATATATTGGGGATTCTGCGATAGCCGTGATCAACCGCGACCATAAGATCGTCACCAAGTTTGGGGAGGATCTTTTCCTGGAGTTCAGCCCCATGACATTCTATGGGGTATCCAAACCCGAACTAACGTACAGGATCAGGGAGCAGGGCGAGGAGTGGATGAAAGGCGAAACCGGTGGCCTGCTACCGCTGGTCAAGTTTGAACCAGGTATTTACACCCTTGATATCATGATGAAAAGTTATTCGGGGTCTGAAAATTCTCCTGTTTGGACCCTGACTTTCACGGTATTGCCTCCTTTCTGGAAAACCATAGGTTTCCGGATCCTGGTGTTCTTGTTCCTGCTGATGCTTTCGTACCAGGCGGTCCGCCAGATCATTAAGCGCCGACTGGAAAGGCAGCGTGCCGAGTTCCTGAAGCAGCAGGCCGTGGAGCAGGAACGGTCGAGGATCTCTGCCGAGTTGCACGATGATATCGGCGGCGGGTTAACGGCCATCAGGTTGCTGAGTGAAATGAGCCTGGAGCATGACACCCATCATCCAACCTCAAAGTACCTTGAAAAAATTTCGGCATCCTCCAACGAGTTGATCCAGAAAATGAATGAGATCGTTTGGGCACTGAACATCAACAATGACAACCTGCAAAGCCTTATCGCCTATACCAGGCAGTATGCGGTGTCTTACCTGGATGATCTGAATATCGCCTGTGATTTCGAAACGCCGGAAAGTATTCCCGATGTAACGGTCAATGGAAAGAGCCGGAGGTCCGTATTCTTACTGGTCAAGGAATCCCTGAATAACATAGCCAAACACGCCCATGCAACCCGGGTCAATATCAGTATTGAAGTCAACCAGGCACTTCATATCCATATTTCAGACAATGGCAAAGGCATTTCGGGGGAGAACGTGACCAGGGGCAACGGACTCATCAATATGCGAAAACGCACCCAGAGCATGAAAGGGAATATGGTGATCCGGAATGGTGCGGGGACCACCGTGATTTTCAATATACCCCTGAAGAACCTGAACGTTTAGTTTAACCGTTGGTGACAAGCCTGAAACCGTTACCGTGAATGTTCACGATCTCGATGCTGTTGTCTTCTTTCAGGTATTTCCTCAGCTTGGCAATGTAAACGTCCATACTTCTTCCATTGAAATAAGTATCGCTTCCCCAGATCTTTTTCAGTGCGATTTCGCGGGGCAGCAGATCGTTCTTGTATTCAGCAAGCATTTTCAACAGTTCGTTCTCTTTGGGCGAGAGCGTCTGTGTTTTTCCATTAACGGAGAGTTCCCTGAGTTTGGGGTTGAAATGGTATTTGCCCAGATCGAATTCTATGTTGGCCGATTCTTTATTCAGTTCCTCATTGCGTTTTAGTATTGCCCTGATCTTCAGCAATAGAACTTCGCTATCGAATGGCTTGGTAATATAGTCATCGGCACCCAGTTTATAGCCCTGGATGATGTCTTCCTTCATGGTTTTGGCAGAAAGGAAGAACAGCGGAACATCAGGGTTGATGTCGCGGATCTCTTCTGCCAGGGTAAAGCCATCAACATGGGGCATCATGACGTCCAGCAGGCAAAGGTCAAATTTCTCGCGTTGGAAGGCAGCCAGACCAAGTCTGCCATCCCGTTCCAGAACCACGTCGTAGTCGTTCAATTCAAGATAATTCTTGAGGACCATGCCGAGGTTGGGATCATCTTCACATAATAGGATCTTGGGTTTGCCTGTTTCTGCTGCCATGCTTGGGTAGTTATTTTGTACAAATAAATATATTCCTTTCAGGGATAAAAAAACAACGCCAATAAAGTTATGTTAATAACCTTATGCCGTTTTCTCTTATTTCTCGCGCATCAGCTTCTTATAATCTTCTTCTGTCATGTATTCCAGGATGTCAGCAGGCTGGCAGTCAAGGATGCGGCAGATCTCTTCGAGGGTGGAAAAGCGAATAGCTTTAGCCTTGCCGCTTTTCAATATGCTCAGGTTGGCCATGGTGATACCGATCTTCTCACTCAACTCGGTGAGCGACATTTTTCGCCGGGCCATCATTACGTCGAGGTTTACAACAATTGGCATATCAGATGGTTAAGTCTTGTTCTGTTTGAAGATCCTGTCCCTTTCCGAATGCATTGGCTACGATGAACATCAGCAGGCCCGCTACCAGTGTTATTGGGAAATATACAAAATCGGAACTTTGCGCATCGTACCTGTATCCCGATGTTCCTGTCAATTGGTGGAGCCACCATGCCCCCGCGGTATTGGCCGCATAGCTGAATATGGCTGTCAGCAGCATGAACGCACCAAGCAGCCTTAATCGCCTTTGGTTACGGGCGTTGAAGAACTCCTGTCTTCCCGCCTGCTTTGAGAAGCGGAACAATTCAACCATCAAATAAAGGAGGATCAGCAGGTAGATGAGAAGCAGTACAAATGACAGGGTCAGGATAAACCGATAGCGGTCCGGAGAGATCGGGACATCCAGCCTGTTCCTTTCGGTGAACCTGGCGATAACCGGCTCGCCCTTAGCATCGTTTACAACGGGTTTTCCATTCATGATCATGTTCGGAACCAGGTGGGGCAGGCTTGCATAGTAGCCGCGCACACCTTTCCCCAGGGCGGAGTCATACTCCATCACGTGCGACAAGCGAAGTGGTCCAAGGGATATGGAAGACTCAAACTTCTGCTGTCCCTCGGGATAGCTGAACTCCTTTGTCATTTGTTTTGAAAAATTAATGATCCGGGCGGGCAGGTATGTCATGATAACCAACAGGGCTAATACGTGCTGAAGGAATATGAGGCCCAGGATGAATTGAAGGATTCTGTTCATAACGATGGTTTGAACTGCAAGTCTATAAATATTTATTGATAAACAATAAATAATTTCAGTTTATTTTTTGGGGCAGCCCAATTTAATGGTCTACACCAGTTTAAGTAAATTACCGTCAAATAGAAGGAATATGGCAGACCAGGCATCATTTAAGGCATTGATAGACAGTGGTTATACGTTCAAAGGCGAATCATTCACACTCGGGATCGGGATGTTGGACAACCAGCCGGTGGAAGGAGCAATGGTTAGGCTACCCCTCCAGACCATGAATCGCCATGGTTTGGTGGCCGGGGCAACCGGCACAGGAAAAACAAAGACGCTGCAGGTACTCGCGGAAGGCCTGAGCGCTGCCAGCGTGCCCGTGCTCCTGATGGACGTAAAAGGTGATCTGTCGGGTATAGCGGCCAGTGGCGAAGTCAATGAAAGGATCACCCAGCGGGTCAGTAAAATGGGAATGGAATACCAGCCTTCGGCTTTTCCGGTTGAGCTCTTGTCCATCAGCAATGAAAAGGGAGCCAGAATGAGGAGTACCGTGATCGAGTTTGGCCCCATCCTGCTTTCCCGCATCCTTAACCTGAACGATACCCAGGCGGGCGTAGTGTCAATGATATTCAAGTACTGTGATGATAACCAGATGCCATTGATGGATCTGAAAGATTTCATCAAGGTGATCCAATACATCAGCAACGAAGGGAAGAAAGAAGTAGAGGCTTTATACGGGAAGATATCAACATCGAGTACGGGCACCATACTCCGGAAGGTGATCGAACTGCAGCAGCAGGGCGCAGATGTTTTCTTTGGTGAACCATCATTTGATATTGAAGACCTGATGAGGATCTCTGATGATGGCCGCGGGATGGTGAATGTGATGCGCGTAACGGATATGCAGAGCAAACCGAAATTGTTCTCTACGTTCATGCTGAGCCTGCTGGCGGAGTTGTATGCCTTGATGCCTGAAGAAGGGGATATGGATAAGCCGAAGCTGGTCATGTTCATTGACGAAGCGCACCTGGTATTCCAGGAAGCGAGTGAGGTACTGCTGCAGCAAATTGAGACGGTGATCAAGCTGATCCGGTCCAAGGGGGTAGGTATCTTTTTCATTACACAGAACCCGCAGGATATTCCCGCGCCTATCCTCAGCCAGTTGGGCCTGAAAGTACAGCATGCGTTAAGGGCATTTACTGCGGCCGACAGAAAAACGATCAAGCAGGCGGCGCAGAATTATCCGGAAACCGAATTCTATGATGTGGATGAACTGATCACCCAATTGGGTACCGGTGAAGCATTTGTTACGGTGTTGAACGAGAAAGGTATTCCAACACCGCTGGTACACACCATGCTGGTGCCTCCAAGGTCAAGGATGGATGTATTGACCGATAGCGAGTTGGCTGCCTTGGAGAGCGGATCGAATCTGGTCAAAAAATATAACCAGGCACTTGATTCAGAGAGTGCTTATGAAATACTCACCCGGAAATTGCAGGAAGCCGCAGCGAAAGAAGAGCAAGCGTCAGAAAAACCATTGCCAAAAACAGAAAAGAAAGCAAAGAAAGAAGAATCCTTTTTTGATAACACAGCGGTGAAGCAGGCCACGCGCACGGCTGCAAGTATCCTGACCAGAAGCTTGTTGGGCGCGCTGGGCTTGAATAGCCGCAGCAGGAAAAAAAGCCTTTTCTAACAAATTGGGTTAGAGCAAACAGCTATTGGTGCTAACAAAAAATTAATTTATCACGCTATCTGCTAATTATCAGCACTTTGCGTAAGCTTAAAAAAAATGCGACAAAAAATACCACATTCGTGGTATGAGTGGATTGGTATTCTCCTATATATTTACAACGGTTTTTCATAGGATATTGGATTTTAAAAACGGGCTGGATGTCTATCCGGGCCCTTTTTTTTTAGGCCATCACCAACTTCCCTTCACTGTTCATCAGGATTTTTCCTTCTTCGATCAGGAACTGGATAACGCTCTGTGGATCCTGTCCCATGGTAGGCAGACTACGGATCAGTTCATGAGGATAATGCGGCCCTGTCATTAATTGCGCTTTGATATTTGACAGGATCATGTCAAAATCATCTTTCGTGATGCCTGTTTTTTTCTTTTGTGTACAGTGGTCGCATATGCCGCATTCCTTCACATGAAGGTCCCCGAAATAGGCGCAGATGTATTGTGTTCTGCATGTGCCATTTAATTCCAGGTAACTGGCCATCGCTGTCAGGCGCCTGGTAAATGCTTTCTTCCGCGACAGGTATCTTTCATGGTTGATGTAAAGGTCATCCGCCTTAACCCTGTTCTGCAGGAACCTTACCTGTGGCGTTTCCTTTCGGGGCTCATATTTCAGGATACCCTGGTCAGAAAGAAAACTAAGCGAGGATCGGATCGCCGCATCCGGCTTTCTCAACATCTTCGCGAGGTGGCGTTCGGAAATTCCCGTCGGCTGATCCCAGATGCCGCCATACGTGCGCAGCAGAGCTTTCATCAGGGGTTCATGTTCAGGGTATCTTGTTTCCGTGAATTCGATCGTTTCCCTGTCCGTGGTATACTGCACCATTGAGGGCATGAACATTTGTTCGGTCATACTGATGATGTTCTCCTGCTCCAGTGCCTGCAGGGAAAACATGGTCTCAAAGATGTTCAGGGAGAATCGTTTTACGAATTCCGGGAGGTCGAAATCAAAAAAACGGTCTTCCCCTGTACCTGCGGCGATCTGCAGATAATCTCCCAGCGCCTGGTAAACCTTCCTGATCTGCAGCATGCCGGGATACCTGGTTTCCGGCAGGGTTTTCAGTTCTTCGAGGGATGTCTTATCAGACAATAACAAGGCAAAAGCGGGCTTGCCATCCCTGCCGGCCCTTCCAGCTTCCTGGTAGTAGTGTTCGAGGGAATCGGGACAATCCAGGTGGATCACAACCCTCACGTCAGGTTTATCGATCCCCATACCGAAGGCATTGGTACAAACGATCACGCGGGTGCGTCCGTTGATCCATGATTCCTGTCTATCGTTCCTCGTTTCCTGGGGCAGCCCCGCGTGGTAAAAATCGGCATTCACTTTTTCAAGCCTCAGCAGTTCCGCGATCTCCTGTGTTCTTTTACGGCTCTTGCAATACACGATGGCCGAGCCTGTGGATCTTCGTATCATCTTCACAAGGGTGTGAATCCTTGAATCTGTATGCATCACATGGTAAGCCAGATTCTGACGTGCGAAACTTCCGGCAAACAGTTTGCCCTCCCTGAACCTCAGTTGAGTCATGATATCCGTCCTTACTTCCGGTGTGGCCGATGCCGTCAGGGCCAGGATGGGAAGGCCCGGTTTGGTGTCGCGGAGCCTGGCAATATGGAGATATGAAGGCCGGAAATCATATCCCCATTGCGAAATGCAGTGGGCCTCATCCACGGCAATAAAACTGACCTGCATGGCAGGGAGGTACTCGAGGAAAAGGGAGGACTGAAGCCTTTCAGGAGAGCAATAAAGGAATTTGTATCTTCCAAACGCCGCTTCGCGGAGGGTGTGTACGATCTCACGGTACGGCATACCCGTAAACAGGCAGAGTGCCGGTATATTTCTTTTTCTCAGGTTTTCAACCTGGTCTTTCATCAGCGCGATCAGCGGGGAAACCACCAGGCAGATCCCCTCCAGCGCCAGGGCTGGCACCTGGAAACATATGGATTTGCCACCGCCTGTGGGTAACAAGGCAAGGGTGTCATTTTTATCCAGGAGCGATTGTACGATCTCTTCCTGCAACGGCCGGAAGGAATCGTAACCCCAGTATTTTTTCAGGATCTCTTTTGGCTGGCTGGTCACATCTAAAATTAATCTACCTTTTTGACAAACAGCCTTACCGAATTGACGGCGAGAACAACATCGCTTAAGCCCATGACAAGCGCGGCAAATCCGGGTACTAAGAATCCGAATGCCGCTACCGGAATGGCTACGATGTTATAGAAAAATGCCCAGAACAGGTTTTGTTTGATGGTCAGGTAGGTGTGTTTACCTAAGCCGAGTGCCGTGGGTAGATTGGTGAGTCCGTGGTTCATCAACACCACCTGTGCAGATTGAAGGGCAACCTGTGTGGCATCGCTCATCGAAATGCCTATGGTTGCTTTAGCCAGCGCAGGAGCATCATTGATGCCGTCGCCCACCATTGCGGTTGGAGCCGTTGCATTCAGTGCAGTGATCTTTTCGAGTTTCTCTTCGGGGGATTGCTCCGCTATGACCTCATCTATACCCAATTGATCCGCCAGTGCCTTGCACCTGTTGTACCGGTCACCGCTCAGCAGCACCGTCCTGATGCCTTTGTTCTTCAGGTAGCTTACCACCTTGCTGGCCTCCGGCCTGATCTCATCAGCCATATCGATCACCCCTGCCAGAGTTCCGTTGAACAGTACATACACATGATGATCCATGGCATTGGTCAGGTGTGAGGCGCCAGCATAAGAGACGGCCATATAGGTATTCCCCTCCCGATCTGTGCCTTTCATGCCCAGCCCTTTCAACTCTTCGATCTTCTGCCAGCGGATATCCTGTTTGGTTTTCCAACTGTTCGTGATGGCGCGGGCGATGGGATGGTTTGAATTCTTTTCCAGTGAGTACACGATGCGTTTGAACGCATCATCGGTCATTGCGTCGTCGAGTATCTTATATCCTGAGATCGCGAATTGCCCGGTGGTCAGCGTGCCTGTTTTATCAAATACCACCTGCCGGATGTCTTTAAAGTTTTCAAGGCTGGTAGCGTTCCTGAACAAGATGCCGCTTCTGGCCCCACGGCCCAGCCCAACCGCAATGGCAGCAGGTGTGGCAAGTCCCATGGCGCAAGGACATGCGATCACCAGTACGGCGATACTTCTCATCAACGCGGGAGTGAACTCGCCCAGCACGATCCAGTTGGCCGCCAGAGTGATCAGCGCAATGCCTATCACCACCGGGACAAAGATGGCCGAAATGCGGTCCGCCATTTTCTGCACAGGAGGTTTCTCTCCCTGTGCTTGCTTTACCAGCCTCAGGATATGTGAAAGAACGGTGTCTTCCCCGGTTGCTGTCACCTGGGCCCGCACCACGCCGTTTTCCAAGATGCTGCCGCCGATCAGTTTGTCTTTGGCCACTTTATGGACTGGCGCGGATTCACCCGTGATCAGGGCTTCGCTCACTTCAGCTTCCCCGGAAAGTATCTTGCAGTCCATCGGTACCTGCTCGCCCGTACGAACCAATACCAGGTCTCCCGTTTTCAACTGGGTGTTCTCAAGCGGGAAGATCAGCTCCTGGTGGTTTTCGTCAAAGGCGATCATATTGGCCATCACTTTTTGTGATTTCGCCAGTTTTTTCAGTGCCCGTTGGGTGGATTCCACAGAAGCGTCTTCAAGGTAGTATCCCAGGAACACTAACGTGATGATGGTGGCGGCCGTTTCATAGAACAGGTAGTCATTCCCCCAACCCATCAGTGTGCCAATAAGGCTGTACACGAAGGCGGCCGTGGCGCCCAGGGCGATCAGCACATTCATATTGGGAATACCATTGCGCAGGCTCTTGATGGCACTGCGCCCGAAGAAAGACATACCCACAAAGTATACGGGAAGGCATAAGGCCAGCTGCAGCCAGGGGTTCATCAGCCAGTGCAGGTGTACCCAGCGGTCGAACATGTGCAGCATAAGCACCAGGGTGAAAGGCAGACAGAACAGGAACCGGCGCAAATGGTTATGGAGCAGGGGTCTTTTCTGTTTCGTTCCGTCCGCCCGGTCTAGTCTTACGCTATAACCCAGCCCCTCAATACCTTTGGCCAGTTTCTCGGGTACTGCATGCTCCACGATATCAAAGCTCACATCACCGTCCATGGGATTCACCTTCACGTTCTGGTTGCCCTGGTTTTCCAGGTATTTCCTGATCGTGAGCGCGCAGTTCGCGCAGGTCATTCCTTCCACTTTCCACTGAACGGTTTCCATATGGCAAATTTAGTCATATCTGCCGGCTAAATTCGATGTGAAACCTTGTTGATTTAGCGGATTCTCGTGTATTTTACACCATTATGGACAGGTTATATGCGTTCGGACTGCCCAATATCCACGATGCTGCAAAATGGTTTTGGGACGCAGTAGGTGAGGGCAGGGTAGTGGCCCTTCACGGTCCGATGGGCGCCGGAAAAACCAGTTTTGTCCATGCCCTTTGTGATGTAAAGGGCGTTTCTGATCCTGTAAGCAGCCCTACATTTTCCCTTGTGAACGAATATCTTGATCGGCAGGGGAACACCATATATCATATCGATCTGTACAGGATAAAGGATGAAGAAGAAGCCCTGCAGGCAGGGATCGAGGACATCCTGTTTTCCGGCTCAGCCTGTTTTGTGGAATGGCCGGGGAAAGCTCCCGGTATCTTTCCCCAGGATACCATTGAAGCGGAATTGAGTGTGAACAGTGACCAAAGCAGGACGATTAAACTTCTTTAGCCAGTTCGTTTAATTTTGTAATTTTCGCCCTAATCTCCCATCATGTCAAGTGGTAAACCTATAGTCAGTGCCTCGTTCAGTTATGAGACCCTCGAAGAAACACTGGATGTAAAGCCGAAAGGGCTTCCATTGCTCATTGGTATGCCGAAGGAAACGGATTTCCAGGAGAACCGTATTGCACTGACCCCGGATGCTGTAGGTGTGCTTGCAAGTAATGGCCACCGCGTGGTGGTGGAACATAATGCGGGTGAAGGGGCCCATTATTCAGATAAAGACTACAGCGAGGCGGGAGCAAGTATTGTGTACGACAAGAAGCAGGTGTATGAATGCGGTATCATCATTAAATCGGCCCCGGTCAGCGACCTGGAGCTGGACTTCCTGAAACCCAACCAGATCCTGATCTCGCCGATCCATCTGCCGGTGATGAAAACGCATATCCTGGAGAAGATGATGGAGAAGCGCATCACGGCCCTCTCGTTCGAGAACATGAAGGACGATTCCGGACATAACCCCATTGTGCGGAGCATGAGTGAGATCGCGGGAAGCGCGGTGATGCTGATCGCCGGCCAGTACCTGTCCAGTTTCAATAAGGGCAAAGGGGTGCTGCTTGGTGGCATATCCGGAATTCCCCCCACCAAGGTGATCATCATTGGCGCCGGTATCGTAGGTGAATATGCAGCCCGTACAGCCCTGGCGGTGGGTGGAAGCGTGAAGATCTTCGACAACAATATTTACAAGCTGAAAAGGCTGCAGAATAATATCGGGGCGCGTTTATGGACTTCGGTGCTGGAGCCCAAGATCCTCTCCAAGCAGCTGAAGACCTGTGATGTGGCCGTGGGCGCACTATCGTCTGCCGGTGGCAGAACACCCATTGTGGTTACGGAAGACATGGTGGCTCAGATGAGGCCCGGGAGTGTAGTGGTAGACGTTAGTATAGACCGGGGGGGATGTTTTGAAACTTCGGAACTCACTTCCCATGAGAAGCCCGTTTTCACCAAGTACGATGTGATCCATTACTGCGTGCCGAATATTCCCTCAGGCTTTGCCCGCACCGCTTCCCAGGCCGTCAGCAACGTATTGATGCCCCTGCTGATCGAGATCAGCGACGAAGGCGGGCTCGAAAACCTGATCTGGCATAAGTTCAATATCCGCAACGGGATCTATTTGTTCAAAGGGGCTCTGACCAATGTACACCTGAGCCAAAGGTTCAACCTGAAGTATACGGACCTGAATCTTCTGATCGCTTCGCAGCGGCAGTAATCCGCTAATCCGCTAATCCTGTTTATACTTCATGATCTCTACCACCTGCCTGCAAAACCCATATTCCACTTTATCATTACTGCTCACGATCACACATTTTGAAGCGGTATGATCTGCGATCAGTTGGTGGTATAAGGCGATCCCCGTTTCGTCCAGGTTGGTACAGGGCTCGTCCAGTAATACGAAAGGGCTTTCGCTCAGTATACACTGCGCCAGTTTCAGTCTTTGCTTCATGCCGCTGCTGTAATACCTGATCTGTTTATGGCCGGCGTGCTCAAGTTGCACCGTTTGAAGGATGTCTGCTGCCTCCAGGCCATCGAGGAATGGTCTGAAATGTCGGTGAAAGCTGAGAAATTCAAGCCCGGTCATTTCTTCGATCAGTTCCAGATAAGGGGCGGCGATAGATACATGCCGGAAATGGTCTTCATCTTCCAGGGGTCCCTGGTCAGAAACAGTCAGCTTGCCTTCACTCAATGCGGTGGCTCCGGCTATCAGTTGCAAAAGTGTTGATTTGCCTGATCCGTTTGGTCCGGTGATGGCATAGGTTTTACCAGTCTCAAAAACCTGGTCTACATGTCGGAATATCCACTCGCGGTTGAAACGTTTGCCGGCATCAGTCAGCAAGATCCTCATCGAGGTTGTTTTTGGTGAAGCGTTTGATAATGCCTCTTCCGCTTTCCCTGATGAACGTGGTGATCTCGTCTCGCTCATCCGTTGCGGGGAATTCCTCTTCGATATACCTGACGGCCTGTGTGGTGTTCAGTCCTTTGTTATATATGAAACGGTATATATCGAGGATATGGTTGATCTTGTCTACGTTATAGCCTTTTCGCTTTAAGCCCACGGAATTCACGCCTGCATAGCTGAGTGGCGTTCTCCCGGCCTTGATGTATGGGGGAACATCCTTACTCACCAGCGAACCTCCCGCGACAAATGCGTATTTGCCAATTTTTACAAACTGATGAACCGCGCACATCCCGGCCAGGATCGCAAAATCGTCCATGCTCACATGGCCAGCCATCTGGGTGTTGTTGCTCATGATGCAGTTATTCCCGATCACGCAATCGTGGGCGATATGGCTGTATGCCATGATCAGGCAGTTATCTCCCACAACAGTCTTCCAGCGGTCCTTCGTACCCCTGTGGATGGTGACAAACTCCCTGACCGTGGTGTTGTTGCCAATTTCCACGGTAGTGTCTTCACCCTCAAATTTCAGGTCCTGCGGACTGGCTGCAATAACGGCCCCTGGAAAGATCTTGCAGTTCTTCCCGATCTTGGCCCCTTCCATGATGGTGACATTACTCCCGATCCAGGTACCTTCGCCGATCTCAACATTTTGATGGATCACCGAGAATGGGTCGATTTTCACATTTGTGGCCAGTTTGGCGTTCGGATGGATATAGGTATGAGGATGGATCATGTTATGTTGTTGGAAACAGGGCTACTGTTCTGTTAGTGCTCTATTGAAATTAATGAATTACCGGCTATTTGCTGCTTTCCCCGTCCCTTTTCACCAATTGGGCCATCAGTACCGCCTCCGTAGTGATCTTGTTGCCCACGTACACGGTACCGTGCATTTCACAAAGTCCCCGCCTGATCGGGCCCAATAACTCCATTTTCAGGATCATGGTGTCTCCGGGGATCACTTTATGCTTGAATTTGCAATTATCGATCTTCACAAAATACGTGTCATATTCCCCGGGAGGGAGGGCATTGATAGCAAGGATACCACCTGTCTGCGCCAGGGCCTCGATTTGGAGAACCCCGGGCATTACCGGGTTCCCGGGAAAATGGCCTACAAAAAACGGTTCGTTGAAGGTCACATTCTTGATACCCACGATATGCGTGTCCGTTAGTTCGATCACCTTGTCCACCAGCAGGAAAGGATAGCGGTGCGGCAGTTTCTTTTCGATCTGCTGGGTGGTGAATACCGGTGGCCTGTTGGGATCGTAAACAGGGATATTCTTCAAATGCTTGTTCTTCCTGATGTACTGCTTCACCTTCTTGGCAAACTCCACGTTGGAGTAATGACCGGGTCTGTTGGCAATGATATGCGCTTTGATGGGGTAGCCGATCAGGGCCAGGTCTCCCACTACGTCCAGCAGCTTATGGCGTGCGGGCTCGTTGGGAAACCTGAGCTCCAGGTTGTTCAGGTAACCTTCGCTTTTTACTTCTATGGTATCTTTCCTGAACACCTTAGCCAGGCGGTCCATTTCCTCTTTCGTGATCGCCCTGTCTACCACCACAATGGCATTGTTGATGTCTCCGCCCTTGATCAGGTTATGGTCCATCAGCATCTCCAACTCGTGGAGGAAGCAGAACGTACGGCAGGGTGCGATCTCCGTCCGGAACTCTTTCATGGAGCTCAGTTTGGCATGCTGGGTGCCCAATACGGGGCTGTTAAAATCGATGAGGGTGGTGATTTTATAGTCCATCGCGGGCATAGCTACCAGCTCAACCCTCTTCTCGTCGTTATAATAAGTGATGTTGGTATCAATCGTGTACCAGTCCTTGGCGGCTTCCTGCTCAACCACACCGGTTTCGTCGATGTATTCGATGAAAGGCTGGGAGCTTCCGTCCATAATGGGGATCTCCGGACCATTGATCTCGATCAGGCAATTGTCCACACCCATCCCTACCAGGGCGGCCAGGATATGCTCAACGGTGCTCACTTTGGCGCTATCTAATTCAAGTGTAGTTCCGCGGGAAGTATCAGTGACCAGGTCGCAGTCGGCCTTGATCACTGGCTGGCCCGGTAGGTCAATACGCTGGAATTGGATGCCGAAGCCTGGATTGGCGGGTTTCAGGGTCATGTCCACCATGATCCCGGTATGTAACCCGGTGCCCGAAATGCTGATTTCCGATTTCAATGTATGTTGTTTATCCGCGTTGAAATTGGCGTCCATTCGTACTGATTGTGGGCGCAAAGATATACCAATTAGCTAATTGGCTCATTAGCTCATTGGCTAATTATCCCTAGCACGAACCCGATCAGGAACTTCGTCGTAAAGAATGAGCTAATGAGTAAATCAGGCCATTAGCCAATTGTCAAAAGAAGTTGTTGTATCTGCCTTTCAAGCTCCTTGATCCTCTTTTCGAGTTCGGGAAGGTTGCGGGATACGGCCTGGGCCCGGAGGGCGGCGGCGTAGTTGAAAGCAGGGCTGCCGGTGACGGCCAGAGGGTATTTGATCGATTTAGTAACGCCACTCTGGGCGTTGATGCGGGAACCGTCTGCGATGGTGATATGACCTACAATGCCCACCTGGCCGCCGATCATGACATTTTTCCCCACTTTGGTGCTTCCGCTCACCCCAGACTGGGCGGCGATCACGGTATAGCTGCCGATCTCTACATTATGGGCGATCTGGATGAGATTGTCCAGTTTAGCACCCGCATGGATGATGGTAGATCCTATGGTGGCCCTGTCGATCGTGCAATTGGAACCGATCTCCACATTATCCTCGATGATCACATTGCCGATCTGGGGTACTTTCTTGTAACTGCCGTCGCTTTGTGGCGCAAACCCGAAGCCATCGCTGCCGATCACAGTCCCGGCATGAATGGTCACGCCCGATCCGATCTGGCAGCCCTGGTAGATCCGTACACCAGGGTGCAGGACGGTATTCGCCCCGATCCTGACATCGTTTCCAATATAAACCTGGGGATGGATCTTGACATTTTCAGCGATCCGGACCTTTTCCCCGATATAACTGAACGCACCCACAAACACATCTTCCCCAATGATGGCAGATGCGGCAATATGGGAGGGCTGTTGGATGCCTTTGAGCTGCTTGGCAACAAGTTCCTGGTAAGCGCTTAACAGTTGGGCAAATGAACTGTAGGCATCGGGGACCCTGATCAACGTGGCCGCTACAGGTTGCCTGAGTACCAGCGATTCATTCACGATGATGATCGATGCCGAGGTGCTGTACAAAAAATCCTCGTATTTGGGGTTTGCCAGAAAAGCAAGCTGGCCTTCGCTGGCTTCTTCAATTTTTCCAAAGGAGCCTACCAGAACGCCCGGATCCCCTTCAATGGAGCCGTTGATGATCGCAGCAATTTGAGCAGCACTGAATTGCATAAGTTATTCTTAAGCTTGTTTTCCTTACCCCACGTAGCAAATGTAAAATTTTTTAACCGGACGGGATAGATTTTCATGGATCAGGGCATTGTCCACTTCCGAAATGTTCCTGACCGAGCCATCTTTAAACAGGATGTTAATGTGTTCGTCATAAGGGTTATACAACCTGTTCACCGCCTCGCCGGTAAAAGCAAGATAATCGGAATCCTCTATACTGACGCCGGCCTTTTCCGAGGACGACAGCTTTTTTTCCTGGAGAAGCGCTTCCGAAATGGGTTCACCCTGCAGCTTTACTTTCAACAGTTGACGGTTCAGTACGGATCTGCACAGGAAGGCAAGGGTCTTGTCTTCGCTTCGGCTCCAGTGTTTCAGGGAGGCCACCACATCCGTATCGTCCAGCAACGTGAACAGCTCCAGGTTTTCTTCCATGTTCCCTGAGACAGATCCTGTCAGGAACATGGTGAGCGGGCCGTTGGTGAGTATGGAAGAATCACCCCGCTGCCAAAGCGCCTTAACCCGCTCCAGTATCCTGACCAGCATCATCTCCGCGCTCAACACCGTTTTGTGCAGGTAAACCTGCCAATACATCAATCGCCTGGCCACCAGGAATTTTTCAATGGAATAGATGGCCTTTTCCTCAACCATCAGTTCCCCATTGTGTACGGTGAGCATTTTGATGATCCTGTCGTACCCGATCACCCCTTCGCTGACCCCTGTATAGAAACTGTCCCGGGTCAGATAGTCCATCCTGTCAACGTCGAGCTGCCCGCTGACCAGTTGGTGTAAGAATTTTTTCGGGTACCGGTGCGTGAAAATATCGATGGCCATAGTAAGGGCCCCGTTGAATTCCTGGTCCAGTTTTTTCATCAGCATCAACGAAAGCTCTTCGTGGTGCATGTTTTCGATGAGTACGTGCTCCAGCGCATGCGAGAACGGACCGTGTCCGATATCGTGAAGGAGGATGGCGATCTTTGCGGACGTTTTTTCTTCATCTGTGATCTCGATCCCTTTACTGCTTAGTTCAGCGAGCGCCAGCGTCATCAGGTGGTATGCTCCCAGCGAGTGGTGCAGCCTGGTGTGCACGGCGCCGGGATAAACGAGGTAGGCGAGGGCCATCTGCTTGATCCTGCGCAGTCTCTGGTAAAAGGGATGCGAAATGATCTCGAATATGAGTGGCTCATCAATGGTGATGAATCCATAGACGGGATCGTTGATGATTTTTCGGAACGCCATGCATGATTTGTTAAATTTGGAATCGGACAGCTGCAAAGGTATAAAGCGTAAACGTATATACTAACTTTAGCCGCATCGTAATAATAAACACTCTTTATGGCATTAGCAAAGATCCTTTGGGTAGATGATGAGATCGAAAGCCTGCAGTCGCAGAAGAAATTCCTCGAAAGCAAAGGCTATGACGTAGTCACGCTAACCAATGGGTACGATGCCATTGATTATGTAAAAGGCGGACATATTGTGGATGTGGTGCTGCTCGACGAGACCATGCCGGGAATTACCGGTATTGAAACCCTGAGTCGTATCAAGGAAGTGAACGGCCAGCTCCCGATCGTCATGATCACAAAGAATGAAACGGAGAACCTGATGGATGAAGCCATCGGTTCCCAGATCAGCGATTACCTCATAAAGCCCGTCAATCCCAACCAGGTACTGCTCAGCCTTAAGAAGATCATTGATAACAAAAGGCTGGTGGCAGAGAAAACAATGACGGCTTACCAGCAGCAGTTCCGGGAGTTGTTCATGGCTCTGAATGATAACCCCGATTATAACCAGTGGATGGAGATCTACAAAAAGCTCGTGTACTGGGAGTTGGAAATGATGAAAAGCGACAGTCCCGAATTACAGGAGGTGTTGCAGAGCCAGAAGAACGAGGCCAACACCGAGTTCTTTAAGTTCATCAGCAAGAACTACCTGAAGTGGCTAAGCCCCAAGTCCACTGAAGCGCCGATCATGAGCCATAATCTCTTCCAGTTCAAGATCCTTCCACACCTGGAGAAAGGGGTGCCTACTATTTGGTTGCTGATCGATAATCTCCGGTACGATCAGTGGAAGGCGATCCAGCCGGTGTTTTCTGAGCATTTCAGGATCCAGGAAGAAGATACATTTTACAGTATCCTTCCTACAGCCACACAATACTGTCGTAATGCCGTGTTTGCCGGCTTGCTTCCCGCGGACATAGAAAAGCAGTTCCATGCTCTCTGGAAGAATGATGAGGAAGAGGGCGGCAAGAATTTGCATGAGGAGGAATTCTTTCGTGCCCAGCTCAAAAGACTGAAGAAGGAAGACCTGAAATTTTCGTACAATAAGATCGTCAACAACTACGAGGCACAGAAACTCGTGGATAATGCGCACAACCTGCTGGGTTTCGATATCAGCATCGTCGTATACAATTTTGTGGATATGCTCAGTCACGCCCGTACCGAACTGGAGGTGCTGAAGGAACTGGCCAGCGATGAAGCCAGCTACCGCAGCCTCACTACAAGCTGGTTCATCCATTCGCCACTGTACCAGGCCCTGAAGAAGATATCCGATAAGAAATTCAATATCATCCTTTCCACGGACCATGGCAGCGTAAGGGTCAACAGCCCGTACAAAGTGATCGGCGATAAGCAAACAACCAGTAACCTGAGGTACAAACACGGACGAAACCTGAACTATGAACAGCGTGATGTTTTTGCTGTGCGGGACCCCAAAGAAGCAGGCCTTCCATCACCAACCGTGAACTCATCTTTCATATTTGCCAAGGAAGACGGCTATCTCTGTTATCCGAATAACTATAACCACTACGTGAATTATTACCGCAATACGTTCCAGCATGGAGGCATCTCGCTCGAGGAAATGATCATTCCGGTGATACGGATGAACAGCAAAGTCTAAGGAGTTTTACCGGGATCAGGGCAACAGATCCGCGAGTTATTTTATTGGATCCATAGGGATACCATGGAGGCGCCCTCCATGGGGGCGGGACTGAATATCTTTCCCCGGTCATAGACGATCAGTTCTCCATCTGTTCCAAGGTCCCAGAGTTTACCCCTGAGCGATACTGTCATGCCATAGGGCGTGTTGATGGATGAGATCCTCGCTGGCATCGTGTATTTCATCCAGGCCTCTCTGAGTGTGATCCTGCCGATATCTGTAGTGTCCACGTCGGCGGGTTCATCGAAACCGCTGTACCCTGTCCACGCAGTGCCCATGGAATGATCCTTTTGGGTAAAGGAGGGAACAGCAATGAACTGCAGCCCGTTTTGCTGAACGGATTTGTACGACTCCGGATACCAGGAATCCGCGCAGATCATAACAGATGTTTTCCCGATCGGTAAGGAATAGACAGGTAGATCGGCAGGTGCACATTTTTTGACAAAAGGCTGTTCATCTCCCATTGGAAATGCTTTTCTTGTCAGTTTATCCTGTATGCGGCCATCCGGATTAAAAACTGCCGTGATGTTTTCCACTGAGCCATTGTGCAGAATGATCTTGTTTCGTTTTATTTCAGGTTCCTGAAGCAGTATGGATCCCGCGATGATCGTCACCCGGTATTTCAGGGCGAGTTCGCTGAATACACGTCTGTAGATATACGCCATGCGCTGCCCCTTGGTGGCGAAAACCGAATGCTTCACTTTGTCAAGCGCCGAATCGGGCGACATAAACCAGGATCTGATATAGGAAAAGAAATTGGAAAGCACAAAACCCGTCAGTGCCTGATCGATGGTAGTCGCTGTAAAGGCTGATCTTTTTTCACCCTCCACCACCAGCCAGGTTCCAATATATTCCGGAAAGATCACTACCGTTTTCGGATTAAGCCATTTTTTCTCTTTACAAAC